>ERZ778514.128-NODE-128-length-77523-cov-19.771402_pt1 | contig 77523 bp, 60 predicted proteins | sample MGYA00510344_ERZ778514 | MGnify/ENA primary metagenome ERZ778514 (study PRJEB29527, sample SAMN07138968) | mouse gut metagenome | material: feces | host: mouse | place: China:Nanjing | collected 2016-01-25 ...
AAACATCAATCAGTAAACATCACAAACCGAGTCAACCTATTTCAGGAACGGACAGTGCGAACGGGCTGTTGCTCGCGGTGGCTGGTGGTGCGAGGGTTGTTTTGCGGAAAATTCGTATATTTGCAATAGTGATATGTGGCGGGCGGGAGCTGCGGTTGGCTGATTGCGGCAATGCGGACTGCTCTGCGACACTGAATTAATGGAAATTGTAGACAAAGACTATGAGTAACGAAATTCTTTATATCCTTTTGCCTGACTATGCCGCGCACGAGGCTGTGTATCTGACCCAGGCTGTCGCTTCCGATGAATATGCGTTGAAAGACAATCCGAAGTATGTCAATAAAGTGGTGGCTCCGACAGCCGACCCTGTCAAATCAATCGGCGGTTTCCGCACGGTGCCTGACTATTCGTTTGACACGATGCCCGACGATTATGCCGCGCTGGTGCTTATCGGCGGTTTCGGCTGGAGCACGCCGGTGGCCGAAAAGGTGGTGCCGCTCGTCAACCGTGCGATAGAGAAGGGCGTTGTTGTCGGTGCTATATGCAATGCGGCGTCATTTATGGCGAAACACGGTTTTCTCAACAATGTCCGCCACACCGGCAACGGTCCGGAGCAGCTTAAGCTGTGGGGCGGCGATAATTACACCAACCTCGGCGGATATGTCCACTCGCAGGCTGCGCGCGACCGTAATATAGTGACAGCCAACGGTTCGGCTACACTCGAATTCGCAAAGGAGCTGTTGCTGGCGCTTGAAAATGACACCCCCGAGCGCATTGAAATGTATTATCAGTTTAACAAGCAAGGTTTTTGCGCACTTTTTTCCTGACACATGGCCGGTTTCAGTCAACAAGATATCCGGTCGCGCGCATCTCAGAAATCGCAGTATGTGCTGATTACCGACAATGGAGATGAACGCACCTCTAAAGTGACCGATGCACGCATCGTCAGGGCGCTATATGAAATAGCCGACAACGGATATGTCACTCTGTTCATGGCTGTGAACACAACCGAATATCTTGAAGAGAATGACGGGACGGACAGCGATGCGAAGTGGTTGCCCGACGAGTGGGGCTATTCCGATTCCGCCGACGGCGAGTTGACAAAACTCAGCGCATTGCTGTGGCAGAATTATGAAAATCTGCCAAGCGTTGACTTTTTCATCAATGAAGTCATCTCAGCAATGAAGCAGCTCAAGGAGTCAGGTGCATTCGGGTCGCAGTCGCATGACGTCACATGCTTCGTCTCAATGTCTGACGATGACGAGGCGGTAAATATAGAAGATTACTCGGCCGTGCAGCTTAATTCGCCGGAGCTTGCGGCAGCATTTCTCAGCCGCGACAGATAGTATGTTATGAGATTTTGTTCGCGTGATGAACTGAGAGATCTGATGAACGGTTGCGGCCGTCGCCGGCAACCGTTTGTGTGGGGCATCGACTACGCCGGAGTCAATTGTTTTTTCATTGACGATATCAGCGAGAGGGGAGATGTGCTGTGGTCGGTCAGGGGAAAGAGCAATGCCGGTGGCTCGGCGCCTTCGGCCGTTCCGTCGCTGACTGTGACCGGAGCGCTGAGCCGGGAGGAATATTCACGCATGTTTGCCGCTGTGCGCGAAGGTCTGATGCGTGGCGACTCGTTTCTCGCCAATCTGACCGTCGCTACAGGAGTCGAATGCACTGCCACGCTGCGTGACGTTTTTCTGCATTCACAGGCTCCCTACAGGCTTCTGATCGGGAATGATTTCGTGTGCTTCTCTCCCGAGCCGTTCGTAAGGATTGACGGACGCAAAATCTCCACATTCCCGATGAAGGGCACCGCCGACGCATCTGTCGCAGGAGCGGAGCGGCGGTTGCTTGATGATGTCAAGGAGACATGTGAGCATTTCACCATAGTCGACCTCATGCGCAATGACCTCGGATCGGTGGCCGAGGGTGTGAAAGTAGAGCGTTTCCGATATGTTGAGCGCATAGCCACGGCAAAGGGTGATATTCTGCAGACGAGTTCCGAGATATGCGGCACGATACCGGCGGGTCTTGAACGGGATTTCGGCGATTTGCTGCTGCCTCTGCTTCCGGCGGGGAGCATCACGGGCGCGCCGAAGCCGGCTACAGTCAGTCTTATACAACGCGCGGAGAAAGTGGCGAGAGGGTGGTACACCGGCGTTTTCGGCTACTTTGACGGGAGAGTGATGGATACGGCCGTGATGATACGCTGTTTGCAGCGCGGTGCCGACGGACGGCTTTACTTCCACAGCGGGGGAGGCATCACCGCGAAGAGTGTGTGCTGCGACGAGTATGAAGAGATGCTCGCAAAAGTATACCTGACAAAATAGCTACAGAGATGTTTATAGAGACAATAAGATATGAAAACGGCATGTTTCATCTTCTCGACATGCATCAGCGGCGCATGCTTGATACGGTCACAGCGGTATATGGCGGCGGAGGCTGCAAAATGCCGCTTCTGTCGGAGGTGCTTGCCGGGCCGGATGTGGCGCGCCTGCTGCCGACGCTCAACGCCGGAGTGTGCAAATGCCGGGTGACCTACGACACTGAGATACGCAAAGTGGAGCTGGAGCCCTATTCGCCCCGTATCGTGAAATCACTCCGTGTAGTGACACCCGACATCTGTCCCGACTACCGGTTTAAATATGCCGACCGCTCTGCGCTCGATGCGCTGTCGAGGCTTCGTCAGGGGTGCGACGAAATAATCATCGTGAGAGACGGACTTGTGACCGACACATCTTACAGCAACCTTCTTTTCCGGGCCGGCGACCGGTTGCTGACGCCGCGCTCTCCGTTGCTCGGCGGAGTGATGCGCAGGCATCTGATCGAGAGCGGTATAGCTATCTGTTGTGACATTACGGCCGACGATATTTTGCCCGGCAACAGACACGGCATAACTGAGGTATATCTCATCAACGCCATGCTGCCGCCGGGCACTGTGCCGCCGATACGACTCTCTGATATTATTTGCTGACCGTCAGGCGCAATACGCGCGAGGAGTAGTCGGTGTTCTTGTGGTAATCGACATTGTGTGTGAGCGGAAGTTCCAGTCCCTGGTCCATGAGATAGCGGCCGGTATATGATTTGCCCTCGCATGGCAGCGGCGTGTTGTCGATGCGGTTGAGCTCGGTGACCGTGTAGGTGGCGTCGGGGTCGAGACCGGTCATAGGGATGCGCGGCAACTGCTGGTTCATGAATGTCTCCGTTTTCCACCAGAAGAATACTGCGTCATCTTTCTCCGGAGTGATATACATCAGCGAGGCGCTTCCTTTGCCGTCGTAGGGGGAGAGAAGGCGGTAAAGGTCGCCAAGCTGCACGATGTGTCTGACCTGCTTGTAGTCGTTGACCGCGTTGCGGCATATCGTGCGTTCCTCCTCTGTCATGTCGCGGGGCTGCAGTTCGAGTCCCATGCGTCCGCTCATGGCCACATCGGCGCGAAATTTGACCGGTATGCGGCGGAATGTCTGATGGTTGGGAGCCGCCGATATATGCGATGCCATTGCAATCGCCGGGAAGAAATAGCTTGTGCCCCATTGCATGTAGATGCGCTGCAGGGCATCGTTGTTGTCGGAAGTCCAGAACTCGTCAAACCAGGGAAGCATGCCCCAGTTGGCACGGCCTCCGCCGCTTGCGCAGGCCTGGATAGTGACGTCGGGGTGAGCGCGGCGTATGCGGTCGAGGGTGGCGGTCAGTCCGTTGTGCCAGTCGATATAAAGATGGCTCTGACGGTCGGCGGGCAGATATTGCGAGCCGTGTTCCATAATCGGCGCGTTGGCGTCCCATTTGATGTAGTCGATGCGCGGATATCGGGTCATGAGAGTGTCGACAACCTCGAATACGATATCCTGCACCTTCGGGTTGGCCATGTCGAGTACGAGCTGTGTGCCCCCGCGGCCTGTCGTGGGATTGCGGTGCGGAGCCTTGATGACATATTCCGGATGTTTCTCATAGAGCTCGCTCACCGTGTTAGTCATTTCCGGCTCGATCCAGATGCCGAATTTAATGCCGTGGCGGTCGGCGGCGTCAAGCAGTCCGTCGATGCCGTGGGGCAGTTTGCCGGTGTCGACAGTCCAGTCGCCGAGAGCGGCGTTGTCGGAATCGCGGTGATATTTGGTGCCGAACCATCCGTCGTCCATCACGAAAAGCTCGCCACCCATCGACGCTATGTCGGCCATCATGGAGTCCATGCCCTTTTCATCGATGTTGAAATATACGCCTTCCCATGAATTGAGCAGTATCTTGCGCGGGGTGTTGCCGGCATGAAGGCGGTGGTTGCGACCCCATCGGTGGAAGTTTCGGCTCGCGCCTGAAAGGCCTTCTGCCGAATATGTCAGAGCCAGCGGAGGGGTGACGAAAGTTTCCCCTTTTTTGAGGCGGTAGGCGGAGTTTTCCTCGTTTATTCCGGCGAAAAAGCGGTGATGGTTTGAGTCGCCGGTGTCAATCATCAGTTTGTAGTTGCCTGTGTATTCGAGCGCTGCGCCGATGACACGGCCGTTGTTTTCCGACGGACATCCGTCAAGCGACAGCATGACCTCGGCTTGGGATGTGTGGGAGTTTCTCACGCCATCCTTGTTTTTAATCATTGTCACTCCGTGGGTGAGCGGCCGCTGCTCTATCCGGGCCTCGTTGGCCCAGCTGCCGTAGAGGCTCGACAGCCACACGTCGCCCATGCGCACCGGCAGAAATGCCGACATAAATCTGTTGAGTGTTATCTCGCCTTTCTCGCCGTTGGTTATTTCAGCCCACGATTCGATTATCTCCTCGCCGGGATATGTGCGGTAGTTGACTTTCACCGTGACAGGGTAGCCGGAGTCGCGGAGAGTTATGGTGGTGATTTCCGCGCCGTCGTCACCTTGCGATTTAGTCACGGAGTCGACCGAGAGGTCGGTCACCATGCCGCCGTCGGCATGCGTTATGCTCAGGGCGGCTTCATGCTCGGGATAGATGCCGTAGGCAGGGTAGGCGTCGATGCCTCCGTCGAGATTTTTTATATCGGCGTCAGTGACGCGTGCGCCATAGTGGAGCAGTGACAGGCGGTTGCCGGGAGTGGCGTCGAGCACGAGCGAGGTTGATGGTGTTGACAGATGCAGAGTCTCGGCGCACATGGCCGACGAGCATAGCAGCGATAAGAGCAAAGGATATATTTTCATGGTATTTATGATATATTGTTTTGCGCAAAGGTAGCGACAATGCATTATGCATGTTTTGCATATTTCAACAAAATATTATATTATTTTAGCATTTATGAAAAATATCGGCCTGAAATCTTTGGAGATATTATATTCCTTTATATATTTGCTTAAGCCAACAAGTCACAGCGTAACCTTACACTTTTTTATCCGATACCATGTCAAAAATTATCACCGAAATCACGCCGTTGTCTGACTGCGACTGCTTCTACCTTATCGACAGGCAAAAAGACAAATTTGACTATCCGCTTCATCAGCATAATGACTATGAGCTCAATTTTGTGGAAAACTGTTCGGGAGTGAAACGCATAGTGGGCGACCATATCGAGACGGTCGACCGCTACGACCTCGTGCTTGTGGGGCCGGGGCTGGTGCACACCTGGGAGCAGGCCGATTGCGTGTCGTGTGATATCCGTGAGGTCACCATACAGTTCTCGTCTGACCTTTTCTGCAAATCGATGATGGAGAAAAGTCAGATGAAGAGTCTCGCCGTGATGTTCGACCGTAGTTCGCGCGGATTGAAATTCGGCATGAAATCGATACTCCGCATCTATTCCAAGCTGCAGGAACTTCTTGCCACCGAATCGGGTTTCTACCGAGTGATGCGTCTGCTTGAGATTTTCTACGAGCTGTCGGTTGCCGATGACTACGAGCAGCTGTCAACGAGCGCTTTCGCGCAGGCGCAGGGTTCGTCTGACAGCCGCCGCATAAAGGCTGTCGAGGAGTATATCAATGCCAATTACCAGCGCAATGTGTCGCTTCAGGAACTTGCCGGAGTGGTCAGGATGACCCCCACGGCATTCAGCCGCTTCTTCCATCAGCGCACCGGCCGCACTCTGAGCGACTATATAATAGATGTGCGACTGGGCAGAGCGGCGCGGATGCTTGCCGACACCACAATGACGATTGCCGAGATCTGTTACGACTGCGGGTTCAACAACATATCCAACTTCAACCGCATCTTCAAGAAGAAACGAGGCTGCTCGCCGACAGAATTCCGCTCCAACTACCGCAAGACAAAGATTATTATATAATAATGTCATTTAGCCTTAAGCAATACCACTATCCTATGAATATACGATCTGTTTACTGCACTTTATTACTGTCAGTCATGTTGTCTATCGCAATGTCATGCCGCAAACCGGAGGCCGCCGTTGCCGGCGACGGTTTTGTAAAAGTCAGCGACGGCCGTTTTGAAATCGACGGTCGCCCTTATGAATATATCGGAACCAACTTCTGGTATGGGGCAGTCCTTGCCTCGGACGGGAGCGGCGGTGACCGCGCGAGGCTTCACCGCGAGCTCGACCTGCTCGACTCGGCAGGTGTGAGCAATCTGCGCATACTTGTCGGAGCCGAGGGGCGCGAGGGGATACCTTCACATATAAGCCCTGTGCTCCAGACATCGCCCGGTGTCTACAACGACACACTGCTGCGCGGTCTCGACTACTTGCTTTCGGAGCTTGAAAAGCGCGACATGAAAGCAGTGCTTTATCTTGGCAATGCCTGGGAGTGGAGCGGCGGCTACGCGGCTTATCTCGAGTGGGCCGGCAAGGGGGAGGCGCCTGTTCCGTCGGTCGACGGGTGGCCGCGGTTTATGGAATATGTTTCGCAATTTGTGTTCAGCGACTCGGCCAAAGCGATGTATGCCGACCATGTCAGATATATCGTCGGAAGGGAAAACAGCGTCACCGGCCGCAAATATTCCGACTCGCCCGCCATCATGTCGTGGCAGATAGCCAACGAGCCGCGCGCGTTCAGCGAGGCCGGCAAGAAACCTTTTGCCGAATGGATCGAAGCGACCGCCGCACTGATTAAAAGCATTGACCCGGCGCATCTGGTGTCGGTGGGCAGCGAGGGGTCGCACGGTTGTGAGAGTGATCTCGAATTGTGGACGCAGATCCACCGTTCTGACAATATCGATTACGCTACGATGCATCTGTGGCCCTACAACTGGGGTTGGGTAACAGAGTGTAATCTTGCCGACAGTGTTGACATCGCGGTTGCAAATGCAAAAGAGTATGTCGGAAACCATGTCCGGGCTGCGAAACAGATCGGAAAGCCGCTGGTGCTTGAAGAGTTCGGTTACCCGCGCGACGGCTTTCAGTTTGCCGAAAACACCCCGGTGACCGGTCGTGACCGCTTTTATGACAAAATGTTTGAAATGGTTGCAAATGACAGTGTTATATGTGGTTGCAACTTCTGGGCATGGGGAGGCTACGGCAGCCCGGCGCATACGGAATGGCAGCCTGGCGACAACTATTGCGGCGATCCGGCGCAGGAGCAGCAGGGGCTCAACAGCGTGTTTGCCACCGACTCAACCACTATCGCACTCATACGAAAATACACAAAAGAGATGTTTTAAAACATAATGTCAAAAAAGTATCATATTCAGATAAAATAGACAAACCCTATCGCACTTTCAGACAGTAATTTTGCATTGTCGCCGGTAAGCCCGGCGGCAGTGCTGTCTTTAGTAAACCGATTTTAACCTGATTAAAACAACTGCCATATCAAGATATAACCGATTGCCTTAAATCGCACATAATACAACAATCATAAATCTAAACCAAATCACAATTATTATGACAACCAAGCGACTAAGTCCGCGGGCTTTGCTTATTGCTGTAGGAATGCTGTTGTGCTCCATGACAACGTTCGCGCAGTTTGCAGTCACAGGCACCGTGATTGATGACACCGACGAGCCTCTCCTCGGTGTTTCTGTAATGGAAGTCGGAACCTCCAACGGGGTGTCGACTGACCTTGATGGTAATTTCTCGATAACTGTCAAATCGGGGGAGGCTTCCCTATCGTTCTCTTATGTGGGAATGAACCCGCAGACAGTCAAGATCAATGGCCGCCACACAATAAATGTCACCATGACGACCAACTCTCAGGTGATGGACGAAGTGGTGGTTGTGGGCTACGGTACACAGAAAAAATCTGACATCACCGGTTCGGTTGCCTCGATAGGCGAGGATGCTATGCGCAAGACCATCGTCACCAATGCCGACCAGATGCTTCAGGGTAAGCTCGCCGGCGTGCAGGTGACCCAGAACTCCGGTGCCCCCGGCGGTGCTACTTCGGTGCGCATACGCGGTGCGTCGTCGCTTACGAGCTCCAATGAGCCTCTTTATGTGATTGACGGTGTGCCCATGAGCACGGCCAACAATGAAATCGGCGGTTTTGACTGGGCCGGCGGCACAAACGGCCAGCGCACGGTCAATCCCCTTGCGTCAATAGCCCCTAGCGACATCGTGAGCATCGACGTGCTTAAGGATGCTTCGGCCTGTGCCATCTACGGTGCGGCCGGCGCCAACGGTGTAGTGCTCGTCACCACCCGCCGCGGCTCGGAAGGACGCGCCAATATCACTTACGACGGTTACGTCGCATGGCAGACCACTGCGAAGCGTCTCGACATGATGAACCTGCGCGAATATGCCGTATATCAGAATAATCTTAAGGCCGACGGCATCATCGGCGACGGCAACTATGACCCGACATTCTCCGACCCGAGCATACTCGGCACCGGCACCGACTGGCAGGACGAGATATTCCGCACCGCTTTCATGCAGAGCCATCAGGTGGGTCTGACCGGCGGCAATGAAAAGACTACCTACGCCATGAGCACCGGCTGGATGAAGCAGGACGGTATCATTATCGGTTCGGACTTCGACCGCTTCAACTCGCGCTTCAACATCGACCATAACTTCACTTCGTTCCTTAAACTCGGCGGTTCGCTCGCTTACACCCGCACCAACGAGAAGATCACTCTCAACGACGGTTCTGACGGTGTGATCATGCAGGCCATGACGATGCAGCCTTCAGTGCCCGTGCGCGACTTCGAAGGCAACTGGGCCGGCCCGACAACAGTCAACGGCTCATCAAGCTGGAACCCCGTGGCTCTTGCGCTCGACAAAAACAACACCCTCCTGCGCCAGCGCATAATGGGTAACTTCTATGTATCGGTCGACTTCCTCAAAAACTTCACATTCCGCGCCGAATATGCGTTTGATGCTTCCCAGAACCAGAACGACTCCTACTCTCCGCGCTACGATTTCGGCAACCTCAAGAATGACATCAACCAGATGTATCACCGCGAGGACCACAGCTTCTATTGGATGCAGAAAGATTATGTGACCTATCATAAACTGTTCGGCGGCAAGCACGACGTGACGGCGATGGCAGGTTTCGAGGCATCCAAGTCATCATGGAACGGAACATGGCTCATAAAGAAGAACTTTACCACCGACAAGATACCTGTGATGACCGGCGACGGTGAGTTTGTCAACAACGGCGGCTGGAAAGACGCTGCGTCGACAGCATCATTCTTCGGACGTGTCAACTACGGTTTCGACAACCGCTACCTCCTTACCGCCACATTGCGTGCCGACGGGTCTTCGAAGTTCGGTCCCGAAAACAAATGGGGCTATTTCCCCTCGGCGGCACTTGCATGGCGTATCAATCAGGAGAAATGGCTTCAGGATATCTACTGGCTCAACAACCTCAAGCTTCGTCTGGGCTATGGCGAGGTCGGCAACTCCAACATCGACACTTACCGCTATGCCGCTGCAATGGCGCAGATAAGCACTTCTCACGGCACTGCATTCTTCCCGCAGAACCTTGCAAACAGCAAACTGAAATGGGAGTCATCGGTGCAGTATAACGTCGGTATCGATTTCGCCGCGTTCCAGAACCGTCTCGAACTCACTCTCGAGGCCTACAGCAAGGAGACCAAAGACCTTCTCCTTCAGGTCTTCGCTCCCGGACATATCGGTGTAAACTCCGATGACAATGCAATCCAGACACCTTATGCAAATATAGGAAAGACCCAAAACCGCGGTTTCGACATCTCTATCGTCGGACGTCCGGTTGTCACCAAAGACTGGAACTGGACCTCAAATCTCACCATGTCGTTCAACCGCAACAAAATCGTTGCGCTTAACGATGACAAACAGGTGATCTACGGCAATATCGACTGGTACAGCAACTTCCAGACCGTGTCGATGTTCCAGGTCGGACAGCCTATGGGTGTATTCTACGGATATGAGACCGACGGTATCTTCCTCAATGCTGACGATATCCGCAGCCACGCCACCCAGACAGGCGGCACCACACCCTACGCCAACAGCATCGACCGCACTTCAGGCGTATGGCCCGGCGACATAAAGTTCAAGGACCAGAACGGCGACGGCATCATCGACTCCAAAGACCAGGTGGTAATCGGCGACCCCAACCCCGATCTGACCTACGGGTGGACCAATACGGTGCAGTTTAAAGACTGGGAGCTGTCAATCGGCCTTCAGGGTCAGTTCGGCGGCAAAATCCTCAACTGGGTGCGCTACCGCACAGAAGGCAGAAGCTCAATCTGGGACAACCAGGATGTCAGCGTGCTCGGCGGCGTGCAGCTCGGCCTCATCAATCCCGATGGCTCCAACACCGACCCCGACAATGTGGTTGTGACAAGCATCGGCAACGGAGTGCCCCGCTTCTCATCGCTCGACGGCAACGGCAACAACCGCATGAGCGACCGCTGGCTCGAAGATGCCACTTATCTCCGCATACAGAATATCTCGCTGAGCTACAATCTGCCCGAGAAGTGGTGCAAGAAGGCATTCCTCTCATCGGCCCGCATATATGTGAATGTGCAGAATGTGCACACATTCACCAAATACAGCGGTTTCGATCCCGAAATCGGCGCCTACAACCAGAGCGCGCTGCTTCAGAACATCGACCGCGGGCGTTATCCGACACCCCGCACCTATACTGTCGGACTCAATCTCTCATTCTAATGCATAAATTACGGAATACAATATGAAACCATATAAGTTACTGGCTACCGCCGCCCTGTTGGGCTTTACGCTGACCGGCTGCGACGATTTCCTGGAAGTCACGCCGGAGGACAAACTGATACAGGATAACTATTACACCTCGCGCGAGGCAATCCGCGACAACACCAAAGCGCTTTATTCGGCAAAGGTGTGGCGTGATTTTCACATGAACTTCCACTGGAAGCTCGACGAACTCGTAGGTGACATGTACTATACCTACGACGCCGAGGGACAGTGGTACTTCGGAACCTACACCGATGTCAACCAATATCTCAACGAAGGCTGGAAGGGGATCTACAATGTCGTGAGCCAGTGCAACTCAGTCATCATGGATATGCCCGGTTATGTGTCAGGAGTGGCTCAGGAAGATGTCGACGCCGCAATAGCCGAGGCCCGCGCCATCCGTGCCTACTGCTACTGGTATATCGCCGAATGCTGGCACGACGCGCCCATCATCACCCACAACTCCAACAACATACAGAACAATATCTTCAACACGCCCCGCAATCCGCAGGCAGACATCTACCGCTTCGCTCTCGAAGACGCCGACTGGGCTATCGAGCATCTGCCCGATACTGACGCCGACGCCTATCGCGCCACCAAGACTACGGCCCGCGCCATCCGTGCACGCATCCTCGTGACAATGGCATCGCACAGCGACTACAATTACGACCGTGCCGACCTCTACAGCCGTGCGGCAGCCGATGCGCTTGCCGTGATAGAGAGCCGTCCGAACGTGAAATCGATACCTTTCGCCACTCTCTTTGACGAAGTGGCCAATGACGGTCCGGAATCGCTCCTTGCCATACAGTGCGGCACACTCGGCTACGGAACGGGCAACTCCAAGACAATAGCCTGGGGACGCGGAGCACGCGTTGCCGACGGCTGCTGGGGCTCGGGAAAAGGTCCGACCATCTCGCTCCAGAGCATGTATGACCAGCTTGACCAGCGCCGTAAATGGACTTATATGTCAAACGGTGACTATTATCCCAACCTCGACTCTCAGAATGGCGGATACACCTATTTCACCCAGTATTACGAGGACGGTGAGGTCAAGGAATCACGCAACGAGATGAACGCCCACATCAAGAAATATGTCATCGGACGTGATGCCGACGGCAACGGCACGACCTCAAACAACCAGGACGCGAGCAACAATATCTATCTTATCCGTCTGGCTGACATGTATCTGATCTATGCCGAGGCGATAATGGGCACCTCTTCGTCGACTTCCGACACAAAAGCTCTCGACCAGATAAACAGCGTGCGTGAGCGTGCAGGTCTGCCCGGACTCTCTTCTATTACCTATACCGACCTTCTCAAGGAGCGCCGCCGTGAGTTTGCCTTCGAGTCAATCAACTGGTTCGATATACTCCGCCTGCGTTACCGCGAGGGCGACCAGGCGGCTCTCGAATTCCTCAACTCGGGTTACGGCTCAGGCTACAACCGCGCATGTATGTATGTGTTCAAGGACTGGAACCAGAACGACGAGGCGCATGCCAATCTTCCCGAAAGCTACAAGATAGTGTCGACCGTGGCCGACGGCGGACAATATGACCCGATCGTGCTTTCTGCATCGGCATTCGTGCTCCCCATTCCTTCAGCCGCCACAACGAGCTCACCCGCTCTGCTCGGCGAAATCGTAAACTATTACTAATCCACCTTATTCAAATATAATTCCATGAACAGATATTTCAGAATATTCAGCATAGGGACAGCGCTGGCATTCACATCGCTCTCGCTCGTGAGCTGCGACGAGACCGACGCCGAAGCCGACAAGGACGCAACCCCTTCAATCGAATACTGCCGTGTGTGTGACCCCGCGGCTGCCGACTCGATGATCGTATCAGCGGCTCTGGGTTCGCGTGTGGCTTTTATCGGACGCGACATGGGCGCCGTGCAGCAGGTGTGGTTCAACGACCAGAAGGCCAAGCTCAACCCGACGATGGTCACTTCCAACTCGATTATAGTGGATGTGCCGACTTCGCTTCCGCAGGAGGTTACAAACACGGTGCGCTTCGTTACCGGTAAAGGCGCGGAGACGGTGTTTCCCTTCTCGGTGAAAGTGCCTTCGCCCCTTATCACTTCGATTTCCTGCCAGTATGCGTCGCCCGGCGATGAACTCGTGATGGTAGGCGACTACTTCCTTGCCACCGGCGACATACCTCTGACTGTTACATTCCCCGGCGGAGTGACCGTGGAGCCCGACAGCTACACCAAGCAGACACTGACGGTGACAGTTCCCGAAGAGGCCACAACCGAAGGCTACATAAAGGTGACGAGCGAAAACGGCGTGACTACGGTGCCGTTCAAGTTCCTCGAGACCGACGGTCTTATCTGCGACTTCGAGCCTGACGGTTATATCAACCCGTGGGGACAGGGCGGTTACGGCACCGACGAGGCAGTGTCAGGCCAGTATCTCCACTTCAAGCAGGACAACGCGGGCGAATGGAGCTGGAACAACTCGCTGATGTGGTGCTACTGGAACGCCGCTTCCGGCAAGCCTATCGCTACCGGCGACATATCGCAGCTTGCCCTCCGCTTCGAGACCAACATCAAGTCGTGGGCCAACATGCCGATGCTGATATGGTTCTTCAAGGATGACGAGACCACTAACGTCGACGGCGATGAGGCGCAGGCTCACTGGATGCCGTGGCTGAGTCTCGGCGGTGACACTCCCTACACCACCAACGGATGGACGACTGTAACAATTCCGCTGACTGACTTTAAATACAACAAACTCGGCGATGAAGACAACCGTAACATCGGCAATATCTCGGAGTATTACAACATAGGCATGATGGTGTTCGGCTCGTTCGCACCAGGCACAATGGCCTTTGACTTCGACGTACGCATTGATAATCTCCGCATTGTAAACATTTAACCAGTCAGACAAAATGAAAACCAGATATATTCTCAGATCAATGGTGGCCGGGGTAGTGGCGTTGGGCGCCATGCTGGGCTTCAACAGCTGCAGCGACGATGACGATATCCCGTTCCACACCAGCAAACTGCATTCGTTCGGACCGTCACCGGCCGAACGCGGCACCGACATCACGATACTCGGCGAGGGTCTCGACGGCGTGAAGGAAGTTGTATTCCCCGTCGACGTGCATGTCAGCTCGTTTACATCACGCAGTTCCGACAAGATACTTGTCACTGTGCCCCAGGAGGCAGTGCCCGGCCAGATAAAACTTGTCATGAGCAACGGCGAGATCATCACCTCGCGCTCCATGATATCGTTTGTCGAGGAGATAGAAATCGAGTCAGTGGCTCCGACAACAGTCAATGTCGGCGACATCGTGACCGTCAAGGGCGAGTATCTCTACAATATCGCTTCGATAACCTTTGACAACGGTCATGAGATTTCAACCGAGAGCTTCACCGTGCAGACCCGCAACGAACTTTCGTTCCGCGTGCCGGCCGAAGCCGCTTCGGGCGCCATCACCTTCTCCAACGGCTACGACTGGGAGGAGACATGGGAGACTCCGCTCACCGTCACAGCTCCCGTGGTCACTCCCGCCGGACAGACCGCTTGTGACTTCGGCGATGTCATCACTGTTGACGGAAGCGACCTCGACCAGATCGAGACAATCGTGTTCCCCGGTCGCGCGGAGGCTTATTTCACCGTCAATGCCGACGGCACTCAGGTGAGTGTCACCGTGCCTCTCGACACCCGTTCCGGCACAGTGACCGCAACCCTCAAGAATGGCGCGGTGATCGAGCTTCTCGACATCGTTCTTCCTGAAATCGCTTATACGTCGGTGACCCCGTCGACCAATATCACCGCAGGCACTAAGCTGACAATCACAGGCTCCCTGCTTGACCGCGTGAAGGAAATCCGTTTTCCCGGCGGCGCATCGCTCACCTACGGCAAGTGGGAAGTGAGCGAAGACGGCACAAAAATAAAGGTAGCCGCTCCGTCAGGTCTTGTCGACGGCAAGCTGACTCTCGTGCAGAATGAAAATATCATGGCGGAGACCGATGCCATATCCACGCTCAAGATGGGCAATGTGTTCTGGACCGGCAATATCGATTTCGGTAACTGGGCGGGCTACCTGCAGGTGGCTGAAGAGTGTGCCGACGACGTATGGCAGGTGTTCAGCTCAACCATCAAGGGCACCGGCACCCTGACATTCCATTTCACTGAGGACGAATCGAGCACATGGTGGCAGTTCAGCCCCGTCTACCGCTCTGACTGGGAAACCACATTCGAGAAATCAGGATTTACCGACCTCGCGGCAGGCGCCAACACAATCCAGGTGCGTGTCACCGAGCAGGACCTCGAGATGATGCACGGCGCAGGCTGGGCGTTCAAGGGCTGCTTCATCACCCTGACCGCCGCCGAGTGGGAACCTGACAGCACCGGCGACGACCCCGCACCCGTGACGGTATGGTCAGGCAACCTCGAGTTTGACGGCTCATGGGGCAACAAGGGGGAAATCGCTGCATCGGCTTTCAGCGCGCTCAAATCAGGTGACTCTCTGGTGTTCACCTACGCGCCGACCGGCACCGGCGACGCACAGATCAAGCCGATGGACGGTTCGTGGAACCCGCTGTCGGAGGCACTCGCCGCCAACGAATGGGCCTGCATAGGTCTTGACGATTCCGGCTCTTACACCATGCCGCTCACCGACGGTGACATCGACGTACTGCAATCTTCCGGCATGATACTTTCCGGTCAGCATGTGACAGTGACTTCTATCGCCATTAAATAACTCAAATCAGAAATTGCAATGAAACCTTATAAATATATCCTCGCTGCCGCAGCGCTCACCCTCGGGGTGAGCCTGACCGGCTGCAACGATGATGACGATCTTATCTTTCCCGATGTGCCGGAAACGCCGACAGGCGATGTGAAGGTAGTGGCTTCCTCTGTCGTCGACGGCGCGGTCGTCAATGCCGCAGATGTCGAGACAATCTATCTCAACTATGACGGAATAGTGTCGCTCAATCCGGCGGCGCACATCACTCTCAACGGCACGTCGCTGTGGGCCGAGACCACTGACGGCGGACTTCTGCTCCACGTTGAGCTCCAGCCTGCCACCGCCTACACACTTGATGTCCCCGCCACGGCAGTCATAGCTAACAAGGGCAATTCATACGCTCAGCCTTTCTCCGTGACGTTTGCCACGGCCTCTGACGCGAGCGCGGCCGATTATCTGACCACGCTGTCAAATCCGTCGGCTTCGACCCAGGCACGCAAAGTCTATGATTTCCTCCTTGCCCAAAACGGAAAGCGCATACTTTCGGGAGCTATGGCCAATGTAAATCTCAACAATGATTTCGCCGACTGGGTGTATGGCACAGGCTATGCCTATCCTGCTGTCACCGGTTACGACTTCATCAATATCAATGACTCATGGATTGATTACAATGACATCTCGGCTCCGCTGTCGCAGTGGAATAAAAACGGTCTTGTAAACTACATGTGGCACTGGCAGGCACCGACCGACGAGGCTGCTTACCGCGCGGGCGACACCTCACGCTATGGTTTCTATGCTCCCGGAGCATCGGAGCAGTCGACCGAATTCGATATTCGCGAGGCGCTCAAGTCGGGCACATGGCAGAATGAATTCATCATCAACGACATCGACAAGGTAGCGGCTGTGTTGCGCAAGCTCGCCGACGCAGGTGTGCCTGTGATATGGCGTCCGCTCCACGAAGCTGCCGGCAGCTACGAATACAACAATCCCTGGTTCTGGTGGGGACGCTACGGCGAGGAAGCCACCAAAGAGCTCTGGAAACTCATGTATGACCGCCTTGTCAACTATCACGGACTCAACAACCTGATATGGGTGTGGACAGCGCAGTATAACGAAGGCTACGAGGCCAATATGGCGGGTGGTTATCCCGGCAACGAATATGTCGACATCGTTGGCGTTGACCTCTATGAAGACAATAACGACGCGCAGCCCGGAGCTTATCAGGCAGCTCTCGCGATGACCGGCGGCAAACGCATGGTGGCGCTGTCGGAGACAGGCGCGCTCGAGATGCCCGCCGACTGTATTGCAAAGGGAGCCAACTGGTCATGGTTCATGCTCTGGTACACCTACGACATCGCCAACAAAGGTCTTACGACCGATGACTTCGGCAACACGGCGGAACTGATACGCCAGGTGATGCAGAGTCCGTTCGTAATCAACCGCGAGCAGATGCCGTCGCTCAAATGATGACCCGATAGGTTTTACAATAATTTTTGTCAGAATCCGCGGCTGCCGGCAGGCAGAACACCAATTGCCGGCAGCCATTTTTTATCTAAGTATTCCAATTAGTATAAAATAATTTTAAACAGTTATTTGATCGTGCATTTCGGACATTTCGATGATTTAGCAGGTGAATATGTAATCACCGACCCGGCCACCCCATGGCCCTGGATCAACTATCTTGGAACGGAAGATTTTTTCTCGCTCATTTCAAACAGCGCGGGAGGTTATTCATTTTTCCGCGACGCGCGCTTCCGCCGACTGACCCGTTACCGCTACAACGGCGTGCCTATGGACGCCGGCGGCCGCTATTTCTATATCAAGGACGGCGACGACGCCGCCTGGTCGCCCGGATGGAAACCGTGCAAGACTCCGCTTGACTTCTATGAATGCCGTCACGGACAAGGATATACGCGCATCACCGGATGTAAGAACGGATTGAAGTGCGAGGTGCTGTTTTTCGTGCCTCTCGGCGCTCCGGCCGAAGTGATGAGCATGACGCTCACCAACGAGACTGCCGCAGGGAAAGATGTCAGCCTGTTCTCGTTCGTCGAATGGTGTCTGTGGAATGCATCGACAGATATGGAGAATTTCCAGCGTAATTTCTCTACCGGCGAAGTGGAAATCGAGGGCTCTGCCATATATCACAAGACCGAATACCGCGAGCGCCGCGACCATTATGCATTCTTCAGCGTCAATGCGCCTGTGGCAGGCTTCGACACCGACCGCGAGAGTTTCCTCGGATTGTATAACGGTTTCGACACCCCTCAGGCAGTGGCCGAGGGCAAGAGCCGTAACTCAGTGGCCCACGGCTGGAGTCCGGTCGCATCACACCATCTTGAGCTGCATCTCGCTCCCGGCGAGAGCCGACGCATGGAGTTTGTGCTCGGCTATGTCGAGAATGCTCCCGATGAGAAATGGCAGAGCAAGGGCGTGATTGACAAGCGCCGCGCCCATGCGCTCATATCGCGTTTCGACAGTGCCGACAAGGTAGACAGCGCTTTTGCGGAGCTTAAGGACTATTGGAAAGATATACTCGGCAACTTCTCGCTCAAGAGCGGTTCGCCCGAGCTTGACCGCATGGTCAACGTGTGGAACCAGTATCAGTGCATGATAACATTCTGCTTCTCGCGTTCGGCATCATTTTTCGAAAGCGGCATAGGCCGCGGCATGGGTTTCCGCGACTCCTGTCAGGATCTTGCGGGCTTCGTGCATCAGCTTCCGTCGCGCGCACGTCAGCGCATACTTGACATCGCAGCCACGCAGAAGGCCGACGGCAGCTGTTACCATCAGTATCAGCCGTTGTCGAAACGTGGCAACAACGATATAGGCTCAGGATTCAACGACGACCCTTTGTGGCTCGTGTTTGCTGTCAGTGTCTACCTGAAGGAGACCGGCGACATGTCGATACTCGACGAAGCCGTGCCCTACGACAACGCCCCCGGTTCGGAAGTGCTGTTGATTGACCATCTCACGGCGTCGGTGCGCTATGTCACATCGCATCTCGGTCCGCACGGACTGCCACTGATAGGCCGCGCCGACTGGAACGACTGCCTCAATCTCAACTGCTTCTCCAATGACCCCGACGAGTCGTTCCAGACCACCGAAAACCGTTCGGAAGGCTCAAAGGCCGAGAGCCTGATGATTGCGGGCCAGTTTGTGATGCTTGCCGGAGACTACGCGCATATATGCCGCCTCAGCGGCAAGCCCGAGCTCGCCGATATGGCGGAGCGCGAGGCTGACAGGATGCGCTCGGCAGTGGAGCGTCACGGCTGGGACGGCGAGTGGTTTCTGCGTGCGTTTGACTTCGAGGGCAATCCGGTCGGCTCACACCTCAATGACGAGGGAAAGATTTTCATCGAGAGCCAGGGATGGTGCGCGATGGCGGGTATAGGCGCCGACAAAGGGATGACCTCGCAGGCTCTTGCCTCGGTCAAAGAGCATCTTGACACGCCGTTCGGCCTTGTGCTCAATCAGCCGGCGTTCACAAGCTATATCATGGAATATGGCGAAATATCCTCCTATCCGCAGGGCTACAAGGAGAATGCCGGAATATTCACACACAACAATCCGTGGATTATAATCGCCGAAACACTTTACGGCAGCCGTGACAGAGCCTGGGACTACTATACCAAGATAGCTCCCGCCTTCATAGAGCGTGGCGATCAGCGCCTGCGCCGCGTTGAACCGTATGTCTACTGTCAGATGACCGCTGGCCGTGACGCTGCAGTGCCCGGCGAAGGAAAGAATTCATGGCTGACAGGCACCGCCGCATGGAACTGGCTCGCCGTGTCTCAGTATCTTCTGGGCATACGTCCCGATTACGACGGCCTTGTGGTGCGTCCGGCATTGCCGGGCCATGTGGGGGAGTTTACCGTCACCCGCCGTTTCCGCGGAGCCGACTACGAGATACATGCCGTGCCGACAGGCTCATATTCATTGAAAATAAACGGGGTCGACGCCGCTTCCGACACGATAGCGCCGCAGCCGGCCGGCTCCCGAAACATAATAGAAGTAACTTATTGAACACCATGAAACGCATATATATGACAATAGCAGCCTGCGCGGCAATTTTCGCCACAACACTGTGCTCAGGCAAGAAAAATGTGGCCGAACAGGCCGCGGAGACTCCTGCCGAAGTGTTGCTCGGCCGCCTTACCGCACTGTCTGACAGCGGACTCACCGCATTCGGACATCACGACGACACAGCCTACGGCCGCTACTGGGAGTATCAGCCCGACTCTTCCGATGTGAAGAACGTGTGCGGCGACTATCCCGCAATCATCAACTGGGATCTGGGCTGGATCGAGACCGGCGCGGAGAAACAGCTCGACGGAGTGCCTTTCGATTTCATGCGCGATGAGATCGTGCGCCACGATGCTCACGGCGGCATCAACTCGCTGTCATGGCATCTGCTCAATCCTGTCACCGGCGGTGACTCGTGGGACACAAGCTGTGACTCCACCCTGACACGCATCTTCGCCGACAAGGCGCTTACCGACACGCTGACAAGATGGATCGGCCTTACCGCCGACTTCATCGGCAATCTGCGCGACGCCGAGGGCAATCGCATTCCGGTGATGTACCGTCCGTGGCACGAGCACACCGGAGAATGGTTCTGGTGGGGGATAAATGAAGGTACTCCCGAAGATTATAAAAACCTGTGGAAACTCACCCGCAAGGTGTTTGACGAAAAGGGCATCGACAATGTTGTGTGGGTGTATTCCCCCGACAAGAGCAATGTCAACGGATATGACGACTACATGAGCCGTTATCCCGGCGATGAATATGTCGATGTGATGGGTGCCGACGTCTATTATTTCGACGAGCCCGACTCCGGACGTATCTTCACCGAACGCATCGACAAGACTCTCGGCGCTGCGGTCAGAGCTGCACGCGAGCATGGCAAGATTGCGGCTTTGAGCGAAACCGGGTTCGAGAGCCTGCCTGTCGACGACTGGTATATGAACACGCTTATGCCCGTGCTTGAGAAATATCCCGTGGCGTTTGTCACCGTGTGGCGCAACAGCAACACCAAGCCCAACCACTGGTATGCACCGTATTCCGGCCATCCCGGCGAGGCCGATTTCAGAGCCTTTCACGATAGCCCGTGCACTGTTTTCGCCCGGGAAATGAATGAGATAAGATAATATAATATAACAACCATTATAAACGATTATAAAAACACTGAATATGCTCACATTCGAACAACGCAAAGCTATGGTAGAAGCGCGCCACGCCGAGCTTCTCAACCGTCAGAATACCCCTCTTGAGGGTAACGGCGTCTATCGCCGCTATGCCAATCCCGTAGTCACCGCAGAAATGGCTCCTCTGGAATGGCGATATGATTTCAACCCCGTCACAAATCCTTACTTCATGGAGCGCATCGGCGTCAACGCCACGCTCAATGCCGGCGCCATCAAGTGGAACGACCGCTATGTCGTGGTCGTGAGAGTGGAAGGTTCCGACCGCAAGTCGTTTTTCGCAGTGGCCGAGAGCTTCGACGGAGTGTCGGGTTTCCGCTTTTGGCCCAGACCTATTACTATGCCCGAGGACGAAATACCGGGCACCAACATCTACGACATGCGTCTCACCCGCCACGAGGACGGCTGGATCTACGGCCTCTTCTGCGTGGAGCGCCATGACGACTCGCAGCCCGGCGACCTCAGCGCCGCCACCGCCACCTGTGGCATTGCACGCACAAAAGACCTTGTCAACTGGGAGCGCCTGCCCGATCTCGTCAGCAAGAGCCAGCAGCGCAATGTAGTGCTTCATCCGGAATTTGTCGACGGAAAATACGCGCTCTACACACGCCCGCAGGACGGTTTCATCGACACCGGCAGCGGAGGCGGAATAGGCTGGGCACTTGTCGACGACATCACCCGCGCCGAGGTGAAGGAGGAGACTATCATCAACAAACGTTTCTATCACACCATCAAGGAGGTGAAAAACGGCGAAGGCCCGCATCCGATCAAGACTCCGAAGGGATGGCTGCACCTTGCCCACGGTGTGCGCGGCTGCGCTTCCGGACTGCGCTATGTGCTCTACCTTTACATGACATCGCTCGAGGAGCCGTGGAAGGAAATCGCCACTCCCGGCGGCTATCTGATGGCACCGATGGGCGACGAGTATATCGGCGATGTGATGAACGTGCTCTTCTCCAACGGCTGGATTGTCGACGACGACGGCCGTGTGCTCATCTACTATGCTTCGTCTGACACACGTCTGCATGTGGCCGAGTCGACTGTCGACCGCCTTGTCGACTACTGCCTAAACACACCGGCCGACGGCCTTTCGACTGGCGAAAGCGTAAGGACTATCAACCGCCTCATCGACGCCAACGAGGCTTATATGAAAGAAAACAACTAAACCACCAATATCTCCCTGACATGGCTCTGCTAAAAGAAAAAATCGGTTACGGATTCGGCGACATGGCGTCGTCGATGTTCTGGAAAATATTTTCCTACTATCTGCCGATTTTCTATTCCAATATATTCGGACTCAGTCTGGTCGACGCCGGTATTCTCGTGCTTGTCACCCGTATATGGGACGCCGTATCCGACCCGATGATGGGTATTTTCGCCGACCGCACAAAGACACGGTGGGGCAAATACCGGCCCTATCTGCTCTGGGTCGCCGCACCGTTCTCGATATGCGGCATATTGCTGTTCACCACTCCCGACCTCAGCTACGCCGGCAAACTGATATGGGCCTACGTGACATACGTGCTGATGATGACGGTCTACACCGGCATCAATGTGCCTTACGGAGCCATGCTCGGAGTCATAACCACCGACACGAAAGAGAAAACCGTATTCTCGAGCTTCCGCATGTTTTTCGCCTACGGCGGCTCGTTTATCGCGCTTTTCCTCTGGGAGCCTCTCTGCGCCTTCTTCAAGGGCACGGTGGGGGTGTCGATGGCCACAAGCTGGCAGCTCGGCATGTGTGTGATAGCGCTGGCTTGTTTCGTGCTGTTTATATGCTGCTTCCTGATGACCCGCGAGAAGGTGCGCACCGTGTCGAAGGTGTCAATCGGCAAGGATTTCAAATATCTCATGAGCAACCGCCCGTGGTGGCTGCTCATCGGCGCGGCGCTGTGCTTCAATCTGTTCAGCACGGTGCGCGGCGCCACGGTGGCATATTTCTTCGCCGATGTCATAGGCGCCGATGCGCATCTTGACTTCGGACACTGGGGCAATGTGCTGTTTTATTCGGGGCTTTTCCTCGGAGTGGGCGAGATTGCCAACATAGCGGGTGTGGCGCTTACGGTGTCAATCGCCGGCCGCTGGGGCAAGAAATCGACATTTATCGGTGTGAACGTGGCGCTCGTGGTGCTGAGCATCATATTCTTCATGGTGCCGCTGAGCGCGTCGGGCTACTGGATCATGATGGTGCTTCAGGTGCTGATTTCCATCTGCACGGGCATCATGTCGCCGCTTGTGTGGTCGATGTATGCCGATGTCAGCGACTATGCCGAGCTTAAATACAAGACCGCTTCGACAGGCCTTATCTTCTCATCGTCGTCAATGGCACAGAAATTCGGAGGCGCTATCGGAGGCGCGGCGGTGCTGTGGCTGCTCAACGGTTGCGGTTACATCACTCCGGCTGCCGAGGGCGTCGTGGCCGAGGCTGTGGCACAGCCGCAGTCGGCTATCGACTGTCTGTGGTGGCTGATGTCATTCATTCCGGCGATAGTTGCCGCGCTGGCGGTGTTTGTGGTAAGTTTCTACCCGCTCACCACCGACAAGGTCAACGATATATGCGCCCGTCTGGGCGAGCAGCGTTGCCGCGAGAACGAGGAGATTGCGCGTGAGAAAGCATCACTTGAAAATACTGACTGAACATCATGATTGCTGAATTACTGAAAAAAGAGGTCATCGATGACCTTACCGGCAATATATTGCCATACTGGATTGACCGTATGCATGACCGTCGCGGCGGGTTCTACGGTCGCCGCGACGGTAGCGACCGCCTCGATGATGACGCTCCGAAAGGCGCCATACTCAACGGCCGCCTGCTGTGGACATTCTCGGCGGCATACCGCACTACCGGCCGCAAGGAATATCTCCAAGCCGCCGACAGGGTGCTCGACTATATCATGTCGCATTTCATCGACCGTGAGTACGGCGGGGTGTATTGGAGCCTGACAGCCGACGGGATGCCGCTTGACACAAAGAAACAGTTCTACGCCATCGGTTTCGTGATCTACGGCCTTAGCGAGTATGTCAGGGCCACCGGCGACCGCAAGGCACTTGACGAGGCAGTCGACCTTTACCGTTGCATCGAGACCCGCAGCCGTGATGCGGCCAAGGGGGGATATATCGAGGCCATGACCCGCGACTGGCGTCCGATCGACGACATGCGTCTGAGCGACAAAGACACCAACTGCTCCAAGACGATGAACACCCACCTGCACATCATTGAGCCATATACCAATCTCTACCGTGTGTGGCCCGACGAAGGCCTGCGCGCCGATATCATGAACCTGATGCATATATTCCTTGACATCATGGAAGACAGCCGCACGCATCATCTCGGTCTCTTTTTCGATGATGACTGGAACCGTATCGACGCCAACATCTCCTACGGTCACGACATAGAGGCCTCTTGGCTTCTGCTCGAGACCGCACAGGTGCTGGGCGATGAGCCGTTGCTCGCAAAGACACTCGCGCATACGCGTGCCATAGCCAACGCTGCTCTCGAAGGACGGCGCGACAACGGCTCGATGATCTACGAGCGGGTGGCGGCGCCCGACGGCAGCGTGCACATCGACGGTGACCTGCACTGGTGGGTGCAGGCCGAAGATGTCATCGGCCTCGTGTATCTCTACCGTTTCCACGGAGTGGAGGAAGCGCTGGCAAAGGCGTTTGACTCATGGACGTATATAAAGGAAAATCTCATTGACCGCGAAGGGGGCGAGTGGCACTGGAGCCGCCGTGCCGACGGAACGGTCAACCGCGACGACGACAAAGCCGGTTTCTGGAAATGCCCCTACCACAATTCGCGCATGTGTATGGAGGTGGCACGGGTGCTGTCGCTCTGAACAGTTATAAATAAATTTTTGATATCATGAAACGACTTACTTCAATCATCATAGCGTCACTGCCGCTGTGCGCCATGCATGCGGCAGTGACGCTGCCCGAACAGATCGGCGACAATATGGTGCTCCAGCAGCTCGCCGACGCCCGTATATGGGGGTGGGCTACACCCGGAGCGGAAATCAAAGTGGCCGGCGACTGGTCGGCGGCGCCGGTGTCGGTCAAGGCTGACAGCGACGGGACGTGGACGGCCATGCTGCCTACGCCCGCAGGGTCATTTGCTCCGCACACGGTCACTGTCGAAGGCGACGGCTCGTCGCTCACGCTCGACAATGTGCTTGTGGGCGAGGTGTGGATTGCCTCGGGTCAGAGCAACATGGAGATGCCGCTCGACGGTTTCTGGTCGTGCCCTGTTGAAAACGCCAACCGCGCAATCGCCGAGGCCGGCGGCTACACCGGCAGAATACGTATGTGCACATTGCCGCTTGTAGGCGAACTGACTCCGCAGCAGCGTGTCGCCGGGCAGTGGAAGGAGTGCACGGTTGAGAATGCCCCCCGCTTTTCGGCTGTCGGCTATTATTTTGCCCGCACGCTGTCAGATCTTATCGGCGTGCCTGTGGGTGTCATCAGCGCCGCTTACGGAGGCTCTCGTGTGGAAGGCTGGCTCCCGCGCGAGATACTTGCCACATATCCCGATGTCGACATTGCCGACGCGTCGTCCGACAGCATTCCGCACTATTACCGCCCGATGGTGATGTATAACGCCATGCTCAGACCTGTGGCAGGCTACACCGCGCGCGGTTTCCTCTGGAACCAGGGCGAGAGCAACGTAGGCCGTCACGACACCTATCCCTATCATCTTTCCGACATGATAAAGGAGTGGCGCCGTCTGTGGGGCAACGACAGCATGCCCTTCTATTCGGTGCAGCTTCCGGGCTATGAATATGGCGACGGACGCTATGCCACCTCCGGAGCGCTGTTGCGCGAGGCTCAGCAGAAAGCGATGGATATCACCCCGGGCTGCGGACTCGTGACAAGCATCGACCTGCAGCAGCCCGGACAGTATCTGCAGATACACCCCGCCCGCAAGCAGCCTATCGGCGAGCGTCTGGCATGGATGGCGGCTGTCCGCGACTATGGCGTCAAAGGCCTGCGCTGCGAGTCTCCGCGGCTTAAAGAGGTGGAATTTAACGGTGACAAAGCTATCGTGCGCCTCGTCGGCGGCGAAGAGGGCGTTGGTCCCTGGCAGGGGCTTACCGGATTTGAGGTGGCCGGCGACGACCGCGTGTTCTATCCCGCCGAGGCGGTGAATGTTGCCGGCCCGTGGCCCGTCACGCCTTATATCGAAGTGTCGTCACCTCAGGTAAAGGAGATAAAATCGGTGCGCTACTGCTTCACCAACTGGCCCGAGGGCAACGTCATCGACCTGCGCGGGCTTCCTCTGCTGCCGTTCCGCACCGACTCGTGGTAATAACGTATAAAACTATTCTGATATCATGGATTTAAGGCTAATTACATCGGCGCTCACTGTGGCGCTCGGCATCAGTGCGTCGGCATCTACGCCGGTTTACCTCGACCCCGAGCGTCCGCTCGAGGAGCGTATCGGCGACGCCTTGTCAAGAATGACGCTTGAGGAGAAGGTGGCGGTGTGTCACGCGCAGAGCAAGTTCTCAAGCCCGGGTGTGCGGCGTCTCGGAATACCCGAACTATGGATGAGCGACGGCCCGCATGGCGTGCGCGCTGAAATCAACTGGAACGACTGGGGATATGCCGGATGGACCAACGACTCTATCACCGCTTTCCCGGCTCTGACAGCGCTTGCTGCGACGTGGAACCGCGATCTTGCCGCGCTCTACGGCAAGAATGTCGGCGAGGAAGCCCGCTACAGGGATAAGGATGTGTTGCTCGGACCCGGTGTCAACATCTACCGTACGCCCCTCAACGGACGCAACTTCGAATATATGGGCGAAGACCCGTTTCTGGCCGGAGAGATGGCAGTGCCTTACATACGCGCACTGCAGAGCAACGGTGTCGCTGCCTGCGTGAAGCATTTCGCGCTCAACAATCAGGAAAAATGGCGCGACAACATTAATGTCACCGTGTCTGACCGCGCGCTTTATGAAATCTATCTCCCTGCTTTCAAAAAAGCGGTGACCCAAGGCAACGCGTGGAGCATCATGGGGGCATACAACCGTTATGCCGGCGAGCACTGCTGCCACAACGAGCGCCTGCTCAACGACATTCTCCGAGGCGAATGGGGATTTGACGGAGCCGTGATAACCGACTGGGGCGGCGCCCACGACACCCGTCAGGCCGCGCTCAACGGTCTTGACATCGAGATGGGCTCCTTTACCAACGGCCTGACTTCGGAAAGCGACTTCACATACGATGACTACTACATGGCGCGCCCCTACCTCGATATGATCAGAAAAGGGGAGGTGTCCGACTCTACAGTTACGGCCAAGGCCCGCAACGTGCTGCGCCTGATATACCGCACCGCGATGGACCGTGACAAGCCCCTCGGCTCAGTCACCACACCGGAGCATTACGCGGCAGCAAAAGCGATAGCCGACGAGTCTGTTGTGCTGCTTAAGAACATCGGTTTGCTGCCCCTTGATCCGGCCCGATACAGGAAAGTGCTGGTTGTAGGTGAGAACGCCGTGCGTCATCTCAATCTCGGCGGCGGATCTTCCGAGTTGAAGGCAAAAGATATGTTCACGCCGCTCGATGCCATCAGCGAGGCGTTTGAAACGGTTGACTACGCTCAGGGATATGTCACCGGCCGCTTTATGTATTGCGACGAAGACATCATACCGCAGGCCACGCTCGATTCGCTGCGTCAGCAGGCCGTAGACATGGCTCCCGATTACGATGCGGTGATATATATAGGCGGTCTTAACAAAAACGGTTTCCAGGACTGCGAGGCATCTGACCGCCGTGAATACAATCTGCCGTGGGGGCAGGATCTGCTGATTGAGCAGCTTGCCGCGGCCAACCCCAATATCGTCGTCGCCAATATCACAGGCAACGCTTACGCGATGCCGTGGGCCGACAGGGTGCCCGCAATCGTGCAGAGCTGGTATCTCGGCACAATGACAGGTCCGGCGATGGCCGACATACTCGCCGGCAAGGTCAACCCGAGCGGAAAACTGCCGTTCTCATTCCCGAAACGGCTTGAAGACAGCGCCGCGCACAATTTCGGCGAAGTCTCATATCCAGGAGTCGACACCGGCGACGACGGCCCCCGTCAGGAATATCTCGAGGATATACTTGTCGGCTACCGCTGGCACGACACAAAGAAGATACCCGCACTATATCCGTTCGGCTACGGTCTGAGCTATACGACATTCACCTACGGAAAGCCTCAGGTTGAAGTAACGGCTGACGGCGATGCCATCAGGCTCACCGTTCCCGTCACAAACACCGGCTCAATGGCAGGAAAGGAAACCGTGCAGCTCTATATCGGCGATGACAAGGCAAGCGTGCTGCGTCCGGTCAGAGAGCTCAAAGGGTTCGTCAAACTGTCGTTGGAGCCAGGAGCCACATCAGCCGCCGAATTTGTCATCACCCGCGACGATCTGAAATTCTACGACGAGTCATCACACGCATGGGTCGACGAGCCCGGCACATTCAAAGCCTGTGTAGCCGCCTCGTCAGCCGATATAAAATCGACTGTCCCATTCCGGCTCACCACCGAAGGCAAACTGAAAAAATAGAAATAAACTGTCACACAACCCCGAGCCTCCGGCCTCAGTCACAGAGCGCCGGAGGCTTTTGTATTTGAGGGCAGAGGGCATATTGTAGGGGACGCACGGCTCGTGTTCTTTACATTTTAGGGTGATGTCGTATTACCGGGGTCTGCTAACCTCGGTTAATCACGCCCACAGGCCTCCGGCTCTCCGCAAATCCACGGGGCGAGACGCCCACGTCCCTATGGATGACAGCAAAAATCTGATGCAAGATGCTCCGTGGAGGTTACGGGCGGTAGCCGGGACGTGGGCGTCTCGCCCCCGTGAGTGACTGAAGGGTGTTGTCAAACTATGAAAGTGCACCTCAAAAGTGTAGGAATGTACGGCTCGTGCGTCCGCCAATACTCTGATTATCAAATATTAAATTCGTGCAATATCGTCAGGATACAAACAGAGACTGCGCCGTAAACATTACGACGCAGTCTCAGGAGTGTTTATCAGGAAAATTTGTGGGTTATTTTGACAGTCTTACGATTTTGCAACCGTGGGGTGCGACAGTGGCACTGATTGATGAAACGGTGCCTTCGTCGGCATGTTTCCACAGGTCACGCGCTTTCCACTGTCCGTCAATGCCGAGGTCAGAGAGATTGACACTCATTGTTGCGGCGGCATCATTGCGGTTGAACAATCCTACGACATAGTCGCCGTTGGTCATCTGTCCGTACCATATCTGGCTGCCTGCCGAGTTGATTTTGTCACTCATAGGCTTGCCGACGAAGCGGTCGGCGTTGAGTTCGAGCATCTCGCTGTTGGTGTAGAACTTAAGGTTGTTGCCGATGTTCATGTATTGGTCGGAAATAGTTACCGGGCCGCCTGCCATGAGCTGCAGCGATATCACTGTCTCTTTCTCGGCGTCTGTAGAGAAGGTGTTGAGGCGGATAAAGTCACCGTCGAGTATCACCTTGTCGCGTCCGGATATGTGTGACCAGTAGGTGAAGCCGTCAAACATGTTTGAGCAGTTGGGCCAGCTGTTATACACTTGACCTCTGTCGGCCTGCGAACAGTGCCACCAGCCGCCTCCGAGAGTGTCGGCCACAATTCTCACCATATTGCCGTATTTCGATTCGAGTTCGGCGTCATTGTTGAGATGGGGCATTACAAGCGAGGTGAAGATGCCGTATTTCTTGGCTGACTCGGCGATGTATGACAGAGCGCGGGCGTATGACTCGCGGCCGTAGCCGAGACCTACAGTGCCCATGCCGCGGTCTTTGCCGTCTTCATACCAGCTGAGGAAGTCCATACGGATATATTCGACTCCGAGTTCCTTGTAGTGCTTGAAGAAGCCGTCGATAAATTCCTTTGTGCCGGGATTTTCGGCTACCGCCCAGCTGAACCACATGTCGGAAGCGTCGGGGTTGAGCACACTGTTGGAGCCATTGTATTTGAGATTGCGGAACGTATATTCAGTGCCTTCGATAGGGGTGTCGTCAGAGCCGTGTATCCAGAGCGGATTGTCGTAGACGCCCACTTTCAGACCTTTTTCCTTGCACTTCGCCACGAGGTCTTTGAGCGACATCGAGCCGTAATGGGTCATGTAGCCGCTTCCGTCCTGTGAGAGCATCGGTATGAATCCGTCGGTGCATACCATGTCGTAGCCGTAGGGCTTCAGGTCACGGGCCATCCAGTCGATGATTTTGTCCCACTCCTGAGGGGTGAGATCCATGTCCTCGTTGGCGACGCCCTGTTGCGACTGTGTGTAGCAGTATTCATAGACACTCCAGTAGAGAGGGGCTTTAAACTTGTGGATATCCTCCACTACAGGTAAATCGGGAAGCTCGAATTTGGGCGGGCGACGCATTTCTATGTCATCGGTGCATGCGGACAATGCTGTGGCAGCCAACGCTGCAGCTATTATATTCATTTTTTTCATAACGGGATTTAAATTTTCAGTCAAGATATTTTACATCTATGGTCATTGACTTGATGTTGAGGGTGAGACGGTAGTTGCCTTCGGTGACAACTTTCCACTTGTCGTCAGGGCCGGTGGTATAGACCATGTCGTTGGCTGCGACACCAGAGGCCGATACCTCGCAGTCGGGCGACGACGGGCGGTAGAACGCGGCTGAGAAATCCTTCTCCGAGCAGGCCTTGAATTCGCCTTTGGTGAGGCGGCCGGTCCATACATATTCACCTTCGACATCTTTGGTGGGTGTGAACTCTGATGCGTCGTCAAGACTCCATCCGCCGGGGGTGGCGTCGCCGATCATGTAGAGCGGAGCGATGATTTCTGCCTCATCGACAAATGTTGCGTCGAAGGTCATGTCGTTGATGTTGAAAGTCAGACGGTATTTGCCGGCGTCGGTTACTGTCCACTTGTCGTCAGGCGAAGTCGAAAGCACCATCGCATTGGAGCTGACTCCTGATTTTGACACTGTGCAGCCTGCGTTGGCCGGACGGTAGAATTCCGCATCGAAATCCTTGTAGAACGATGCCTTGAAATCACCCTGTTTAAGCACGCCTTCCCATACATACATGTTTTCTGTTTCGGTGGTGATAGTGGTGGCGTTGTCAATACTCCAGCCTCCGGCGGTAGCGTCACCGATCATGTAGAGTGAGGGCAGAGTAGTGGTTCCGTCAAGATATTCCGCTTTAAACTTCATGTTGGCGGTGTCGAAAGTCAGTCGGTATTTGCCGGCAGCCACCACTTTCCACTGGTCGTCAGGGTCGGTAGTAAATACCATGGCGTCAGACGCGGCGCCGTTTTCTGAAATTTCGCAGTCGGCCGATATCGGACGGTAGAACGGTGCCGAGAAATCTTTCTCACGGGCTGCCTTGAGAGAGCCGCGGCCGAGTTCACCTTCCCATACGAAAATCTCATCGTTGTCGGCTGATGCTTCGATGACTGTCGCGTTGTCCCAGCTCCAGCCTCCGTCGGTGGCTTCGCCTATCATATAGAGTTTGGATGCGGGTGTATATTCTCCGAGATATTCGGCGGCGATTGTCCAGTGCTCGAGGTCGAAGGTCAGACGGTAGACTCCGCTTTCGGTTACAAGCCACTTGTTGTCGGGACCGGCCGTGTAGATGAACGTGTCGGTGGCGACACCGTCTTTGTTTACATTGACACCGTTGGCTGCCGGACGTATGAACGGCACGCTCCAGCTTCCTGTTGTCGGTACGACTTTGAACTCCCCTTTGTCAAGTGTGCCCTCGTAGACATATACGTAGGCTGATTTCTTCTCAAGTTCGGTCGGATTGTCGATATCCCATCCGGTGGCTATTGCATCGCCCACGATATAGAGTGTCTCGACTTCGATAGGCTCGATTACGGGAGCATCCTGCTCGCGCACGAATGACGCGCTCATGGTCCAGTTGCGCAGGTCGAAGCGCAGATTGTAGATGCCCGGATCGGTCACTTTCCATTTGTCGTCGGGGTCGCCGGCGTTCATCTTGAACGGAGCCTCGGCAATGCCGGCTTTCCCGATCGGAGAGCCGGCTGTCATAGGCCTGATGAACGGTTCGTCGAAACTCGAAGCCTTAAGGCACAGTTTCAAATCGCCCGAGTTGAGCGGACCCTCCCATGAGAAAACCAGGGGATCCTCCTCGACTGCTTCTAACGGAGTGGCGCCGTCAAGACTCCATCCGTTGGTTGTGGCATCGCCGATCATGTAAAGACTCGACGTCTTGATGGGCAGGTTGCCGTCGATTATTATCAGGTCTTTCTCGCCGTCGCAGGCCGTTAAGCCTGCCATGAGCAGCAGTCCTGAAAGTATTGAGATTATATTGCTTATTTTCATGATTTATGATTTATTATTCCGTGTGACGTAACTGTTCAGAATTATTTCAGAGAGTCATTTATCTGCCGTAGCCCGGATTTTGGTTGATTATCGGATTTGCATTCAATATTGTGCGGGTGATGGGGAAGATTTCCGTGTGGTTGTCAGAGTCGGGAGTCTTGTCCCACCAGCGGCCGGTGTTGAATTTGCCGAAGCGTATCAGGTCGATGCGGCGGCGGCTCTCGGCGAAGAATTCGCGTCCCCACTCGGCAAGCATTTCGTTTTCGTCGAAGCGCACATTGCCTTCGGGTGAGTAAAGCACGTCGTCATAGTTTTCTGCCGGATAGTTGCGGCGGCGCACACTGTTGAGCAATGTGGCGGCTCCGTTGCGGTCGCCGGCGCGCAGTTTGCATTCGGCAAGCGAGTAGATTACCTCGGGCAGACGTATCTCGGTGTAATCGCTTTCAACCTGGTTGGCGTCTTCATCGGGATAGAACGGATATTTCACAAAATGCCATCCGGAGTTATGGTCACCGTTGCGCAGTGTGCTGCTCTTGTCAGCAGGCCATTTGTCGGGAGCCAGTGACTGGAATTTGCCCACAGCGTCACGGATGTAAAGGTCGTAGGGCACTTCAGGTGCCTGGACACGTTTTGTCGTGCCTGTCGACTCGTCGGTATACTCGACATATCCGTAGAGGAAGAGACCCTCGCGGCGGCTGTCGCCCAGATAGCGGTAGTTGATCATGCGGTAGTCGCTGGGATATTTGCGGAAATTCTGTATCGGCATGCCCAGTTCATAGTCATAGAGGTCGCCGTTGAGGTCATAGCTCGGTGACGCGGCATATTTGGTGTTGTGTCCGACGCCTGACTTGGAGTCATCGAAAAACATGAATGCCTTTGCCGGCACTGTCCACGCGTAAGTGTCGCCGTCATAATGCCAGTGTGAATATCCTTTGGCTCCGGGGAACCCGAATATCACTTCGTCGCATTTGTCATTGTCCCAGTCGAATGCCGCATCCCAGCGGTCGGCCACCTGATATGCTCCGTATTCGCCGTCGAGGATTGCCTGAGCGATTGTGGCGCAGTCGTTGTAGCGGTCCTCGCCGATATAGACCTCGGCGTTGAGATACAGACGCACCAGAAGCGCCGCCGCTGCAGCCTGTGTCCACTGACCCTGAAGCATCGCGTTAGTGCCGAGACTTTCCTTCTTCACAAGCAGACGGGTGCATTCAAGAAGTTCATCCTCGATAAATTTGAACACTTTCTCGGGTTCAACCTGAGGAGTCTGAGGCTTGTCGCTGTAGGTCGTCACCAGAGGCACATTGCGGAATGCGTCAAGCAGGCGCAGATAGAACCATGCCCGCAGCGCGCGGCACTGTGACTTGAGGTTGTTGAACTCCGCCTCTGTAAATCCGAACCGATCAGGCGTGAAGCGGCTGAGGTCTTCGATTACGAGGTTACACTGCATGATGCCCTGAAAGCAACCGTTCCATTCGGTCTGTGCCTCGCCGAAGTCGTCGACGGTCCAGGTGTGGTAGTGCAGGCGCTCCCACTTTCCGCCGTCATACCACCAGCCGTCGCGCGTGGGGGTGATAAGCTGGTCGGCCGTGAGCTCGTTGAGCACGTGGCGGCTGCCGATGCTCCAGAATGCGTGTTCAAACGGACGGAATGTGGCACGTATCACGTCCATCTTCGTGTTGTAGTAGTTATCAGAGCCTACCTTGTCATAGAGCGTCTCGTCAAGGTCGGTGCAGCTCCCGAGTGCCAGAAGGGAGACTGCGGCTACTGCTATGTTGTTGAGAAATTTCATTTCCTTGTCTTTACTGTTGTTAGAAATCGATTTGTACGCCTGCTATGAACTGGCGGGTCTGAGGATAGTATGAGCGGCTGCCCGTAGCGCCGGGCTCAAGACCGTTGACATCGTATGAAGTCGGATCGACGCCGCTGAATTTTGTAAGGGTGAACACATTCTTCACCGAGCCGTAGACTCTTATGCGGTCGAGGAAGCGGCACTGCGGCAGACGCAGCGTGTAGCCCAGGGTCACCATGTCGAGCTTGAAGAAATCACCTCTTTCAAGGAAGTAGTCGGTCACTACTGTAGTCGCATCGGGAGATATGTCGAAATTCTTGCCGTAGGCTTTCTTGAGCTGGTTGCCGGTGAAGTTGCGGGTGCCGTAATAGAAATCGTGGATGTTGAAGATGTCGTAGTCAAACGCGCCGCGGAAGAAGAGTGCGAGGTCGAAATTGCGGTAGCGGAAATTGTGGGTGGTCGACAGCGTGAACTTCGGCAATCCGTTGCCTACGATGCAGCGGTCGTCGTCGGTGGCCTGAGAGGCACGTATGATGTCGCCTTCCTTGTCATAGACAAGCCACTCGCCGTCTGACGAGATGCCGGCATAGCGCCACATGTGGAAGTTGCCCACCGACTGCCCTTTCTCTATGCGCTGAAGAGTATAGTAGGGGTAAGGGTCTTGCGTCGGCACACGGTTGTCATAGTCGCGGCCTACATATTCCGAGTTGCTGAACTCCACGAATTTGTTGCTCATGGTCGCGCCGATTAAATTGAAGCTGTAAGAGAAATCTTTCGTATCGACTACATTGAAGTTGAGGTCAAACTCGAAACCGCTGTTCTTCATCGTGCCCACGTTGACAAATGTCTCGTTGTGGATGTTCGGCGGAACAGACACCGTGTAGTAGCCGAGAAGATCCTGCTGGCGGCGGTTGTAGTAGTTGAGCGAGCCGTATATCTTGTTGTTGAGCACCGAGAAGTCAAGACCTACGTTCCAGTTCTTGCCCTTTTCCCACTTCAGGTCGGGGTTGACATTGTTGCTCGGACCCCACACCTGAAACCATTTGCCGTTGTAATAGTAGTCGCCAAAGCCCTGCATTGTGCTTATCGACAGGTAGCTGCCGAAGTCCTGGTTACCGGTGACACCGAAGTCACCGCGTATCTTAAGATCATCGATCCAGGTGAGATCTTTCATGAAACTTTCCTGTGAGATACGCCAGCCGGCAGATACGGCGGGGAAGTCACCCCATTTGTGGCTCTTGCCGAACTTCGACGAGCCTTCGTGGCGAAGCGAGGCGGTGAACAGATATTTGCCGTCGTAGTCATAGCTTACACGGCCGAAGAATGCGATGAGCTTGCAGTCGTTCTTGTAGCTGCCCATCATTACCTGACCCTCTTCCTTGGCCCATTCGCCCGAACCGAGATTGTCGGCGCCCATACCGTCGTTGGGGAAGTCCATGTTCTCGGCATTGAAGCCTGAGTAACGTTCATACTGATAGGAGTAGCCGGCCATAGCCTTGACATTGTGTTTTTCGGCGAAGCGGGCGCTGTAGTTGGTCAGCCATTCAACCATATATTTGCGACCCTGATCGTAGGAGCGGCGGGCGTAGCCGTCATGGCCGCTCTGTATCGACTGCGTGCTTGTCGACGGACGGAAGAATGTATTGTCGTGTGAATACTGGTTGTCGGCAAACGTGATCTGAGTGGTAAGATGATGTCTGCTCGAGCCATCCTTGGCAAGCAGCGGAAGCAGATTGAGTCGCACTGTGCCGTTCCAGTCGAGAAGTTTCGTGTCGGCATGGTCGGTCTCCAGCTTCTGGCGCTCTACAGGGTTGCTGCCCGTTATCTGGCCGAAGAAGTCATAATATTTCGACGGGTCGTTGGGATCCATCATCGGTGATGTCGGATTGGCTTCGATCGCATCTTTGAATACGCTCCAGTCTGAAGCGTCGCGGTAGATGATGCGCGGTGCCACATTGAGGCTGATTGTAAAGAGTCCGCCTTTTGTAGTGTGGGTCACCGATGCGCGGGCGCCATATTCCTCACGGGCGGAGCGGAGATCGATACCGTTGGCGTCGCGGTAGTCGGCGGTGACGCGGTAGTTGCTGTTTTCATTGCCCCCGCTCACTGTCAGCGTGTGCTGCATGGCGAAACCGGTCCGGCTCACTGCGTCAAGCCAGTCTATGTTGCCGCCAAGGTCAACGCCACGGTCGCCCCAGCCAAGACGCACGTCGCGGTAGTCCTGCGCGCTCATCATGTCAAGTTCGCGCTTTGCCTTGTCCCACGACAGAGTGGCGGAGTAGGTGGTGTGCGTGCGTCCGTCCTTGCTGCCCTTCTTCGTAGTTACTACAACCACACCGTTGGAGCCGCGCGTGCCGTAGATGGCCGATGCGGCACCGTCCTTGAGTATGTCGAACGATGCGATGTCGTTGACATTGACGTTCGAAAGGTCGCCGCCTGGCACTCCGTCAATCACGATAAGCGGGCCGAGGCCTGCCTCGCGCGACGACACGCCGCGTATCTGTATCCCTGCCATGTTGTTGGGGTCGCCGGCTCCGGTGTTGGTGATTGACACGCCCGGCACCTTGCCCTGGATGAGCATCTTCGGGTCGGGTGAGCTGACGGTGAGGAAGTCCTTTTCGCTCACATGCGATATCGCCGATGTGAGCTCTTTCTTGTCCATAGTGCCGTAGCCGATTACGACAACCTCGTCGAGCACGGCGGAATTCTCCTCCATGACGATGTCGATCACGCTCCGGCCGCCTACGGCCACTTCCTGTGCCTTATATCCTATATAAGAGAATTGGAGTTTCCCGTTCTTGTCGGCGTTGATGGTATAAACGCCGTCGAAGTCGGTGGTAGTGCCTGTCTTGGTGCCCGGCACTGTTACGCTGACGCCGAGCAGAGGTTCGCCGCTCGCGTCACTGACTGTTCCTGTGATGCTGATCTGCTGGGCCGACATCGTTGCCGTAGTCCCCACAAGGAGCATCAGAAACAATAACCTTAAAGGTAGTTTCAGCTTTTCCATGTTTAGTACGTGATATTAAATTATTTTGGTTTCGGTTTTACAACTGTTACGGTTTCGGTTTTACAAATTTATACATTGGTTCGTTCGTTGTCAATGCCATACATCTAAAATGTAGTGCATTGTGAAATTCAATAAGTTGGTAATTAGAACGTTATGTGGAAGATTTCTGTTGATTAAAGTAGTCGCGGTGAGATGTGTTTTTTGATTGAAGGCAACTGCCAGACCCGCGTCCGGTTGTGAATATCAGGTTGGATGGTGTGTTTGGTATGTGTCTGTTTCTCAGGCCGTATGATCTACCCCGGTCATGCAGCCCCGTCGGCTACCTGTCAGATGACTGTAGACCAATTCTGGCAACCTCGTTTTCGAGCCTGTTGCGGTCGCCGCGGGCTTTGTTTCTCACTTTTGTGCGGTAATTATATATGGTTGTAAGTGAATATCTGAGGAATTTGGCAATCTTGTCACTGTCGGTGATGCCGAGTCTTATCAGCGCGTAGATGCGCAGTTCGGCATTCAGGCAGCCCGCCTTTTTGGGTATTATGGCCTCATCAGGCAGAAGCAGCGCGTTGAAATCCTCCACAAATGTCGGAAACAGACTCAGGAACGTGCGGTCAAACTCTTCATAAAACGATTTCAGTTCATCATCGACCAGAGTCGTCGACTTGACAAGTTTGCGCAGCTCGTCCATCTTGCCCGACCCCAACAGCTTGCCCACCGATTTGCGGTAAGCGTCAAGCATCTCTATATAGGCCAGCGACTGGTCCATATATCGCCCGATATACACCTCTTTGAGCTCGGATATCTCCTGAATTGCGCAATTCGCGTCGTGGAGCCTGTCATTAGAGTGCGTCAGCTGGGAGTTTACCTCGTTGAGGCGGTCATTCGATTGTTTCAGCTGCCCCACAAGGTCGTTGAGGCGGTCGTTTGACTCGGTCAGCCTGCCGTTGAGTTCATTGAGCTTGTCGTTGGCCTCGACTACCGTGCGCCGTTGCCGGGCTATGTGCAGCATCTGCTTGCGTATGTAGACAAGCAGACCGATTGCCACGATAAACAGCACGGTTATTATGATTATAGTCCGCTCGAGTGCTTTCTTCTGACTGTGCACCTTCTCGACGTAAATGCCGTTTATCATCGGGTAGGAGGCGTTGAGGTCGACTATCCGGTGACGTGCGTTGCACTTTGAGGCATCGTCGACAGCCATCGTCAGAAACCTGTACGCCCTGTCGAGATCTCCCTCCTGATAGAGCATCAGGGCGAGCTCTCTGAGCGACACATATTCTCTCACCGCCGTTTTCATATCGGATATCGCCGATATAAGCAGCTGTTTCTTCCTGTTGGCAGTGTCGCCGGCCAGACCATACGAGTCCGATAGAGTGAACGCGCATATCGCCTTGTCATGTTCCGACAGCTGATTGTCTTTCATATAGTTGTCGAGCAGCTCGATAGCCTCTTTCGGACGGTTGTGCACATTAAGCTGGTCGGCTTTTATCAGATGATATATCATCGACCCCCGGTCATATACTGAAAGCAAAGAGTCGCGGTAGGCCTCTGTCAGAGCCTCGTAGTTGGCTTTGTCAGGCTCGAACACCGACACGTCTGCCAGATTGCCATACATCGTGCGCATCGTGTGGAAATAATATGCGCGCAGATAGCCGGGCACATCGCTGTAGTCTATCGACTCGGCAAGCTTAAGTGTCTCGTGATACATCCCCGTCATGCCCAGGGTGTTGGCCTTGTTGAGTTTCGCATTGATGATAAGCTCGTTGTCACCGCTTCGGTTGGCGATGGCTTCCTGACGCAGGCTGATCGAATATGCCGAATCCGCGCTATATGAATTGTAGGCCGAAAACAGATTGCCAAGCGCGAAAAAACGCTCACGCTCATCCGCTGCCTCCGATATCTTCTGACGCAGAGCCGCTATCTCGCTCTCTTTGCGGCTGTTGTATATGTCACGTTGTGATATGACATTATCCAGCTCATTGAGCAATGAGTCTGTCTCTGCTTTCAGTCCGGCGATGGCATCGGGAATGATAATAAAGCACAAAAGAAATATACTTAATATCCTTGCATTCATCATGGCAGATACAAATATACAAAATATATTTCCGATTTGCAAATTCCTGATGTTAAATTTATACTGATATATTTAAAATAAACAGCATGATTTTGGCATTATCGCCCCGCTTGCCTGCGACGCCGGTTGTATCCGCTTGCGTCGACCATATCCGGCGCAAGCGGATGATATTTAGTTATCTGACCCCGGGGATATTATTTGGTCTCTAGTTCCACGATAAAGTCCGGTCCGGGAGTCACTTCCGGCAGATGGAGTGTCGTGGCTTCCTTTCCGCGTGTGAAGCGCACCGGTGTTTTGTCCGCAAAAGTAAACGCTTTTTTCAGCTTGAGTCCGGCAGGAAGCGTAACCTCTCGCGTCTCAGGGTTAAGTATGTGCACGAACACACGTTTGCCGCGCTGCGTCGACGTGCCCCACTCCTGTTCCTCAATCGGGCCTGCCTGCGTGTCGTAGATTGTCTCGCCGTTGACTTCGAGCCAGTCGCCCATCTTGGTCAGCTGTTCGATTGCGGCGGCAGGCAGCTCTCCGTTAGGCTGCGGGCCTACGTTTAGCAGCAGATTGGCTCCCATGCCGGCGGCCTTGACAAGATAGCGTATGAGTTCGTCGGAACTTTTGTAGTTCTGATCTGAAATCTGATAACCCCACATTCCGTTCATCGTGTTGCAGGTCTCGAGTGGTAACTGGCTGATTTCCGAGTCGCTGTTCCAGCCTGCCGTGTTCTGGCCGGGCAGATCTCGCTCGAATATCTGTATGTCCTCGCCGGGGAACGGGGTGACATGGTGGTTGTTGCCGATCAGGCATGCCGGCTGCAGCGAGTGAATGAGGTCATATTGCTCGCCGAGGCGCCAGTCGAAATTGCCTCCCTTGAAATCCTGGTCCCACATGCCGTCAAACCAGATGGCGCCTATCGGGCCGTAGTTGGTAAGCAGCTCTCGCAGCTGCGCGTTCATAAACCTGTAGTAGCTGTCAAAGTCGGCTTTAGAGCGGTCGCGACCGGTGTTCTGTCCGGTCATGGCTATAGGATAGTCATCGCGCGTCCAGTCGAGGTGCGAATAATAGAAATTCAGTGTGATGCCCTGTTTGTGGCATTCGTCGGCAAGCTCCTTGAGTATGTCCCGGCCGAAAGGCGTGCCGTCGACAATGTTATAGGCCGACTGTTCCGTATCCCACATCGAGAAGCCATCGTGATGGCGGGAGGTGATGGTGATATAGCGGGCGCCCGCACGTTTGATGGCCGAAACCCACTTCTCGGCATCGAAATCGGCGGGATAGAAGCCGCGGGCGGCTTTGGCATACTCATCGGCATTGATATTGTTGTTGAGATACCATTCTCCCTGGCCGAACATGCTGTAGATGCCCCAGTGGATGAATATGCCGAATCGGTTGGCCGAAAACTGGCGGCGTGCCTCAAGGTTCTCGGGCGCGGGGGTGTAGGTGCCCTCATTACTGTTGGCCGAAGCCGGCACAAGCGACGACGCAAGCAGCAGCGCCGATAGCAAAATTGATTTTTTCCTGTTCATGTCAGATTTGTTTGAAAAATAATACTGTTGGTTTGTTCTGTATCGCAAATATAATAAGATTTTTCCGTTTCTTCAAGTCGATTATGACTTTCTGTAATCCCTGACATGAGGAAGAGGGCGGAACGACAATTTTCTGTCGCACCGCCCTCGGTATTATCTGTTGACTGTTGTCAGTCGTGTGCAGTATTATTCTGCGGCTTCAGGGTCAAGTGTCACTACGATGTAGTTGCCCTGTGCCATAAGGTCGGCGAGGAACTGCTCTACATCCTTCACTGTGATTGATTGCAGAGTGGCAACATTGTCGTTGAATGTGTCTACTCCGTTTTCAGTCCAGCCGCTGATGGCACCGAGCCATGAGCTGTTCTTCTCCTTGCCTTCGTTGGCTGATTTCACCATATATTCAACCACCTTGTTGAGCTCTTCCTGAGTCACGTTGCCCTGCATGCGCTCTATCTCGGCTGCGATGAAGTCGAGCACTTCCTGCTTCATCTCCGGTTTCATCGGGAACTGGGTTGCAAGCTGGGTGTTCTTGCCGGGCATGCGGCTCATCGAGCCTGACGCGCCGATTGAATATACAGCGCCCATTTCCTCTCTTACTGTGTCGAGAAGTCGCTTGGAGAGTATCTGACCCACGATTGACGCCACGTTGGTATTCTTGGCGGTGAAAGGTGCGGTGCCCGATGCCATGATGATGGCGTAGGTCTGCGGGGTCTGCATCTTGGTGGTGTAGTTGTCATTGATTTTGCCGTCGCGGGCCATAAGGCTGGTATCAAGGGTAATCTCTTTCGCTGCCTTCGACGCATCGGCCGGAAGCGTGGCGAGATACTGCTCTGCGAGCGGACGGAATGTATCCATGTCGATATTGCCAACAAACACGAATGTATAGTCGGCGGCGTTTGAAGTCACGTCATGAATGATGCTGAGGATATTCTCGCGGTTGGCGGCCTCTACCTCTTCAGAGGTGATAGGCAGACGGCGCGGATTGGCAAACACGCTCTTCATCGCGTCGCGGCCGAAGATATATTCCGGATTTGACTCCTGGTTGCGAAGCAGTCCGGCAAATTTGCTCTGGAGCGATTTGAAATCATCCTCACTGATGGTGACGTCGGTCATAGTCATGTAGATAAGCTCCATCAGCGTGGGCAGATCCTTCGGAGTGGAGTAGCCTTCGAGGGCGCTCTGGAAGTTGCCTACCTCGAGACCCACTTTGGCCTGCTTGCCTGAGAGATATTTCTGGAGGTCGATTTCAGTGTATGTGCCCAGTCCGTTTGATGTGAGCACGAGCTCGATATTCTTGATGTCGGTGTCATTGTCGGCCGAGAGGGGTGCGGTGCCGCGGAATGCGCTGGCGCTGAACAATATCTCGTCGGCTTTGAATTTCGTCGGCTTGACTATCACTTTCACTCCGTTTGAAAGGGTGAGCTCGGTGGCACCCCACTGTTCAAGCGCTTTCTCTGATACAATCTTGCCGGCTGCAGGCAGATTGGGGATAAGCGGCTCTGCCTTCATCTCGTCGACGTAAGCCTCGATTGTCTCGCCGTCGACTGCCGCCATCGCTGCTGCAAACTCTGCCTCGGTAGGCTTCGTCACACCCTCTTTCTCGGGAAGAAGCGCCCAGACCACGCGGTTGTTGTCAGAGATAAGCTCCGGAAGCACAGAGTTGATTATGTCGACATTGATCATCGGCACGATCATCTGCATCAGCTGATACTCGTCCTCGATTGAAGGTATAGGCTCGTTGTCGATGAAATGGCGCACATACTCCTGCACAAACGGCTCGTTCTCACGGTCGTTGCGGTTGTTGTAGGCAAGCTCCATGCGCGACATGTATTCATCTTTGACGCGCTGATACTCGCCCACGGTGAAACCGCCGCGCTTTGCGCGCAGTGCCTCGCGGTAGATTGACTGGAGCACAGGGGTCAGATTGCTGTCCTTGCCTACGCCAACGATTGAGAATGAATCCTTGGTCTTGGCAAGAAGGAAATCGCCGTCAAATGCCACTGCTTGGGCAAACGCTGCGTCAGGCTTGTTGGCTGCGTCGCTCAGACGGTTGTTGAGCATCATCGTTATCATGTTCATCACATACTTCTGCACCAGATACGACAGATTGCCCTTCATTTCATTAGGGAATGCGTCGCTCTTGAAGTAGAGCCAAACCATTGCGTTGGGCTGCTCCTTGTCGGCGCCGATGGCATAGATGGTGCCCTCGTTGTCAGGCACGGGGAAATATTTGCGCTCGGGAGCGTTCTCAGGCATCTCTATATCCGAGAACATCTCCTTGATTTTTCCCTCGATGCGGTCAACATCGATGTCGCCGACCACAACGATGCCCTGCTGGTCGGGACGATACCACGCCTCATAATAGTCGCGGAGTGCCTGATAGGGGAAGTTGTCGACAACCTCCATCGTGCCGATAGGCAGACGGTAGGCATATTTGCTGTCGGGATAGATTGTGGGAAGAAGGTTTTCAAGTATACGCATCTGACCCACGTTGTGCGAGCGCCATTCCTCATGTATCACGCCGCGCTCCTTGTCAATCTCCTCATCTTCGAGAAGAAGATTGTTGGCCCAGTCGTGAAGTATCAGAAGGCAGGAGTCCTGCACTGACTCCTTCGCTACAGGAACATTCGAGATGTTGTAGACAGTCTCGTCCACACCGGTGTAGGCATTAAGGTTGCGGCCGAACTTCACGCCCACTGTCTCAAGCCAGTTGATAATCTGGTTGCCGGGAAAATTCTTCGTGCCGTTGAAACACATGTGTTCCAGGAAGTGTGCCAGACCGCGCTGGTTATCCTCCTCAAGTATACTGCCCACCTTCTGCGCGATGTAGAAGTCGGCCTGTCCTTTGGGCTTCTCATTGTGACGGATGTAGTAAGTGAGTCCGTTGGGAAGCGTGCCGATACGCACCGCCGTATCCACCGGCAGCGGCATATCCTGCGCCGATGCCGCCGTATGGAGCATCATCAGTGCACCCGCAAGCATTAACGCTTTTTTGAAAAACTTTTTCATCTGATTGTTATTTTGAAATGTAATTGTTGATTTACAGCATATTCGACAGCGCATGCGCGCCATCATATAATATCATACGCAAATATACAAAAAATGTTACACCCCCGCTCAAAAAAATATCATAATGTTTGAAAATTAACATGATAAACCCAACAAACTCCCATCTTGTCACACCCACAAGCCCCAGTCTCTCATTGAAATCCTCGGAGGCCGTTGCAGAACTCAGAAGAATACAGTGCGTCTCTGCATTCCGCCACACATCCACGGGGGCGAGACGCCCCCGCCCCGGCTACCGCCCACAGCGGCATCCCCGGGACGCCGATTTACACCATACACTCTACTGTCACTCCCTGATACTGCTGCATGAAGGCCTCGGCATAAAAAAAGCTGCGCCGTTTTTACGGCGCAGCCTCCACAGTGCTCGAAGCGGGACTCGAACCCGCACAGCTGCAATAGCCAAAGGATTTTAAGTCCTTCGTGTCTACCATTCCACCATTCGAGCAGCCTGTTAGTGACCGCAAAGATAAAATTTTTTTATTTACTGTGCAAATCTTTTTCGTCCGGCTATTTGCTTTTCATCGTTTTCTCGACAAACAGACTGCGCTGTTCGAAAGCCTCCAGCTCGTCGATAAATTCCTGCGGTATCTCGGCACCCTTAGCCGTCCGCGGGTCGAAGCCGGCCATCACAGTGTTGGCTATGCACTTCACATCACCCGTCGTCGGATTGTAGATACGCTGCTCCATGCAGAGGCTGCGGTGCGACACTCGCGTCACTGCTGTCACTGCCTCAAGCGGCTCATTGAAATAGCCCGGAGAGAAAAAGCTGCAGCTGATATTAACGATTGCCACGGCTATTCCCCCGATTTCCACACGGGCCGAAGTCGCTGTCGTCAGATACTCCGCCTTGGCGAGATCTAAAAACGACAGATACACCGAGTTATTGATATGTCCGAGTATGTCGATGTCATTGAAGCGCACCTGCAGAGGCATCTTGTGGTTGAAACCGCAGCTTGCCGCAGGCACCTTCTGGTTTTTGCATTCAGGTAACTGATAAGCCATTGTCTTTTTGTTTTTTTAATGTATTACGATATCGCTCAGAACCTCAGCCCCGAGACGTCCGTTGATTTCCTTGATTATATTGTGGCGCAGAAACGCAAGGTCATTTTTCAGCGATGCCGAAGTGATATACACATGCAGCACACCCCGCTCTACGTAGCGCCTGAATGTGAAACGGTTCACTCCCGGCCCGACAACCTCCGTCCACATATACGACGCACGTTGCTGCATCACCGTCTCGCGGGTCTCCCCCTCGAGCATCACCTTGTCTATAAGCTGCCTGATTGATATCGGGTCGGTGCGTTTCATGCGGTTGTCATTTTACAGGTTCGAAATTGCCGCAGCTCACATTCCACATGCTGTAGTCGGCGCCGGTCATCGACGACATTATCGAATCAAGATGGTCGCGGTTGGTGTCGGTGATGAAAATCTGACCGAAAATATCACGGTTGACAATCTCCACGATATTGGCTACACGGTGTGAGTCGAGTTTGTCGAATATATCGTCGAGCAGAAGCAGCGGACGCATCCCCGTCGCCTCGTGCATGAACTCATACTGGGCCAGACGCAGAGCTATGGTGAATGTCTTTGACTGCCCCTGCGAGGCAGTGCTCCTTACAGCCATGCCGTCGAGTGTCAGTTCCAGGTCATCACGGTGAGGCCCCGTGGTAGTGTGTCCGATGATTTCATCCTTGCGGCGCGATTGCTCGAGCAACTCGCCGTAGCTGACTCCCGATATCAGAAGAGCCGAGCGATATTCAGCCTCAGGGGTCTCTTCCGTGCGTGCGATGTCGCGGTAATGCTTTCTGAATATCTCACGCAGACGCCCGGTTATCTCTCTGCGCGCTCCGGTGATATATTCCGCCGACATCTCCATCGTCATCTCTATCGCTGTATACAGGTTTGGGTCGCACACATGGTCGCGCAGCAGGCGGTTGCGTTGCTGAAGGGCGCTGTTGTAGCGTATCAGATGGTTCAGATACGCGGGGTCGGTCTGCGATATCAGCATGTCGATGAAGCGGCGCCGTCCCTCGGCGCCACCGCCCACGAGCTCCATGTCGGCAGGCGACACAAGCACAAGCGGAAAAACCCCGATATGCTGGCTCAGGCGGCTGTATTCCTTGCCGCCGCGTTTGAACGATTTGCGCTTTCCCGCCGCATAGCCGAATGCCACCTGCTCCTCCGTGCCGCGCCTCACATAGTCACCCTGCATCATGGTGAATGTCTCTCCCGACTTCACTATGCCGGCATCAGGCAGCGATGTGAAACTCTTGCAGAAACTCAGGTAATAGATGGCATCGAGCAGATTGCTCTTGCCCATGCCGTTGTCGCCGAGCAGCGCGTTGATGTTCTGACTGAAATTCAGGTCGGCCTCGGCGATATTCTTGAAGTTGGTTATATGTAGATGCGTCAGTTGCACGGCGTCTTTCCAAGTGTTTTTGTATATGTTACACATTCGGGCAGCTCCTCCACATAATGGCTCACGAAGATCATCGACAGCGGATACTTGCCCTGCGAGGCGCGTGACCTCGCAGCGAAATGGTTGATGATGGCTCTTGCCGCACGTCCGCGCGCATAGTCAAGGCCGTGAAGCGGCTCGTCGAATATCATCAGCCGCGGCTGCTTGATAAACGTCCGCGCAAGCATCACCATCTGCTTCTCTCCACCCGACAGCGTGCCTATGCTGCGTGGTCCCAGATGCTCTATGTGGAGCAGACGGAGCCACTGTTCGGCGAGTTCCTTCTGTCCCGGCTTCAGAGGTATGAACACTCCGGTGGTGTCATTTAGTCCCTGCGCCACTATCGTCGCCACATCACCGGCCGGATGGAAATGCAGGCTCTGCTCCGGACTGACAAACGATATCCGCCGTTTTATGTCCCATATTGACTCGCCCGAACCGCGGCGCCGGTCGAAAAGTGTTATGTCATTGGAATATGCCTGCGGATTGTCGGCACATATCAGCGACAGCAGCGTCGACTTGCCCGAACCGTTCGGTCCGGATAATCCCCAGCACTGGCCGTCTTTCACCTCCCAGTCGATGCCGTCGATGATGCGGCGGCTGCCGTAGTTGACGGTTCCATTCGTTATCTTCATTACAGTCTCCACCGGCTCGTTGTCGGTCACCGGAGGCAGTGGTATCTCGGCTATGTTGACCGCATAGTCAAATAGATGCATCACCGATTGCCGCACCCATTTTATCGAGCTGAAATCTCTCAGCGGCGGGAGTATCGTCAGATTCTGCATCGGTATCACCTGAGTGGCGTGAGGGTGTATGTCTGTCGGATTGGCAACAAGAAGCATCGTCGTTATGCCACGCAGATTAAGCGCGTCGATGGCTTCGTTGAGTATCTCCCTTGACTGAGCGTCGAGACCTATATACGGATTGTCGAGTATCAGCACATCAACCGGCTCTATCAGCGCGTTGATGATGAGCAGCTTGCGCAGCTCGCCCGACGACAGATAGTTGATTTTGCGCTCCTCGGCTCCGGTCAGATGAAACATGCGCGTCAGTTCCCCCCATCTCGCAGTGCTGATTTTGTCGCCCATCACCTCGGCCACCGTCGGCACTTCGTCGTTCATCGTGGCCTCGTAGCGCTGCTGGTAATATTCCACCTTCATGCCAGAAAGCGAGTGTATGTCGGAAAACTCTATCTTTTTCACCGACAGCTTACCCTGTGGCGAGGTGATTGCATTCGTACGGAAATTCCACCCTTTCTCTATTATGTTGCCCAGAGTCGACTTCCCGCTGCTGTTGGCGCCGATTACAACATTGATGCCCCGCACTATTTCTGTGGGGGAGGGGTTGCTGAGCATCACTCCGGTGTAATACAGTTTTTGACTTTGCAGATTTATTATCGGTGTCAGTGTCGACATTGCACTATTCATTTACTTAAAGTATGAAAATTATAAGAGCGAAAACCAAAGTGAAACCAAACATATTCATCGCCGTCATCCCCAGCACTTTGTTGAGGGCGCGTCCGCGCAGTTTCAGCATTTTGCACCATAGCGCCGTGTGGCATCCCAGATAAAGTGCCGGTGCAATCCACGTCACTGCCGGAAGTTCGGCTGTCAGAGGAGCCATCAGCGCCATCGCTATCCACCCGTTCAGAAGATAAAGCGTAGTGGCGCAGCCTCCGCCGAATATCGTAGCTACCGTGTGCTTCCCTACGGCCCGGTCATCGTCTATATCGCGATAGTTGTTGACTAAAAGAATATTCGCTCCCATAAGACCGATAGCGAGCGACACCATGAAAATCGCCTCGCCGAATTCATGCCCCATGATGTAGTAGGTCATGTTGACGGGTATGACCCCGAAAAACAGCACCACCGCCACCTCGCCCAGTGCGTAATGCGACAATGGATACGGCCCCGCAGAGTAGGCAAACACTCCCGCAGCTGTCAGAAGCCCGACCGGGATAAGCTCCCACCCGCCCCAGATTATGAGCAGACAGCCTATGCCGCATGCGGCCGCCAGACTCGCCACAGTGGCGCGGAGCATAGCCCCGGGGGGTATGTCACCCTCTGTGACGCCGCGGCGCGGTCCCTCTCTGCCCGGGCGGTCAAGGCCGCCGCGGTAATCGAAATATTCGTTAGCGAAATTTGAAGATATCTGCGCAAGAACCGCAAACAGCAGGCACAGCACCGACGGCAGCACCTTGAAGCATCCGTAGATTTCACTGAGTGCTACGGCGGCTGTCACACCGGCCGCCGAAACCGGCAGCGTGCGCAGGCGCATCGCCTCGACCCATACCTTTATTCTGTTCCGCTCTGTCGACATCTTCTGTTTCCTTTATTTTTCAACGCCAAAGTTACTAAACTTTTTTCATAAATAATTTTGAACAGTTATTTAATTTGCGTGAAATTGTCGCAGCGCGTCGATTTCAGGAGTGCATAAGGGGCTTTACGACTTGCGTATAAGGTCATACTTCTGCAATATCGCAGCCGGATGATACGACAGCTTCGCCTGCCGCAGACCCTCGTCGCCAACATCCTCCTCGCGGTTGCAGTAGCGGAGTCCGGGGTGACGCTCAAGCATCGATTTGACAAACAGATGAAACACAGCCGTTCCGGCGCCCGACACGTCATGGTCCATCTTCTCGATGTGCACATACAGCGTGTCGCCAATAGTCTCGCCGACAGTGAATGCCACGATGTTGCCGCGCCCGTCGTCAAGATAAGCCCCCTCAAAACCCGGAAGCCGGCCGATATGCTCAAGCACATTGACGGTCATGTCGCGCTCCTCCATCGCCGTGAGTTCTTTCATCTCCTCCGCGTTGTCCCAGCGGTAGAACGCGTCAAGCACCCGCTCCACATCATCCTCCCCGAGCATGTGTAGCTTCGCCTCCGGATTGTCAAGCATGAACCGGTTGACATGATTGCGCTTCTTCGAATATTTCTTGCCCGACAGCGAGGCGATTTCACCTGCATCGTAGAGATAGTCCGACCAGTCGGCAAGCGCCTCTGTCTCCCATTCTCCGATCGATCTGAATTCCTCCAGACGATCCTCGGGTATAGCTGAAAACCGCAGCGGCATCCCGTTATCCTCACAATATCCCCTGAGCAACGCCACTGCCTCGTCAAGAGGCAGAGCGCCCAAAGGCATCGAGAAAGCCGGGCGGCTCATATCCTCCTCGCTTACTCCCTCGATGAAAAGCGTGTCGCGGCATATGCAATAGCGGTAACTGAAATAATGCACCCACATATATATGCCGCCAACCGTATAGTCGCACGTCCGCGATTTCGAATGAATCAGAAATCTGCTGATTGCATCTATATCATCAAGCGTGATATGCTTGAACTCAAGCGGTGACACCTTGCTCCTGCCCCTCGTTCGGCGTGAGCAGGCAATAGTTGAAACAAGTCGTTCTGACATAATGCTTATTTTTTATTCTTTCTTTCAGAGAGTGTTTGGATTTAAATCTACTCTCGTTCTCTTTTTTTGTTAATACGGTTTAAATTCAAACGCTCTCTAAAAATAAACGCTATGCCTCGGGTCATGGTTCAGATTCCCTGCGAAGGTGAACCAATCATTTTTCAAGATGTTATATATGTGAATTCCGAAAAGTAATTTAGAAACATATAACCGTTATGGCAAGAGAAAGTGTAAGCCTTTTGAAAGGTAAAATCGATGTGGCAAGAGTGCTCGACCAGCTCAATGCGGCGCTCTCGGAGGAGTGGCTCGCATACTATCAGTATTGGACAGCGGCAAAAATGGTGGTCGGATCGCAGCGCGTCGACCTGCAGCGCGAGTTCATGGAGCATGCTCAAGAAGAGCTTGAACACGCATCAATGATATGCGACCGTATCATTCAGCTCGGTGGAGTGCCCGTACTCACCCCGAAAGAGTGGTTCAAACATGCGCGTTGCGTCTATGACACTCCCACAGCATTTGACTCCGAATACTTCCTCAAGACAATACTCATCGCCGAGGAATGCGCCATGCGCCGTTATCAGGAAATCGCAGATCTGACCGAAGGAAAAGACTATATCACCAATGAAATAGCAAAAAAAATCCTTGCCGAAGAAGCCGACCACGAGCAAGACATGCAAGACTACCTCGACGACATTGCCACAATACGCCGTCTCTCAGACACAAAAGCATAACCGACTCTATAAAGAGGGGCGCCAATTCGAAAAAACACCCTCCAAACGTAGGGATGCACGGCTCGTGCGTCCGCCAACGTCTTGATTATCAGGTGTAATATTCGGACGCACAAGCCATGCGTCCCTATTTTTGGAAAAGCAATACAGGCTGCTGTCATTGACAGCAGCCTGTATTATGTTTCCCTTGATGACAAGGGTTTTGTCTTGATGCAGGTTTAAAGTATACCCTGAGCCATCATGGCGCGTGCAACCTTCATGAAGCCGGCCACATTCGCACCCTTGACGTAGTTGATGAAGCCGTCCTCTTCCTTGCCGAAGAGCGTGCACTGGTGATGGATTTCCGCCATGATTGATTTGAGTTTGGCATCCACTTCCTCAGCGCTCCATGAGAGTTTCTGTGAGTTCTGAGCCATTTCAAGTCCTGACACCGATACACCGCCGGCGTTCGCAGCCTTTCCGGGAGCGTAGAGAATCTTCGCTGCGAGGAATTCCTTGATGGCCTCGGGTGTAGAGGGCATGTTGGCGCCTTCGCTCACCGCTATACAGCCGTTGGCAAGAAGTGCGCGTGCCTCTTCGCCGTTAAGCTCGTTCTGAGTGGCCGATGGAAGAGCGATGTCCGCCTGAACGAGTGTCCACGGGCGTTGACCGGGATAGTAGGGAAGCTTGTACTCCTCTGCGAACTCGCTGATGCGTCCGCGGTAGATATTCTTGAGCTCGAATACAAACTTGAGCTGTTCGTCGGTGATGCCGTCAGGTATGATGACTGTGCCGTCAGAGTCGCTGAGTGACACTACTTTGGCGCCAAGCTGAAGCAGCTTCTCTGCTGTATAGGTGGCCACGTTGCCCGAGCCTGATATCGCTACGCGTTTGCCCTTGATGTCGATGCCTTTGGTGGCAAGCATGTTAAGAAGGAAATACACGTTGCCGTAGCCTGTTGCCTCAGGACGTATCAGTGACCCGCCGAATTCGCGGCCCTTGCCGGTGAATGTGCCGGTGAACTCGCGCGCCATCTTCTTGTACATACCGTACATGTAGCCTACCTCACGGCCGCCCACACCTATGTCGCCTGCAGGCACGTCGGTGTCTGCGCCGATGTGACGCCACAGCTCTGTGATGAAGGCCTGGCAGAAACGCATCACCTCCATGTCGCTCTTGCCGCGGGGAGAAAAGTCTGATCCGCCTTTGGCGCCGCCCATCGCAAGCGTCGTAAGCGAGTTCTTGAAAGTCTGCTCGAAAGCGAGGAACTTAAGTATCGACTGGTTGACCGAAGAGTGGAACCGGATACCTCCCTTATACGGGCCGATTGCGTTAGAGTGCTGGATACGGTAACCCATATTGTTGCGGACAACTCCTTTGTCGTCAACCCACGATACACGGAACGAGAATATACGGTCGGGTATGCACAGGCGCTCAATCAGATTGTAGCGCTCAAATTCGGGATACTGGTTATATGTGTCCTCGATTGAGGTGACTACCTCTTCTACTGCCTGAAGATATTCGGGTTCGTTGGGAAAACGACGACGCAGGTCGTCAATTACTTCTGATGCTTTCATCTATTTACTGGTTATGTTATTGAAAAATGTTTCTTTTTACCTTTCGGCTCCATTGCGGAACGCTCTTGTATCTGCGTGCAAAGTTAAATGGTTTAATTGAATTATGCAACAATTTGCTATTTTATTTTCTAAAAATACAACAAAAATATTGTAAATTATCGTTTTGTCTTACATTTTCCATGTATTACGCATGAAAAGGCGCGTTTGGCCTGAAACGGCCGCACGCGCCTCCATTCACATAAGTTGTCAATTGGAAATAACTTTCAATCGTCTGCTGTGCTATTTGTCTTTGTCTATGACAAGCCTTGCGCTCTGGAACACGCTGATGTCAAGCTTGTGCATGAATGTCATGATGGCTTTCGCTGCCTTCTCCGACACGCGGTTAGGCATCAGAAGCGGTGAGTAGGCCGCTACTCCCATCACGCCGGGATAGACGCCCACTATCGCGCCACCGAAACTTGACTTTGCGGGAAGTCCGGCGGCCATATCCCACGGAAGAGTCATCTTGCGCGGGCCTTTCGCAGCCATCATACCTACCACATGTTTGGCTATCTCGCCGTCAAACACTATCTTCTTCGTCGACGGATTGACGCCGTCGGCGGCTACCGTCGCGGCCATCATTGCAAGCTGCGCGGTGGTGGCTGTCATAGAGCGGGCTCTGATATACAGGTCGGTAGAAATTGTGGCGTCGTCATACAGATAGTAGCCGTCTTTGGCAAGCTCGTTGACGATATCCTCGTCGATGGCCTTTTTCTTGAGCGCTTCATAAATCTTGTCGTCAAGAAGCGGTGCGGTGCCCATCAGGTCTGTCATCCTGTCCTCTATGAAATTCCACTTTGAGTCGGGGTCACCGGTAGGCTCTATCGCCGATATGGCGCGTATGCCGTGCGCACCGTGGATATGAGGCTTGCCGGGCTTCGCTGTGCACGGACAGTGGCCGCTCTTCTTTATAAGCTCTTCGGGAGTGTTCTGGCTCAACAATATGGTCGACAGTGGCAGCTTTATGATACCGCCCAGCGGCGATGCCACGTCGGTGTCTCCCTTGCTGATTACGGTTCCGTCGGCCAGTGTCACCGTTATGCCGAATTTCTTCGTATCGACACCTTCGAGCGCCGGGTCGACATTACCTTCTTTTGATGATTTGAAACTCTCGTAGGCGTTTTCAACAGCGCTTTTTATCTCTGAAAGAGCAATTATTCTATCCATAGTCATAGATTTTAATGTGGATGTGTGTTTTTACAATCTATTACCTTAAACGCCCGCCACCGGCCGATAGTTTGTCAATAAATTTAAAAACTGTATTTCACCATTGCCTCCAGACGGTTGGCTATCCCGTGCTTGTGATCCATGTCGGTGCGGCGGCCGTGCAGATATTCCACGCCTACCTGGAAGTCGCTGAACGGTGTGTAGAAACAGTTGACGGCAGCGTAGTTGCCGCGGCGGTAAGCGTCGCCCCCCATATTCTCCTGATCGTAGAGACGGCAGAAACTGTAGGTGCTCGACAAAAACAGTTTGTCTGTCAGATTGACGCGGATACCGCCTGCTATGCCAAGCGAGCCTGGTGCCTTCATTTTGCCGTCAATGCCGTCGCTTATAAGGTCATAGCCAAATCCCGACAGGTCATTGATGTAATTGGCGATGCCTTTGCCGTAGACAGCCTCATAGTCAAGTTCAAACATTTCGCTCATCTTTATTGCGCCGCTGAGCTGAACACCCCATCCTGTGGCAAATCTGTTTTTCGATTCGGCCAGATTGCGGTATGACAGTTCGCGGAAAATCGCTGATGCGCGCACATGGCTGTCGCCACCGTCCCACTGATACTGGATATAGGCCGGTATGTCGGGACACCGCTGGCTTATGCCCTCGTTGGCTCCGGATGTCAGCGTGTAGTCGGCCTCCGGTATTTCTGCCGATATGGCGGCCGTGAAATTTTTAGCAAACTGTAATTTATACTGTATAATCAGATTTGTGGCGGATACAGCTCCTGCCGGGCCCTGATAGTCGATGGTCGGTGCCCCGGCGATAGCGTCTTCGAATGTCGAACGCGTGTAACCGGCTGTCACGTTATGCAGCCGCACATAGGCATGTTTGAGCTTGAACCCGTAGCCGGCATTCGAGAAATTCCCCTGCACGTATGCGCTAAGCACTCCCAACGATGTCTTTCTCAACAGCTGCAACACGATATTGGTGTGCGTGGCGTCGGCAGCAAGCCTGTTGCGCAGGGCGGGATTTGACGGCACTGATATGTCATGCGTCACAAAGCCGGCTTCGTCAAGTGCGCCGTCGAAATCATACTGAAACACACCCTCGACATATCCACCGATGCCGAACAGGGTATTACCCATGCGGTCGATCAGCAGGAAGCGGGGCACGCTTGCGTCCTGAAAATGCGTGTCTGAAGTGTCATAAAGCACATTCATCACGTCACGGTGCACGCCGTTCATTCCACCCGACAGCACTATAGCCCTTTCCGGCACCGGCACATACTCTGCGTTTGCGTCGTAATCGTCGGCGGCTGCAGATGCCGCTACGCTTTCACTCGCATTCATACTCGCCGTGGCAAACATGGCTAATCCGGCAATATAAGCATAAGGTCGAAGTGTAATCATAATTAATAGTAATAATGGAAAATATAAAAATGAATAAAAATAAGTTATAGAATTTAAAACACCGCCTCACTCGATAAGTTCACCACAACCGCTTATAATAACGACTCCCCGGCCCGTATTTGATATTTCCCGATGCAATAAGGGGCTGCGCCGGTATTTACCGCCGCGGCCCCTCGTCTGTTACTTACCTATATTCTGTTACTTTTATTCTTATTTTCCGTCGAGCGCTGCTTCAAGCACTTTTGTCACCTGGGCGGCAAGTGCCTCCCAGCCTGATTCCACAGGGTGCGTGCCGTCGCCGCCGGCATAATATTCGGGATGGTCGACAACAACGCTCCACAGGTCATCGACAGTTATGTCGCCTGCCTTGGCTATATGCTTCATCGCTATCTCGTTGCGCACTTTCACGCGGTCGGAAAATTCTGTAAATCCGGTCATACCTTCGCCGCAGCCCACAGGTGTCGTGGTCGCCCATATCAGTTTGGGGAAGGCCTTGTCATATTCCTCCTCGGTGTAGCCGGCTCCGTGAAGTCCATTGTTGAAATGGATGATGTCGAATTTATTGTGTTTCAGCACCGGTTCCAGTTCGTCGAACAGTGCGGGGTCTCCCAGACATTTCGAGTTGGAGATGCGGCCCACGTAAGCACGTCCCTCGAAAGCAGGTTCCACTTTTGGCGTGTAACCCTTTGTTATGTAATTGCCTATGATGAGTATGTGCGGCAGGTCGCTGCGGTCGGTGCCAGGTAGTCGGTGCCAGCGCTGTCCCACAGGCAGAAACCGTCGTGATGCTTGGTGACAAGCAACACATAGCGGAATCCGGCGTCGCGTGCGGTGCGCACCCATTGCTCGCAGTCGAGTTCCGTCGGGTTGTAGAGAGTGGCGGGGTCTTTGCCCTCCGACCATTCGAGACCGTTGAATGTGTTCATGCCGAAATGCACGAACATGCCGTAGCCGCGTTCTCTCATCTTTTCTGGCAGGAGTTCTCTTTTTGCGAGGGGGGGATGCTTTCGCCGTGGAGCGATATCGCCGATAACGACACTATCGCCGATAGCAGGATTTTGGTAAGGTTCATGGTAATGGTAATGATGTGCTTGTTTCTTCGTGTTTGGCGGCCAACCGTGCCGGTCGCCGTTTTCTCCCCCGGTAGAGTATTATCCGTCTGCATGAAACTTGTCAGAACCGATTCTTAACGGATAATACTCCGTTGCAGGGGCGTGATGATGTTTGGTTTGTTTGTTGTCGGAAGCCATGCCGGCGGTCATTGTGTCCGGCAGGTTTAAGGAAGTCGTTTTTGTTGATTTCCGTTTTTGCAAAGTTACTCATTGCCTGCGGTGGAGTCAAGTAACACATACCCCAAAAATGCGTATCTTTGCGCCACATCCGACATGTTCTTGCATCAAAAAATAGCACATTTGCGTCAGTCACCAAATCTTTCATTTTTACAACGCGTGAAATTCGTGTGATTGTGCAAAAAAATCAACGGTCTGTTATATCACGCAATCTGTTTCTTTCTTATTTTTGCGACAACAATACCTAACCCTCTAACCAACCTGATGAATAAATCTATTGCCATCTTGTCAGGGCTGTGTCTGTGGGCTGCGATGTGCGGCCGGGCATCGGCTCCTCTGTCTGATTATGTCAGCCCGATTATCGGGGCGTCGACGAGTACAACAATTGCACATGCCGAGCACGGCCTCGGTAAAACTTTTCCCGGAGCGACTACCCCCTGGGGGATGACGCAGGTGAGTCCCAACACTGTCACCGGCGGTGACAACGGCTCAGGATATTCCGACGAACACACCTCGATCGAAGGATTTGCCATGACGCAGCTCAGCGGCATCGGCTGGTATGGCGACATGGGCAATTTCCTTGTCATGCCCACTGTCGGGCATCTCCACACCTGGCGAGGTGACCTTGACGCTCCCGAAAAGGGATACCGTTCGCGCTACGACAAAGAGTCGGAAACGGCAAAGGCCGGTTATTACGGCGTGCATCTGACTGATTATGACATTCAGGCCGAAGTGACCGCCACACCGCATGGCGGCGTGATGCGATTTACATATCCCGATGCGGATACGGCGCGTGTGCAGATTGACCTTGCGCGCAGGGTAGGGGGCACCTCGACCCGTCAGCGCATCGAAGTGCTTAATGACTCCACCATACGCGGCTGGATGCGTTGCACTCCCGACGGCGGCGGCTGGGGCAACGGCAGCGGAAATGCAAATTATACGGTATATTTTTATTCGGTGATTTCACGCCCTATGACTGACTATGGAGTGTGGACGGCAATGGTGCCCGCCGGTGCCGACCGTCATCTGCAGTCGGTCACCTCCGGGGAGTTCGCGCAGCGTACGTCCGCAGCCGAGGTGGTGCGAGGCATAAAGGCATACGAGGGCAATCATCTCGGGTTCTTTACCGAATTTCCTGCGAAAAAAGGTGACAGCGTAACGCTCCGCACAGCCATATCGTTTGTCAGCATGGAGGGTGCTGAGGCCAACTATAAAGCCGAGCTTGCCGGCAACGGCGATTTCGCCTTCTACCGCAAGCAGGCTGCCTCGCTCTGGGATGATGCCCTTGGAAAAGTCACGGTCGACGGCGGTTCTGACGATGACCGCACCATATTTTATACGGCTTTGTATCATACGATGATTGACCCCCGCTGTTTCACCGATGTCACCGGAGAATATCCCGGCGCCGACGGCAACGCGCATGTCACCGACCGTTATACGCGCCGCACGGTGTTCAGCGGCTGGGATGTGTTCCGCAGTCAGTTTCCGTTGCAGACCATTATCAACCCGGTGGTTGTCAGCGATATGATAAATTCATTCATCGACATGGCCGAGGAAAACGGCACCGGTGTCTACGACCGCTGGGAACTTCTCAACGCCTACTCCGGATGCATGCTCGGAAATCCGGCCATATCGGTGGTTGCCGATGCTGTCGTCAAAGGTGTCGGCGGATTTGACTTTGCCAAAGCTTACGAGCAGTGCCGCCGCACGGCCGATACTATCGGACACCACCCCGAACTGGAGTATTCTCCCGGCGGCTCGTCGATATCCGAGACACTTGAATATGCCTATTTCGACTGGTGCGTGTCGCGTCTCGCTTCGCTTGCGGGCGATACCGATGCAGAAGCTGCCTATATGCGCCGCGGTCAGGCCTACCGCAATATCTTTGATGCAGAAAAAGGCTGGTTCCGTCCGCGCAACGCCGACGGCTCATGGGCGGAATGGCCCGAGAAAGGCCGTATGCAGGAATGGTACGGCTGCATGGAGTGCAACCCCTACCAGCAGGGATGGTTCGTGCCGCATGATGTGGAAGGCATGGTGGAGCTGATGGGAGGGCGCGATGCCGCGCTTGCCGACCTGCAGTCGATGTTTGAGAGCACTCCTGTGGAGTTTTGGTGGAATGAATATTACAATCATGCCAACGAACCGGTGCATCACATTCCGTTTCTCTTCAACCGTCTTGGCGCTCCACACCTGACACAGAAATGGACTAACCATATATGCCGGAAGGCATACCGCAACGCTGTCGACGGGCTGTGTGGCAACGAGGATGTCGGGCAGATGTCGGCATGGTATATTCTTGCGGCTTCAGGCTTCCATCCCCTTTGTCCCGGTCTGCCTGAATATGAGATTACCTCGCCTCTTTTCGACCGCATCACCTACAATCTTCCCTCGGGCAAACAATTCATAATCACTGCCGACCGCCCCTCGCCCGACGCGATCTACATCGATAGCGTAACCCTCAACGGCGAGCCTCTGACCGGCACCTCCATTCCCCACGCAGCCATAATAAACGGCGGCACCCTCCATTTCACCCTCAAAACACTCTGATTTAGGTTGCCCGTAAAGAAATAATCGCTATATTTGCAAATAGCAAAAGCAATCAGACAATGATATCGGACGAATATATTAAAATTCTTAGCGATAATATGTCACATATTCAGAAAGAATATGGGGTGACAGGATTATGTCTTTACGGGTCGACGGCCCGAGGCGACAACGGCCCCGGCAGTGATGTGGATATTCTTGTCGATATGCCTCCCAAGATATTTCTCATGAGTGCGCTGAAAGAATTTTTAGAGGAGATACTATGTACATCAGTTGATTTGGTGCGTCGTCATTCCTGTCTATCAGTCAGATTTCTAAATCAAATTTCACGTGATGGAATCAAACTACTCTGATCACGACAAAAACGGGCGTATCATCAGGTTTAGTTTTGCGTTACTTTACAATACTTTTATGTGACACCCTCTGATTATGGAGCAGTTTGATTTTGATGAAATAATAGCACGGCGCGGTTCCGGTTCCTATAAGTGGGATACGCCTGAAAGCGGCGATGTGTTGCCTATGTGGGTGGCCGATATGGATTTCATGACGGCTCCGTGTGTCATCGAGGCTCTGCACCGCAGGGTCAGTCACGGAGTGTTCGGCTATACGAAAGTCGGCGATGATTACTACGACGCGCTTACCCGATGGTTCAGACGCCGTCACGGATGGCATATCGACCGCAATGATGTGATATACACTTCGGGGGTGGTGCCTGCCATCTCCGCGATTATAAAAGGTCTTGCCGCTCCGGGAGACAAGGTTATCGTGCAGACCCCCGTCTACAACTGCTTTTTCTCGTCGATACGCAACAACGGCTGCGAGATATGCGAGTGTCTGCTCGATTATCATGCCGACGGCCGCTATACCATTGATTTCGAGGCTCTCGAACAGTACGCTTCCCATCCGCGTGCCACAATGCTGCTGCTGTGCAACCCCCACAATCCGGCCGGACGCGTGTGGACACGCGATGAATTGCGCCGCATCGGTGAGATTTGTCTGCGCCATAATGTGACGGTGGTTGCTGATGAGATACATTGTGAACTGACTTTCAACGGTTTCAGGTTTACCCCCTACGCTACATTAGGCGAGGAGTTTGCCGAGAAATGCGTGTGCTGCAACTCTCCGAGCAAGGCCTTCAATACCGCCGGACTGCAGATTGCCAATATAGTGTGTCGTGACGCCGGGATGCGCCGGCGCATCGACCGCGCCATCAACGACAATGAGGTGTGTGATGTCAATCCGTTTGGTGTGACCGGTCTGATTGCCGCCTACAATGAAGGGGAGGATTGGCTCTGTCAACTGATTGACTATCTTTACGGAAACTACCGCCTCGCCTCGGAGCGCTTTGCCTCGGAGCTGCCTGATTACACTGTCACTCCCCTCGAAGGCACCTACCTGCTCTGGCTCAATGTGTCGGCCTCGGGACTTGACGGGGCTGCATTCGCGTCACAGCTTGAGAAGGAGGCGCGGGTCATGCTCAGTCCAGGCGATATATACGGAGCCGCCGGCTCGGCGTTTGTCCGGGTCAATCTGGCCGCTCCACGCAGTGTGGTGGCCGAAGGTGTGGAACGTATCATCTCATTCGCGCGCTCGCTGTCAGCGAAATAACCTGATATGGAAAGAGACGGACTGCTTGTCAAGATACGTCGCGGAGAGGCGATGTCGCTGCGTGAGCAGCTGCGGCTCACGGCCGTGCTGTCGTGGCCGGCCATCGTGGCTCAGCTGTCGACAATAGTGATGCAGTATATCGATGCGGCTATGGTGGGCTCGCTCGGGGCTGAGTCGTCGGCCTCGATCGGTCTGATGGCTACCTCGACATGGCTCATGTGGGGGCTGTGTTCGGCTGTGGCTTCCGGTTTTTCGGTGCAGGTGGCCAACCGTATCGGAGCTTCCGACCGGCGGGGGGCAGAGCGCGTTCTGCGCCAGTCGTTTATTCCTGTCATAGTGTTCAGTGTGCTGCTTGCGGCGTTTGGCGCGGCAGTCAGCGGCAATCTGCCGCTGTGGCTCGGCGGGGGAGATGATATCGTAGGTGACGCATCGTCTTATTTTCTGATATTCAGCCTGTCGCTGCCGCTGTTGCAGATCAGTTTCCTGAGCGGAGCCATGCTCCGATGCAGCGGTAACACTCTTTTTCCCGGCATAGTGAATGTGGGGATGTGTGTGCTTGATGTGCTTTTCAATTTCTTCCTGATATTTGACGGACATGAAATTTCACTTGGCGATGCTTCCGTCAGATTGCCCGGTGCGGGACTTGGAGTCACCGGTGCGGCTGTGGGCACGGCGTTTGCCGAGACCGTAGCCGCCGCAGTCATGCTGTGGTATCTCTGGCGGCGTAACAGTGAACTTAACATGCGCAACTCCGAAGGATCTTTCTTGCCCGGAGCCGCTTGCCTGCGGCGCGCGTTTAAAATATCGTTTCCGCTCGGGGTTGAGCATGCCCTGATGTGTGGCGCACAGGTGTTTATCACGGCCATCGTGGCGCCTTTGGGCACGGTGGCTATTGCCGCCAATGCGTTTGCCGTCACGGCCGAGAGCCTGTGTTATATGCCGGGATACGGCATCAGCGAGGCCGCCACGACGCTTGTGGGGCAGAGTCTCGGCGCCGGCCGTGAGAAGCTGGCGCGCAGTTTTGCCAAAATCACCGTTGTGTCAGGCATAGTGGTAATGACAGTGATGGGGATTGTGATGTATGTCGGCGCGCCGGTGATGATGGGCATCATATCTCCGGTCGAGGCGATATGCTCGCTTGGCACGGAGGTGCTTCGTATCGAGGCGTTTGCCGAACCGATGTTTGCGGCGTCGATAGTGGCCTACGGCGTTTTTGTCGGAGCGGGCGACACGCTGGTGCCGGCAGGCATGAACCTGCTTAGTATCTGGGGGGTGCGCATCACGCTTGCCGCTGTTCTTGCGCCGACAATGGGTCTCGCCGGAGTGTGGGTGGCTATGGCTGTCGAGCTGTGTTTCCGGGGAGCGATTTTTCTGCTGCGGCTACGCACCGACCGCTGGCTTCGTGCCAACAGGGCGCTTTTTGCAGCTCGCTGACGGTCAGCGGTTATGCGGGCAGTCGAGCGCGAAGTAATGATGGTCGGCAGTGCACTCCTCGATGCGGTGGTCGACGATGATGTGGCGGTTGGCCATAGATGCTATGCGCGACATTTCGTGCGACACAAGTATTATGGTGGTTGACGGAGCCAGTTCTGATATTATATCATAGACGCGGTGCTCGAACTGCTTGTCGAGATAGCTCAGAGGCTCGTCGAGCACAAGTATCTGCGGGCAGCTGATGATGGCGCGTGCGAGCAGGGTGCGCTGCAGCTGGCCTCCTGACAGGCGGTCGAGAGTGAAGCCGCTGCGGTCGTCGAGTCCGACGGCTGAAATGGCATCGGTCACTTTTTCGGCACGCTGCGTGTCGCTCAGACCCTTTATCGCTATGAGCCCCGACTGTATCACCTCTTTCACAGTGATGGGAAATCGGGAATCAATCATGTTTTTCTGCGGCAGATAGCCTATGGGCAGACGGTCGACGGTCTTGCTGCTGTCATAATATCTCACTGTGCCTGACGTGGGTGATATCAGTTTGAGTATAAGGCGGAGCAGGGTGGTCTTGCCTCCGCCGTTCGGACCGGTGATGGCAAAGAAGTCGCCGCGACGCACTGTCAGGTCGACATCCTCGAGTATGATTTTGCCTCCGCGGCGCAGCGACACGCCGTCAAGCGAGATTACGGGCTCGTTTCCGTCATTGTTTCGCTGCGTATGGTGCATGCAGTGGCCGTTGCAGCTATGGCTTTCTCCGGCAGGGTTATTGAGCAAGGGCATCGGTTATGATGTTGAATTGGTTGAGGTAGTCCTCGTCGAGAGGGTTAATCTGCACGACTGACAGTCCCAGGGCGTCGGCGAGGCTTTGCGCCTGTCGAGAGTCGAAATTCTGTTGTATGAACATTACCGTGACCCCCTCGTCGGCAGCGAGTCGGTGGGTGTCGCGCATCTGCCCGGGAGTCATCTCCTTGTTGTCCTGTCCGACAGGAATTTGCTTCAGACCGTAGTCGCGGGCAAAATATGAAAGAGACGGATGCCATATCAGGAATGCCTCAGAGCCGCTCCCTTCCAGTCGTGATGCTATCGCGGAGCCGGCTGAGTCAAGCCGAGCTGTCAGTCTTTCGTAGTTGGCGTTGTAATAGTCTTTGTGCCCGGGGTCAATTTCGTTGACTGCGGCAAGCATATTGGCGGCAATGGTCTTGAGGTTGGGGATTGAGGTCCACGTGTGAGGGTCGGCTACTTCGTGCACGTCGTTGCCGTGTGAGTGAGTGCCGGTGATAAGTCTGATGCCGTCGGATGTGTCGATGAAACGCAGTCCGGGATTAGACTCGCTGATGCGTGCGGTGAGCGTTTCCTCAAAAGGAAGGTTTCCGGCCTTCATATAAAGGTCGGCATCGCTGACCGCACGCAGGGTCTTTACCGTTACCTCAAACGCTTCGGGATTGGCATCGGCCTGCATCAGGGTGACAATATCGATAGAGTCGCCTGTGATTTCTCTCAGGAGCGATGCCTGCGGGGGCAGGCTGACGGCTATTGATTTGCGCGCGTTGTCATGCTGTCGGCATGATGACAGGCCGCAAAGCAGTGAAATTATTATCGTAGAAAGAAAAAATATACGTTTCATACCACAAAATTATAAAAAAAATAACATTATGCGCTTGAAAAATTACGATATTCACTATATTTGCAACGCAAAACAAATTAAGACTATCTATTATGGCTCATACCCAACTCGATTTACTTGACGTGAAGATATTGCAGATGATGTCGGGCAATGCCCGCAAGCCGTTTCTCGAGATAGCCCGTGAGTGCGGAGTGTCGGGTGCGGCGGTGCATCAGCGCATAGGCAAGTTGCAGTCATCGGGAGTGATAAAAGGGACGGAAATGCTTGTGGAGCCCTCTGCTATCGGTTACGAGACTTGCGCGTATATGGGATTTTTTCTCAAGGATCCGGCTTCGTTCAATGAAGTGGTGGAGAAACTCCGTGATATACCCGAGGTAGTGGAGTGCCATTTCACCACCGGCCAATATGATCTTTTTATCAAGTTATTCGCTCGCAACAACGACCATCTGCTGCATCTTATCCACGAAAAGCTGCAAAATCTCGGACTGTCGCGCACCGAGTCAATCATATCGTTTAAAGAGGTTTTCAAGCGTCCGCTTCCGGTCGATGACTCTGTAGTTCGCGACTGACGCGTGCGCCATTTTTCCGTCAGGGTTGTTATGATTGCTCCAAGGTATAATAATATTTATAAATATGACATTTACATTTAATATAATATCCGACGAAGTCGAAAACTTCAAGCGAGTGATTGTCGTTGACTCCAACGCTACTTTCATGGAGCTTAAAAACGCTATCTGTGACAGCGTCAATTACGACAAAAACCAGTTCTGCTCGTTCTTCCTGTGTGAGGGCAACTGGGAAAAGACACGTGAAATCACGATGGAAGACATGGGCTCAAGTTCCGACGAAGATGTCTATCTGATGGACGACTGTGTGCTCGGCGACCTTATCGAGGACGAAGGTCAGCGTCTGATATTCAACTTCGATTATCTCACCGACCGCTCCTTCTTCATGGAGATGAAAGAGATGACCCCCGGAAAGTCGCTCAAAGACCCCTTGTGCAGCATTTCGCGCGGCACTCCTCCACCGCAGACCATGGACTTCGAGGAATTCAACGCCAAGCTCGATGCGACAACCACCGACGCAGGTCTTGACCTCGGCCTTGACGACGAATATTACGGAGAGGCATCGTTTAACGACGATGAATTTGACGAAAGCGGATTTGAGGTAACCGACTTCAACGAATAATATACGGCAGGGGAGAGGCACGACAATTCCCCCGTTAAGAATAACTGACAGGCACCGGAGCAACAATTCCGGCGCCTGTTCGTTGTTATATCAGCCTGCTGTTGCGGAAATAGAGAGCATTTGTGACAAAGAATGACGCAATATTTTTATTTTGAAGCAGCGGAAAAATGCTAAATTTGCATTACAGGCACCGGCGGAAACATGCCGGAATGACCTTTGATACACTCTACAGACAAATCTAACGTAAAATATTGTTATTATCATGAAAAAGTATCCTAAAATCGGTATACGTCCCACGATTGACGGCCGTCAGGGTGGCGTGCGTGAAAGCCTTGAAGAGAAAACCATGAACCTCGCCAAAGCTGTGGCGGAACTCATTACTGAAAATCTGCGTCATGGCGACGGCACTCCCGTGGAGTGCGTGATTGCCGACGGCACTATAGGCCGTGTGGCCGAAAGCGCGGCATGCGCCGAGAAATTCGAGCGCGAAGGTGTCGGCGCCACGATATCCGTAACTTCATGCTGGTGTTATGGCGCGGAGACTATGGACATGAACCCCTACTGGCCGAAGGCGGTGTGGGGCTTCAACGGCACCGAGCGCCCCGGAGCGGTATATCTTGCCGCCGTGCTCGCAGGCCATGCCCAGAAGGGGCTTCCGGCATTCGGCATCTATGGCCGCGACGTGCAGGATATAGAGGACAACAGCATACCGGCCGATGTGGCTGAAAAGATATTGCGCTTCGCCCGCGCCGCAATTGCGGTGGCCACGATGCGCGGACGCTCATATCTGTCGATGGGCTCGGTGTCGATGGGCATCGCCGGCTCTATCGTAAATCCTGATTTCTTCGAAGATTATCTCGGCATGCGGTGTGAGTCGGTTGACCTGACGGAGATTATACGCCGCATGACAGAAGGCATCTACGACCATGAGGAATATGAAAAAGCAATGGCCTGGACCCGCGAGAACTGCAAGGTTAACGAAGGAGAGGACTTCAAAAACCGACCCGAGAAACGCAAGACGCGCGAACAGAAAGACGTCGACTGGGAATTCATCGTCAAGATGACCATCATCATGCGCGACCTGATGATCGGCAATCCACGGCTTCTTGAAATGGGCTTCAAGGAAGAGGCGCTCGGCCATAATGCCATTGCCGCCGGTTTCCAGGGACAGCGCCAATGGACCGACTTCTATCCCAACGGCGACTATTCGGAGGCTCTGCTCAACACCTCGTTTGACTGGAACGGCATACGCGAGGCTTTCGTGCTTGCCACTGAAAACGATGCCTGCAACGGCGTGGCGATGCTCTTCGGCCATCTGCTGACAGGCACTTCGCAGATTTTTTCCGATGTGCGCACCTATTGGAGTCCGGAGGCAGTGAAGCGCGTCACCGGCAAGGAACTTACCGGCCGTGCCGCCGATGGCATAATACATCTTATCAACTCCGGCGCAACCACTCTCGACGCCACCGGTGCGATGACCGACGCCGACGGCGCTCCGGTCATGAAGCAGGTTAGCGATATCACCGAGAATGATGTGAAGGAGTGTCTCAAAGCTACTACATGGTATCCTGCCGACCGCGATTATTTCCGTGGCGGCGGCTTCTCGTCAAACTTCCTTTCGAAGGGCGGCATGCCCGTGACTATGTCACGACTGAATATAATCAAAGGTCTCGGTCCGGTGCTCCAGATTGCCGAAGGCTGGACAGTGGAGATTGATCCGGAGATAAACCGCGCGCTCGACATGCGTACTGACCCGACATGGCCCACGACATGGTTTGTGCCCCGCTTGTGCGACAAGCCTGCTTTCCGCGATGTCTATTCGGTGATGAACAACTGGGGCGCCAACCATGGAGCAATATCGTTCGGCCATATCGGTCAGGACCTTATCACTCTCGCCTCGATATTGCGAATACCGGTGTGCATGCACAATGTCGACGAGGACAAGATATTCCGTCCGGCAGCGTGGAACGCCTTCGGCATGGATAAGGAAGGCTCCGACTACAGGGCATGTGAAACTTACGGTCCAATCTATAAATGATATCAGTTATGGCAACACAGGAAGCAATAGACCGTTTTGTGGAAATGGCACGGCGCGTGGGACGCGCCGGCCTCACAGTGTGCAGCAGCGGCAATCTGTCGTTGCGTATTGGCGATGAAGTGCTCATATCGGGCACCGGTTCGTGGGTGCCGGAACTGACGGCCGACCGGGTGTCGGTGTGCCGTTTTGCTGACGGCGAGGTGCTCAACGGCATCCGTCCGTCGATTGAGTCGGTGTTTCATCTGGGTGTGATGCGCGAGCGTCAGGATGTGGGGTGTGTGCTTCATTTCCAGTCGCCTTACGCTACAGCTGTGGCCTGCATGAAAAAGCGTCCGGAAAATCTTAATTTCACCGCCGAGTGCCCGCTGCATGTAGGCGAGGAAATTCCAATGATACCTTACTATCGGCCCGGCTCGCCGGAGCTGGCGAATGCCGTGGTCGAGGCGATGCGCGACCATAACTCCGTGATGCTTCTCAAACACGGACAGGTGGTGTGCGGCAAGGACTTCGACCAGGCGTTGGAGCGTGCCGCATTCTTAGAGATGGCCTGCCGCATAGCTGTGCTTAACGGAGACAATGTCGATCCGCTCACCCGCGCCGAGATTGATGACCTTGATGTTTATTTTCTTGGCAAACAGGGCAAATGATGCCGACCGGTAAAATAGAAAACAACCCGGGCACGCCCGCTTACATCGCCGTTGATTTCGGCGGTGGCAGCGGGCGTGTCATTGCCGGGATCATAGACGGAGACAAAGCGCTCAGGCTTGTGGAAGTGCACCGTTTCACCAACCGTCAGGTGCGTTGCGGCGGACGTCTCTATTGGGATTTCCTGTCGCTCTATGCCGAGATGGTGGAAGGGTTGCGCAAGGCTGTGGCTTCCGGATTGAGAATACGCAGTGTCGGCATTGACACCTGGGGCGTTGATTTCGGTCTCATAGATGCCGCGGGCAATCTGCTTGGCAATCCGGTGTGTTACCGCGACGAGGCTGTGGATGGACTTCCGGAAGAGTTTTTTGCGATGCACTCGCGGCAGGAGCATTATGCGGTAAACGGCACTCAGGTGATGGCGATAAACACGATGTTCCGCCTCATGGCATTGCGACGCGACTCGCCCGATATGCTTGCGGCCGCACGTCATCTGCTCTTCATGCCCGATCTCTTCAGCTATTTCCTGACCGGACGACCTGACAATGAATATACTATCGCGTCGACATCCGAACTGCTTGATGCCCGCACCCGCGACTGGGATTACAAACTGATTGACGAACTCGGACTTCCACGCGCGATTTTCGGTAAAATCGTGATGCCAGGGACATCGAGGGGCTTTTTGCGCGACGATGTGGCAAAGTCAATCGGTGTGGATTATTCGGTGGAGGTGATAGCTGTCGGCTCTCACGACACGGCAAGTGCGGTGTTTGCAACCGCCCGGAGCGGCGCCGACGGCTCTGTGGCATGGCTCAGCTCTGGCACATGGTCGCTGCTCGGCATCGATCTTCCCCAACCGATACTGACCGAAGAGGCGCGTGTGGCCGGATTTACCAATGAAGGCGGCGTGGGCCGACGGATACGTTTTCTCCAGAATATCACCGGACTGTGGATGCTCCAGCGGCTTATGGCGGCGTGGAGCGAAAACGGAACCGGAGTCGACATCGTTGAACTTATAAAGGAAGCTGAGGCGGCTGACATTGACTCAGTCGTCGATGTCGACGACCCTGTTTTTGCCTCGGCTATGAATATGGACGAGGTGCTTGCCGGATATTGCCGCCGCTACGGACTGCGCGTGCCCGCTACACGCGGTGAGGCTGCAAGGGTGGTGATTATGTCGCTTGCGCAGCGTTATGCCCGCGGCATCAGGCAACTCAATGCATTGCTCGACACTCCGGTGACAAAGCTGCGCATCATGGGTGGCGGAAGCCGCAACAAGCTGCTCAACCGACTCACTGCCGAGGCTGCCGGCATTGAGGTTGAGGCCGCTGATGTAGAGGCTACCGCCATTGGCAATATCCTCGTGCAGGCGATTGCTGACGGGGCGGTGTCGTCACGCGACGATATCACTGCCGTGACGATGTAATTGCAGATATGCGCCGGCCGTATAAATATTTTATCTAAGAAAAAAATCCATGAAAATTGAAAAAAACTCTATACTGCATTTCAACGGGGTCAGCTTTGTGGTGCCATTCGTGCTCATTACAAGCTGTTTCGCGTTGTGGGGATTTGCCAATGACATAACCAATCCGATGGTTAAGGCGTTCTCCAAAATCTTCCGTATGAGTGTGACGGAGGGCGCACTGGTGCAGGTGGCTTTCTACGGAGGCTACTTCGCCATGGCGTTTCCTGCCGCGATATTCATACGCCGTTTCAGCTATAAGGCGGGAGTGATGCTCGGGCTCGGGCTGTATGCACTTGGTGCGCTTCTTTTTCTGCCGGCAAAGGAGACCGGCGAGTATTATCCTTTCCTGATAGCATATTTCGTGCTGACCTGCGGGCTTTCGGTGCTCGAGACTTCCTGCAATCCGTATATTCTTGCGATGGGTTCGGAGGATACGGCCACACGGCGTCTGAATCTCGCCCAGGCATTCAATCCTGTCGGCTCGCTGCTTGGCATGTTTGTTGCGATGAATTTCATACAGAACCGTCTCGATCCTGCCGATACCGCCGACCGCGCCAATATGGGTGAGGCTGCCTTTGAGGCTGTCAAGGAGCATGACCTGTCGGTGCTTATCGGGCCGTATCTCATAATCGGACTGATTGTGATTGCGATGCTTCTCGTGATACGGTTTTCGGGAATACCGAAATGCGGCGAGGCGTCGAAGAAAATCAATTTCTTCGGTTCGGTGCGCCGTATATTCAAGTTGCGCCGTTATCGTGAGGGGGTCGTGGCCCAGTTCTTCTATGTCGGTGCGCAGATCATGTGCTGGACATTTATAATCCAGTATGGCACACGTGTTTTCGTGAGCGAGGGTATGGGAGAGAAAGCCGCCGAAGTGCTGTCGCAGCAATATAATATCATAGCGATGGTGATATTCTGTTGCTCGCGTTTCATCTGCACGTTCCTGCTGAAATATTTCAATCCCGGAGTCTTGCTCCGCACGCTTGCCGTGGCTGCGTGCTGCTTTACGCAGGGTGTGATTTTCATCGACGGGGTGTTTGGCTTGTATTGCCTCGTGGCTGTGTCGGCCTGTATGTCGCTGATGTTCCCTACAATCTATGGCATCGCGCTCGAGGGGCTCGGCGAGGATGCGAAGTTCGGTGCCGCCGGTCTGATTATGGCAATTCTCGGCGGTTCGGTGCTGCCGCCGCTTCAGGCGAGCATAATAGACAAGGGTGTCGTGCTGGGTATGCCGGCTGTCAACGTGTCGTTTGTGCTGCCGTTGATATGTTTCGTGGTTGTGATGGTCTACGGCCACCGCACACGTAATCTGAAAGCATGATTTAGAGAGTGTTTTGAGGGTGTTTTAACACCCTCATTTCTAAAATATAATAGAAATGACAGAAGGATTTAAAGTAAAGAAATATGATGTGCCCGTCAAACGCTATTGCCGCACCATGAAGCTGCGTGAGGGCGACCGTAAGTTTATCGACGATTACCGTCATGCTCATTCCGAAGGGGTGATTTGGCAGGAAATTATCGACGGCATAAGGCAGGTTGGTATTCTCGAAATGGAGATATACATTCTTGACAACCGCCTGTTTATGATTGTCGAGACTCCGCTCGATTTCAATTGGGACGAGGCTATGGACCGGCTCGCCACGCTTCCGCGTCAGCAGGAATGGGAGACATTCATGTCGCGTTTTCAGGACTGTTCGGCCGAGGCTACCGCCGATGAAAAATGGCAGATGATGGACCGCATGTTCCATCTGTATTAGGTGTATTATTTAGGGGTAACTTGCAGTCGCGGTCTGAATACCCGGAGAGGTATCCAGACCGCGACTATTGTCTTTTTTTGCTTTTCAGCGTCGTTGAGTTGGCCTCAGTTGAGTATTAATCCCGGAACTCCGGCTATGCGGGGGGCATGATATACGCGTGCGAACTGGCGCAGGAAATCAAGTGTGAGATTGCCGGGCTTGACGCTTTTTGTTTCTTTTTGTGACACGGTAGATGAGTTGGCTTGGGTAGAGATATTCTTCATTGGCATAATGTGTTGAGGTGAGTAATGGATCTGATGTAGTTTGTAGATGTTTTGTAGATATAACGCTCAGGCAGCTTTTTTTATTGTGTATGAATGAAATAAATTTTTCAAACAGAATTATTAAGAATGGTTAACGGGATGAATAAATCAGGATTATCATTTGGTGAAAACAAAAAGATTTTGTAAATTTGTAGTTACGAAAAAAATCAGTAAGCCTTTTGTCTGTTTTTCTGCTTTATTCTTTTATTAATTTAATGACTATTCTGCCTATTGTCCATCATTACTCTTTATTAACACTTCATAATATAGTAATGCAAAATCTTACACGGCTCTCCGACGAGCAGTTGGTAGCAGCCTATGCCGATGGTAGCAACGAGGCTTTCGACACATTATTGACGCGCCACCAAAGCCGTGTCTTTTCCTATATACTCAATATCGTCAAGAACCGTGAGCTTGCCGACGATATCTTTCAGGAGACATTTGTCAAAGCTATAACTACAATAAAACAAGGTCGTTACACCGAGAGCGGAAAGTTCTCGGCATGGATTACGCGTATCGCCCACAATCATATCATTGACTATTACCGCCAGGAGAAAGCCAATGGTGTGGTTTCGGCCGATGATACGGATCTTGCGCTTCTCAACCGCAAGGAGCTTGCGGAGGATACTATCGAGGATTTCATGATTGACTCGCAGATTTCGGCCGATGTCGTAAGCATCATGAACCAGTTGCCGCAACTGCAGCGAGAGGTCATCGACATGCGTTTCTTCCGCGACATGAGTTTCAAGGATATAGCCAAGGCTACCAATGTCAGCATCAACACTGCGCTGGGTCGCATGCGTTATGCCATACTCAACATGCGCCGCATAGCCAAGGAGAAAAATATCTCGCTTTCACGATGATGCGCAGCCGGCAGAGGCTCAGGCAAGGCTTGTCGGCATTTACATCCCCCATAATATAACCTGCGGCTTCCCTCCGACACAATGCGAGGGAAGCCGCAGGTATATTATGGGGTGTGTTTAACCAATTCCGGCGAAGCCCATGAAGGCCATTGCGAGTATGCCGGCTGTGATCAGGGCTATCGGCACTCCGCGCATCGGACGCGGCACGTCGGCCAGTTCGAGCTGTTCCCTTATGCCGGCGAATATCACAAGCGCCATAAGGAAGCCGATGGCCGTGGCAAATGCGTAGACTACGCTCTGGATCAACGACATGCCTTTTTGTGTCACCATTATCGCCACACCGAGCACGGCACAGTTGGTGGTGATGAGCGGCAGAAACACGCCGAGGGCAACGTAGAGCGCGGGTGACACTTTTTTCATTATTATCTCGAGCATCTGAACAAGGGCGGCAATAACCAGGATGAATAGTATGGTCTGCATGTATTCCATCTGCAATGGCACGAGCACATAATTCTGGAGCAGCGATGTCACGAGTGTTGATATTACCATCACCACCGTGACTGCGATGCCCATGCCGGTGGCGTTGGTGAGCCGTGACGATACGCCGAGGAAGGGGCATATTCCGAGGAACTGGGCGAAAACTATGTTGTTGACAAAGATTGCCGTTATGATTATGGCTAAATATTCCAGCATGATGTTATTAGCTTGAGTAACTTTTTCAATTATTTACAATATGCTATGCCGAATGCTTTTTCGTCGATTTTGCTTGCAGATAGCGGTATATGGCGATGAGAAATCCGAGCATAATGAATGCGCCGGGGGCGAGGATAAAGAGCAGTGCGCCCCAGCTTTCGGGATAAATTGACAGCGACGCTATGCTGCCGCTGCCGAGCAGTTCGCGGCATGCTCCGAGCAGGGTCAGCGCTACGGTGAAGCCGAGTCCTGAGCCGATGCCGTCGGCCACTGACGAGGCTACGTTGTGGCGTGAGGCGAAGGCTTCGGCGCGTCCGAGCAATATGCAGTTGACCACGATGAGCGGAATGAATATGCCGAGGCTGTCGTTGAGCGCCGGGGCGTAGGCCTGAAGCAGCATCTGCAGCAGGGTGACGAATGTGGCGATAACGACGATATAGACCGGAATTCTGACTTTGTCGGGCACAAGGTTTTTGATGCCGGAAATTGCTGCGTTGGAGCATATCAGCACACCGGTGGTGGCAAGCCCCATCGACATGCCGTTGATGGCGCTCGATGTGGTGCCGAGAGTGGGGCACATGCCCAGAAGCAGCACGAACGTGGGGTTTTCGAGCACCGCACTGTGATATATTGTCTTGAAGAAATTCATTTTTCGGAAGTTATGGCGGTTACTTGTTTTCGGTGGACTGTCGGAAATATGTCATGGCGCCTTCCGAAGCGGTGTTGAGAGCTTCGAGAAATGCGCGTGATGATATGGTGGCTGCGGTGATGCCGTCGACTTCGCCGCCGTCTTTGCTCACTTTCAGCGGCCGGGAGGAAGGATTGCGCCCGATCACAGAGCGGGAGCCTGTGCCGCGGAACCAGTCGTTCATCTTTGCCCCGAGGCCGGGAGTCTCGGCGTGTGAGGTCACCTCATAGCCTAATATGTTGCCGTCGGGGTCAAAGCCTGCGACTATGGTGATTTTGCCGGAGAAACCGTTGTCTGAGCTGCTTTCGGCTGCGCAGCCTATCAGGCGGCCGTCGTGAGTGGCGGGGTAGATTGTGATCTGACTGGAGCCGGCGGTTACGGTTGTTTTTGAGGAAACAGGGTCGTTGTCAAATCCTGACACTACCTGACTGATGGCGCCTACGAGTTTGTCGGAGGAGGCTTTGTCGCGCGCTTCGGCAGTCGACCGGTAGACGTATCCCAGTAGAAATCCGGCAATCATGGTCGTGATGGTGAGCACCCCTGCCATGTTTGGCAATGTCGATTTCAGTTTTTTCATCTTTTCCTCCTTTCACCGAATACGAGCGGTCGGGTCAGTTTGTTGATAAGCGGTGTGCAGCCGTTCATTATAAGTATTGCGAACGATATGCCTTCGGGATATGACCCGTAGTGGCGTATCACGAAGGTTATCACGCCGATGAGAATGCCGTAGACAATCATCCCTTTGGTTGTCATCGGTGATGTCACGTAGTCTGTAGCCATGAAAAAAGCGCCAAGGAGTAGACCGCCTGACAACAGTTCGATGACCACGCTGTTGCCTGTGACGGCAGCGAGCAGTGCTATCGAAGCGAGTATCGCCACCGGTATCACGAGGCGGATAATGCGGCGTGCGGTCAGGTAGAGCCATCCCGCGATGAGGGCTATCGCTCCGACTTCGCCGAGCGAGCCGCCCATATTGCCTATGGCCATCTGAGCCACGTCGATGCTTGCGGCGTCGACACCGCTCTCTTTCATGGCGCTCAGCAGAGTGGCACCGGTAAGGCCGTCGGGCGATAGCGGCAGCGGCCATGTGGTCATTTCAACGGGGAAGGATATGAGCAGGAACACGCGTCCGACGAGTGCCGGGTTGAAGATGTTCTGTCCGGTGCCTCCGAATGCCATTTTGCCGACACCGATAGCGAAAACGCCTCCGGCGAAGGCCATCGGCAGCGGTATTGACGATGGCAGCGTCATTGCAAGGAGTAGTCCGGTGACTATGGCTGTGCAGTCGCGAAGCGAGTCGCGGCGGCCGAGCATGTAGCGGGAGCATAGGAATTCGGTAAGCATGCACGCGGCGATTGTGACTGCGGCCACGAGAGCCGAGCGCCAGCCGAAAATCCATATTCCGCATGCCAGCGCTGGGAGCAGAGCCGCGATTACGTTGAGCATCACACTCTGTGTGGTGCGTTTTGCCGACACGTGGGGCGAGCCGGTCACTGTTATTCTGTTGCCTTCCATCAGATTGTTTTTTCCATTTTGACGGTTATATACAATTATATATACAATAATGTGTACGGATTATATGATGAATGATCGGGGGTATGTGATGAGATGCTATCGTTGCCGCGCCATTGATTTTCCGACTTTTATCCAGTCGACGAGGCGTCGGCCGGCCATGCAGCTGTAGCTGCAGCAGCCGCATTCCATGCAGTCGGCCACATGACGTGCCGCGGCGTCGTCGATGCGCCCGAGTTGCGAGAGCTTTGCAAGCAGGTATGGCTCGAGCCCCATCGGGCATACCTCGACGCACCGGCCGCAGCGCACACATGGTGTTGTGTCGCGCAGCGGAGTCTCCTGCGAGTTGAGAAGGAGCAGGCCGCTCATTCCTTTTGCAGTCGAACCTTGTATTCCGGCGAGGGCGCGTCCCATCATGGTTCCGCCGTTGACAATTCTGACTGTGGTGTCGGGGAGCGTGCCGACGATATCCTTGAGCGGAGTGCCTATGGGCACACGGTAGTTGCCAGCCGCCTGACAGTCCTTGCCGCTGACGGTCATCACGCGCTCTACCAGCGGCATTCCCCACACCACGGCATGATATACGGCCAGCGCCGTAGCCACGTTCTGTATTATGACCCCCTCGGAGATGGGGAGTGCGCCGGGGGCTATTGTGCGTCGGGTGAGAGCTTTGACGAGCATTTTTTCGCCGCCCTGCGGATAGCGGGTGCGCGTCGGCATCACCGTGATGCGGCTGTGGGAGCGTGCGGCCGCGGTCATTTCCCTGATGGCCTGCGGTTTGTTGTCCTCGATGCCGACGATGCATCTGACATCGTCGCCGAGCGCGCGCAAAATAATTTCAATGCCGGTGATGATTTCGCCGGGCATCTCTCGCATTATGGCGTCGTCGCAAGTGAGGTAGGGCTCGCACTCGGCGCCGTTGATCAGCAGGAACTCGCAGCGCGGACTGCCCGGGGGAGGGGAGAGCTTGGTGGCGGTGGGGAATGTGGCGCCGCCGAGACCTACGATGCCGGCGCGGCGTATGGCGTCGGTTATCTCCTGTGGTGACAGACGTCCGATGCCGTCGGGTGTGATGAGCGGGGATGCGTCGCAGATGCTCTGCAGGTCGCAGGCGTGGTCGGAGTCGGAAGCTTCGATTATTACGCCCGTGGCGCCGTGGCCGTCAGGCGTGTCGATCGGTCCGACGCTTTTCACAGTGCCTGAAACGGGGGTGTGCACGTTGGCAGAGACATGTCCCTGAGCTTCGCCGATGAGGTCGAAACGGTTCACGTGGTCGCCGGGCTTCACTACGGCCTCGGCAGGTCGGCCGAGCGACTGGGCGAGACTTATTTCGACGCGCCGTGGCAGCGGCATATCCTTTATCGGGCTGCCTGCCGTTAGTTTCATTTCTGGGGGGTGCACACCAGTTCTGCCGAATGTCCTTATATTTTTCATAGCTCTATGCGTTGTCGGTGTTGATATGTGAAACGATGGCGGCTGTTGGGCAGCCGGTGATGCATTCGCCGCAGCCGGTGCAGAGACCCGGGTCGACAGAAGCGAGGTTGTTGCTGACGGAGACTGCGCCGAAGCGGCATGTGCGGGCGCATTTTCCGCATCCTATGCAGGCTGCCGAGCACATTTTGCGTGCCGCTCCGCCTTTGTCGCGGTTGCTGCATGCCACGACCACTGCCGGGGTGTCAGCGGAGATTTCCCTGACGAGTATAATGTTCTGGGGGCATGTCCAGGCACATTTTCCGCAGCCCACGCAGCGGGCGGTGTCGATGACGGGCATGGCGTTTTCGGCGTCCCATGTCATAGCATCGAACAGGCATGCCTTCACGCAGTCGCCGCCTCCGAGGCATCCCCATGTGCAGTAGCCGGCGGGCATGGCGAGAGTTTTTGCGGCGCGGCATGAGCTGATTGTCGCAATATCGCGGTGAGTGAGCCTGTTGCATTTTGTGCCGCGGCATCTGAGGTAGGCTTTTTTTTCTTGTGCTGATAGCGGGGCGATGCCGAGCACTGAGGCAATGCGCCGCATTCCTTCGGAGCCGGCTCCGGGGCATGAGAGGCCGTCGAGGTCTGACGCCCTGCAGCATTCAACTGCAAAATCGTGACACCCTTTGCGTCCGCAGGCTCCGCAGTTGGCACCCGGCAAAATCTCCTCGATCTCGCCGATGCGCGGATCCTCCTTGACATTGAATTTCTTTGCCACGAAGTAGAGGATAAGCCCTGCGGCAAATCCGGCCACTCCGAGCACCGTCATAGCCAAATACTGTTGTTCCATCATTATGTGTTATCGTTATCAATACGCGTTTGCCCGTCATGGAGCCGGTCTCAGTCGGTTCTGAGCGACTCTATTATCCACTCGACGTTTCTGTCGATTTTGCTGCGAAATCTCCATAGCAGCACATAATATATCATCACTAAACCCAGAGAGATGATTCCGACGGCGCCGTCCTTCATTCCGAACATGCTTCCGAGCACGAGGCCGACCAATATCGCCAGGCATGGTAGTCCGGCGAGGAGCAGCCATCCCTTGAGCCACCCCTTGACACGTCCCATCAGCATCACTTTGTCGCCGCTTTTCACTTCGAGTCCGCTCTCAATCCGGGCACGGAGTGTTGGGGTGTAGGCGGGAGTGGAGCAGAGTGAGGCTATCCGGCAGCTGTTGCAATGGTCGTCGCCGCAGCTTATTTTCACCCATGCGCTGTTGCCCCGGGTTCTCACTACAACACCGCTTTTTACAGTTTCGCTGATTATCATCTTACTCTGATCTGTTTGTGGTTACAAAATTACAAAAAATAAAAACACAAAGCCACTGATATGGCTCAATATTGCGGAAATTTCCACAATATATATAATAAAACAAATAATATGACTAATTTTGTTGACATACGGAACAAAAAAACATGCGATATGGCAAAGCATAACGAACTCGGGCAGTGGGGCGAGCAGATTGCCGCTGATCTTCTTGTCACGAAAGGCTACGCGATAGTGGAGCGCAACTGGCGCGCGGGGAATATGGAGCTTGATATTGTGGCGATGAAGGGGTCGCGCATCGTGTTTGTCGAGGTCAAGACCCGCAGCTCTGATTTTGTTGATCCGGCCGATGCGGTTGACCGGAGGCGCATGATGCGTATGGTCAGGGCGGCGCATTCCTACGTGCGTTCGCGCGAAATTCCGCATGAGGTGCAGTTTGATGTGATAATTATTGTTGGAAATCCGGAGTCGGGAGCGACTCCGCGGGTTGAGCATATTGCCGATGCGTTTTTGCCGCCGTTGCGCACCGTCAGGTGATGGTGGTGCAACGGCGGTGTGAAAATCGTGTTGTAGTGTGAACTTTTTTTGATGTGATATAATCGTGTGTATTGCAGTCAGTTGGTGTGGATTTTGAGGGTTTTTGAGGATGTTTTGGCGAAATTTTTCCGAAAAAAGTTG
>ERZ778514.131-NODE-131-length-76222-cov-9.949860_pt1 | contig 76222 bp, 54 predicted proteins | sample MGYA00510344_ERZ778514 | MGnify/ENA primary metagenome ERZ778514 (study PRJEB29527, sample SAMN07138968) | mouse gut metagenome | material: feces | host: mouse | place: China:Nanjing | collected 2016-01-25 ...
TCGATCACCATCATCGCCGTGACGACCCTTTCGGGCGGCGACATCACCCACGCCATCCCCGACAACACGGGTTACATCACCGAGGGTCAGCTGTTCCTGCGCAACGACTCCGACACGGGCAAGGTCATCGTCGACCCGTTCCGTTCGCTCTCGCGTCTGAAGCAGCTGGTCATCGGCAAGAAGACGCGCGAGGACCATCCCCAGGTGATGAACGCCTGCGTGCGTCTGTTCGCCGACGCGGCCAACGCCAAGACCAAGCTGGAGAACGGTTTCGACCTGTCGGACTACGACGAGCGCGCCCTGAAGTTCGCCCACGACTACTCGGAGCGGCTGCTGGCCATCGACGTCAACATCGGCATCACGGAGATGCTCGACACGGCCTGGACGCTCTTCTCGAAATACTTCTCGCGCGAGGAGGTGGCCATCAAGGAGGAGCTCATCAAGAAGTACTGGAAGGAGGCTTAAGGCGCGATGGCTATCAAGTTCCAATACAACAAAACTTCGCTCGGCGAACTCGGCAAGCAGCTGAAAATGCGTCAGAAGGCCCTTCCTACGATCAAAAGTAAGGAGTCGGCCCTGCGCTCCGAGGTCAAGAAGGCGAAGGACTCCGCCGCGGACTACCGCCGTCGGCTCGACGCCCTGAAGGCCGAGTACGACTACATGGCGGCGCTGTGGGGGGAGTTCGAGAGCGATCTGCTGCGCGTGGGCGACGTGCGCCTGGCGACGCAGAAGATCGCCGGCGTGCGCACGCCGGTGCTCGAGGAGGTCCTCTTCGAGGAGAAGCCCTACGACCTCTTCACCTCGCCCGTGTGGTACGCCGATGGCGTGGAACTCCTCAAGCGGCTGGCCCGCCTGGGTATCGAGTTCGAAGTCTACAACCGCAAGATGGAGCTTCTGGACTATGCGCGGCGCAAGACCACGCAGAAGGTCAATCTGTACGAGAAGGTGCAGATCCCGGGTTACGAAGACGCCATCCGTAAGATCAAACGCTTCATGGAGGACGAGGAGAACCTCTCCAAGTCGGCCCAGAAGATCGTGAAAACCAAACAACAGCAGGCCGGGGAGGGCGCGATGTTATGATAGCTAAAATGTCGAAATACGACTTTGTGCTCCATGCTGCGCAAAGCGAGGATTTCATCGACCGGCTGCGCGCGCTGGGGCTCGTCGACGTCACCGTCGCGGGCTGGGAGCCCTCGGAGGAGGACCGCCGGCTGCTGCTCGACATCGAGGGCGCGGCGCGCGCCGCGGAGACGCTCCGCAGCTGGAGCGCTGCGCACGACGGTGTCCGGGGCGTGCCCTACGCCTCGGGCGAGGAGGCCTACGCCGCCTATGTCGAAGCGCAGCGCGAGGCCGCACGCCTGCGCGGCGAGATCGCCCGCCTGGAGAAGGCGGCCGACGAGCTGCGTCCGTGGGGCGCCTTCGACGCGTCGCGCACGCAGCGTCTTGCGGACGAGGGGATCGTGCTGCGCTACTTCTCGGCGCAGGCCTCCACCTACGACAAGTCGCTGGCCGAGTGGGGCGAGCGGCACACGATCGTCGAGGTCGCGCGCAACGGCTCTATGGTGTGGTTCGTGGCTGTGACGGCTCCGGGCGAGGAGGTCTACCTCGACGCCCAGGAGATGAAGGCCCCGGCGATGGACATCCGCGAGGCGGAGCGCCGCATCGCCGATGAGCGCCAGCAGTTGGCGCGGCTCGACGAGGTATTCGCCCGTGCCGCTGCGTCGACGGAGGCCATCGCCGCCTACGGCTGTCGGCTGCGCGAGCGGTTGCAGGGCGTCAAGGTGCTCGCCACGGCGCAGCAGGCCGCCGACGGCCACCTGGTGGTCATGGAGGGCTGGGCCGAGGCCGCCACGTCGGCCGCGGTCGACGCGCTGCTGGAGGAGTATCCCAATGTGGTGTGGCTCAAGAGCGACCCCACGCCCGAGGACGACACCCCCGTCAAGCTCAGCAACGGCCGCTTCGCGCGCATCTTCGAGATGGTGGGCGACATGTACGCCCGCCCGAAGTACGGCACGCTCGACCTCACCCCCTTCTTCGCGCCGTTCTACATGCTCTTCTTCGGCATCTGTCTCAACGACGCCGGCTACGGACTGGTCCTGCTGGCCATGGGTCTCTTCCTGCTGCGCAAGAACCCCGCGCAGGGGATGATGCGCCGCGCCGCGTGGTTCGCCACGATGTGCGCCTCGGCGACGATCCTCTTCGGGCTCTTCTGCGGGTCGTTCTTCGGTCTGAACCTCAAGGAGTACTTCCCCGACGTCCCCTTCTTCGACTTCCAGGGGCGGTTCTTCTCGGTGGCGCTGGCCATCGGCATGGTGCAGATCCTCTTCGGCATGGCCATCAACGTGTGGGTCGTCACCCGCTCGTTCGGCTTCAGGTATGCGCTGGGCGCGCTGGGCTGGTTCGTCATCCTGCTCGCGGGTTCGGTGGCCGCCGGCCTTCCGATGCTCGATCCGGCGTGGACGATCCCCGGCTTCAGCGCCTCGTCGCCCGCCTTCTACGGCGTCGTGGCTCTGGGCGCGGTGCTCATGCTGCTGCTCAATACGCCGGGCCGCAACCCGCTGGTGAACCTCGGTTCGGGACTGTGGAACTTCTATAACAACCTCACGGGTCTGCTGAGCGACGTGCTGTCGTACATCCGTCTGTTCGCCATCGGTCTGTCGGGCGGCGTGCTGGCGCTGGTCTTCAACTCGCTGGCCGACGGCTTCGTGCCCGAGGGGGCGAACATCGTCGTGCGCATCCTCATCATGCTGCCGATCCTGCTGATCGGCCACGGCATCAACCTCTTCATGTCGACCATCTCGTCGTTCGTCCACCCGATGCGTCTCACGTTCGTGGAGTTCTACAAGAACGCCGGCTTCGAGATGGCGTCGCGCTCGTTCGACCCCCTTCGCAAAATGGATCAAACAAACGAATAACAAACAATAAAAAACCTTTTTTGAATTATGGAAACAACTGCTTTGGTAATGGCCTACGTCGGCGTCGTGCTGATGGTGGGTCTGGCCGGTATCGCATCGGCCGTGGGTACTTCGATCACCGGTCAGGCCGCCGTGGGCGCCATGAAAAAGAACAGCGGCGCGTTCGGTAGCTACATGATCCTCTCGGCCCTCCCGGGTTCGCAGGGTCTCTACGGTTTCGTCTGCTTCTTCATGGTTCAGGGCTTCCTCTCCTCGCCCTCGATGCTGCAGGCTGCCGCCGTGCTGGGTGCCGGTATCCTCGTGGGTATGGTCAACCTGGCCGCCTCGATCTACCAGGCCAAGGTCTGCGCCAACGGTATCGCGGCCATCGGCAACGGCCACGACGTGATGGGTAAGACGCTTATCCTGGCCGCTTTCCCCGAGCTCTACGCCATTCTGACGGTCGCCGCGACGTTCCTCATCGCCAACATCGTGCGCTAAGCGCCGCCGACCGTTTTCGGACGAAAGACGCCCCGCAGCCGAGCTGCGGGGCGTCTTTTTGTGCTTGTTCGTGGGGAAAAACGGGGCGTTCGTTGAAAAAATTTCCAAAAAAGGCGCGCATGTGCTACTTTTGAGCCTGTTTTAGACAAGGTGTTTGAGATGAAGTTATCGCGATTGGTATTTCTCCTCGCAGCCGCGGCCCTCGCCGCGGCGGGCACCTCGTGCCGCGACGCGGAGCCGGCCTCCGATCTTCCGGCCCGGCAGGTGGAGGTCTCGATCTGCATTCCCGAAACGCGCACGGCGCTCGACGACGACGGCCTCACGACCCGCTGGGAGAAGGGCGACCGCATGGCGCTGTGGGCCTATGCGGGCGGCACGGAGTTCTTCGCGAACGCTCCGTTCGTCTACTACGGCGGCAAGCCCGGCAGCGGAAGCAAGGCCCTCTTCACGGGTTCGGTGTCCGCGATGCAGCCGGGCACCTATACTTATTACGCCGCGTCGCCCGTGCCTGCCCGCGTCGAGGGGACGCGCGTGAGCTACGACCTGCCCGCGGTGCAGGACGGCGCCTGGCACGGCGAGCGGGACGTGCTGCTGGCCTGCGCCGAGGCTCCCGAGCTGAAGGAGAACCGCGACGCGGCCTCCGACATCAACCCCCTTGACCTGCGCTTCCGACACAAGGTCCACGCCGTGAAGGTGACCATCCCCGCGGGGCGCAACCGCTTCGGGCGCCCCGTCAGGCGGCTGCGCGTGGAGTTCCCGCGCCCGGTCGCCGGTCGCCTGACCTGGGACCTCGCGGCGCAGGACGACGCGCCCTCGATCGAGCCCGTGTCGAACGCCGTGACGCTGGAGTTCGCCCGCCCGGTGGGCGAGGGCGACAGCTTCTGGCTCTTCATCGCCCCGGGCGACATGACGGGCGGCGCGGTGCGCTTCACCGCCACCGACGGGGAGGAGTTCTCGTGGCCGATCGAGACCGCCGCCTTCCGCAACTGCGCGGCGGGCGAGATCACCACCGTCACCCTCACCGTTCCGGCCCTGCGGCCCCAGATCGACTACCGGCTGACGGTCGACCCCGCCCAGCTGGGCGAGGCGGTGACCGAGATCGATGCCGTGGAGCTGCCCGATGGGTATAGCTTCCCGAGCCTCGACCTGGCGCTGCGGCGCGCCGAGCGGCTCCGGGCCAACGGCGACGGCACCTTCGCGCTGCGGATATTCGAGGACATGAGCGGCGATTTCCCCGCCGAGCTGGGGCTCACGGTGGGCTCGGCCAATACCGCGGGGGTGGTCGGCGAGTTCGGCACGGGCCAGTGCACCGTCCGCGGCGTCACGGCTTCGGGCTGCACGATCAAGGCGCCGTATCTGTTCTATGAGAATTTCAGCGGAGTGGGCGACCATTCGACCGAGAACGCCGCCCTGCTTACCGACTGGGGCCTTTACGGTTGGAGCGGTGCCCGCGCCGCCACCGTGGCCGCCACCTGCATCATGGCCAACTGCCATGTCTCCACCCATTCGGGCATTACCGACCGGCGCTCCCGCGGGCGTGTAGATACGGCGCCGATGCCGATCCGGGCGGGAAAGACGCTCGCCGTGTCGGTCTCGTTCGACATGGGCTACGACACGCAGAACGGAGCGGCCGGGACGGGCGCCGGCAACAGCACGGCGACCTGCACTTTCGGCCGCACCGATGCCGCCGCAGGCCCGGCGATCGACGCCGACGCGGCATTCGCGCATGCGGTCTTCTCGGATCGGTCGGTGAGCGGCCTGTCCGATGCGAACAACCTGCCCGACAAGCTGACGGGACAGCGCGTTCCCGGCTGCGGCTCCTCGTCGCGCCTTTCGTGGCAGATCTACACCACCAAACGCAGCTGGGGTGCGACGACTACCAACGTTACCTATCGTTGCCATATCGACAACATCCGCGTGACGATCGTACAGTGAAAAACAACAAGAACGAACATATGAAAAGAATGCTTGCAATAGGTGCCGCGGCGGCGCTGCTGCTGGGTGCCTGCTCCAAGGGCGAGGTTCCCCCCCCCGAAGAGGGTGAGGCATACGGCACGCTGGCCATCGACGCCTCGTGCGTCGCGGCCGTCGACGCCGTGACGCGCGCCCGCGTCGAGCTTCCCGACCATGTCGCGGTGCCCGATCCGCAGGATATGACGATGCGCATCTCCAGCACCACGCCCGGGCTGAACTACAACCGCGTGTGGGCCCGCGTGGGCAACTACGACGTGCGCAAGGACCAGCTGTTAGAGGGCGAGTACTCCCTGGAGATCTACTCGACCAAGACGTGGCAGGGCGTGGACCAGATCGAGGAGGGGGCAGACAAACCCTACTTCGAGGGCACGGTCTCGGGCATCGCCATCGTGCGGCGCACGCAGACCCCCGTGACCGTGCGGGCCGCGCTGGCCAACACGATCGTGCGTATCGAGTTCACCGACAGCTTCAGGAGCTACTTCGCCAACGGGGCGACCTTCACGCTGAAGACCGCCGCCGAGAACGAGTTCACGGTGAGCTACACGGCCGACGATCCCGCGGTGGCCGACACCTGGTGGTACGTGCGTCCGGGCAAGCCCTTCACCATTACGGGCCGCGCCACCAAGCAGACCCCCTCGGCCACGGCCGACCCCGAGACCGTGCGTTTCAACCCCGTGGAGAACGCGGCGCCGCAGCCCGCGACGCTCTACACCTACCGCTTCGACATCTCGGGCGTGGGCAGCACCGGCCCCGGCGGCGTGACGATCACGCTCAACGGCGAGCCCGTCGACACGGAGGTCGTCGACGAGGAGCTCAACCCCGATTCCAAACTCTAATCCATCGAGCCAAGATCATGAAAACCCTGTTCAAATACTTCGCAGCCATCGGCCTCGCCGCGGCGACGGTCGCCTGCGTGAACGAAGAGCCGAAGATCGATCCCACGCCCGAGCCGCCCGTCGACGGGCGCGATGTGGGCACGCTCGTCCTCGACGGGTCGTTCGGCCTGGTGGTCGAGTCGCGCAACGAGGAGATCGACAACACTCCGGGCGCCGGGACGCGCGCCAACGGCAATACCGACGTCGACACCTACACGGTCAAGATCCTCAATGCCGACAAGGGCTCGGAGGAGGTCGCCTCCTTCCTCTACGGCGAGCGCCCGACCGAGCTCGAGCTGCCCGTGGGCAACTACGTGCTGAAGGTCTTCTCGGCCGACACCCCCGACGCGGCGTGGGAGGGTGCGGCCGACACCCCGACCTACGGCATCGAGAAGGCGTTCCGTATCTCGAAGGGCCAGTGCACCGAGCTGGGCACGCTGACCTGCCGTCCGCTCTCGGTGAAGGTGACGGTGGCCTACCGCCAGTCGCTCTACGAACTGCTGAGCGCCGACACGGAGGCCGACGTGGTGCTCTCGGGCGTGCACAACCTCGTCTTCGCCAAGGACGAGAAGAAGGCGGGCTACCTGCGTCCGCTCCACACCGGAGCCGACAAGGAGAACGACCTCGTCCTCTACCTCACGACCGTCTACGAGGGCAAGCAGATCACGCGCCAGCCCCTCAAGGTGACCAACAACGCCAAGGCGGGCGAGTGGCGCAAGATCACCATCTACCTCGAGAACGGCGAGAGCGGCTCGGTGATCATCAACGCCGAGATCGAGACGTGGGTCAACGGCGAGACGATCGACGTCGACGTGCAGCAGCTGGCGACCATCGGCGAGGCTACGATCCCCGACGTCGACGACCCCGATGCGCCGAAGGTCGTATGGTCGAAGAGCGACGAGCCCATCCGCGACAAGGTGGTGCTCACCGACGACTCCTACAACGAGGACGGCTACTACCTGGGCGACGCCAACGTGACGGTCCACGCCAAGGACCCGATGCAGCGCTTCATGCTGGAGGTCGAGAGCGACAACGCCGACGTGAAGGCCCTGCTCGAGGAGAACGAGCTGACCGAGGAGGTCGACCTCTTCACCGTCAGCGGCAAGGCGCGCAGCCGCCTGCGTCTGTGGGGATTCCCGACGATGAACCTCAACGTCACCGACCGCACGTTCGACCTGGCGCCGCTGGTGAAGGTGATCTTCGACTACGAGGGCACGCACACCTTCCGCATGACCGTTACGGACGAGCGCAACCGCCGCTCGACCACCGAGCTGACCTTCGAGGTCAACAAGTCCGGGGGCGCCGACCCCAACATCCGCTGGATCGGCAACGACATCGACCAGCGCCACGACGTGGTGGACGGGCTCCAGGTGGAGATCCGCATCACCGCCACCAAGGGTATCCGATCGCTGATGGTGGAGATCAGCGGCGCGCTCGGCGCCGGACTTCCCGACGTGAACCTGGTCAACCGTTTCGATCTGGTCGATCCCGAAGCCTATCAGCCGGGGCTGAGCAATACGCTGGGCAAGGACGGCCTGGGCTTCCCCGTGGGCGACGAGGTGCGCAACCAGACCTCGATCCTCTTCCCGATCACCACCTTCATGCCGCTCATGGGCTCTTTCAAGGGCGATACCGATTTCAAGCTGACGGTGACCGACAACGAGGGCAATACGATCGCCAAGACGGTGATGCTTCATGTCAACTAAAACGGAGACTCTACGATGAAAAAAACGATCATACATCTTATGCTGTGCCTCGGTGCGCTCCTGCTTTGCGGTGCGTGCCAGAAGGAGGACACGGGGCGCGACGGCGAGGGTGCCGTGAAGGTTCAGCTGGGTCTGGGCGGGACGCGCGCCGGGATCGATCCCTCGGCCTATCCGTGGACCCAATGCGCCATCCGCGTCTACCGCTACGGCGCCGGCGAGGGCGCCGCCCGCGAGCGGCTGCTCGTGCGCCGCTACGCCTCGGTCGGGGAGATGCCCGCGTCGCTGTGGCTCGCGGCGGGCGACTACGTGATCTCGGTCGAGCTGGGCCAGCAGCCCGAGGATGCGCGGCTGGGTCTGGCGACCTGGGACCGCATGCTCTACCGCGGCGAGCGCGACTTTACGATCGTCGCCGGCCGGAGCGTCGACGTGGCGGTAGAGTGCCGCGTGGCCAATACGATCGTCGAGGTGGAGTACGACAAGACGGTTACCGATCTGTTCACCGAGGAGCTCTGGACCAATGTCGCCCTGCAGGAGAAATACGACCAGCAGGAGGTGGCTGCGGGCCGAGTGCCCTACCTCGCTTTTAATAAGGAGAAAGGCCGCGGCTACTTCATCCTGCCCGAGGGGTCGGAGGCCTTCAGCTGGCGCTTCCGCGGCGTGGGCAAGATGGATGGCGAGGACAAGATCGTGATGGTCGACAAGACCAAGCACGTCTCGACGCTGCCGGGCATGTGCTACACGCTCCGCTTCAAATATTCGCCCGACCTGGGCGGTACGCTCTCCTTCGAGATAGCCGTCTCGGCCACGTGGGACGAATACAACGACAACGTGATGTTCCAGCCCTCGCCGCAGATCTCGGGCGAAGGCTTCGAGATCGGCGAACGCCAGGAGTTCGCCTCGGGGACGATCAACTACGGCATCACCGCGGTGAGCAATCTGGCCGCCGTGACGCTCAAGGTCCGCGAGGGGGGCTCGGACGAGGCGACGCGCGCCGAGCCGGCCACGTGGCAGATTCCGCTCGAGACGGGCACGCCCGAGCGCGGCATCTCGGTGCGGATGAACACCCCGTCGGACATGCTGCTCACGCTGGGCGCCGAGTTCTTCGCGCAGCTGCGCGGCGGCGATCTGGAGCTTATCTTCGAGGTGGTGGACGAGGACGGCCGCGACTCGGAGAAGAGTTCGCTCCTTCGCACGCAGGGCGTCTTCGACGCCGAGACGACCGACGCCTGGAACGACGGGGCGCAGCTCCGGGCCTACGTCTTCGACGAGGCGGCCGCCGACGTGAAGATTCTCTATCGCGAGCGCGGTACGGAGGAGTGGATCGAGACTGCCGCCGCGGCCACGACCCAGGGGGGCGTCTACGCCGCTCCGGCCACGCTCCGCCCCAACACTCCCTACGAGTGCCGCCTCCACTTCGGACAGAAGGCTGTGAACGGCGCCTCCGAGCAGCGTATCGAGGTGCTCGGGCCGCAGGTCTCCAACGCCGGGTTCGAGATATGGACGGGCTCTTCGCCGCTGCTGCCCTACGCTTCGGACGCCGACCAGTGGTGGGACACGGGCAACCACGGTTCGGCCACGCTGAAGAAGAACGTGACGACCAACGTCGAGGATCCGCGCCCCGGATCGTCGGGCAGCACCGCCGCCAAGTTGCAGTCGCAGCATGTCGCCATGTTGGGCATAGGCAAGTTCGCCGCGGGCAATATCTTCCTGGGCAAGTATCTCGGCACGGACGGCACGGACGGCGTGATCGGGTTCGGCAAGCCCTTCGACTTCACCTACCGGCCCCGCAAGCTGACCTTCTGGTACAAGGGGTCGGTCGGGACGGTCGACTACGCAGGCGGCGCCGTGGGCAATGGGGATTCGGATGTCTCGCAGGTCTACATCCTGCTGTGCAAGACGAGCGGACCCCACGTAGTCAAGACCAAGAAGGGCAACGAGGATACTTTTCTCGATTTCAGCAAGAACTCGAAGACCATCACCTATTGCTCGGCTCCTAACGGCACGGACAGCGGCAACGACCGCACCGACGGCAAGATCATCGCCTGGGCCGAGTGGACCAACCAGGTCTCCACGGCCGAGTGGAAGCAGATCACCCTCACGCTCCACTACAACGAGGAGTACGAAGGCGAGGTGCCGACCTACCTCATGCTCACGGCCTCGGCCAGCAAGTACGGCGACTACTTCGCCGGATCGACGGGCAGCGTGATGTATCTCGACGATTTCGAACTGGTCTACTAATACGCATCGCATGACACGACGCGCAGTAAAACTTCTGGCCGTACTGGCGGGGCTCCTCCTCGCGGCGCAGCTCCGCGGGGCCGAGCCCGAAACGGCCGGATCCGGTATCGCTGGCTCCGCCCCCGCCGCGCAGGTCTCCGTCCCCGGCAGCCTGGCCGCGCAGTCGGCGGCGGAGGATCCCCGCCGCGAGCGCGGTCTGGTCGACATCTCGCACGTCTTCGTGCCCGAGGGGCAGTGGATCTTCGGCGGCACGGCCTCCTACTCGACCCATACCAACGAGAGCTACACCTTCTTCGTGGTCGAGAACATCGACTCGGAGGGCTACACCTTCAAGGTGAGCCCCATGATCGGCTACGCCCTGCGCAACAACATGGCCTTGGGCGGCCGCTTCATCTACGGCCGTTCGCTGCTGCGCGTCGACTCGGGCGAGCTGAACCTGGGCGACGAGGAGTCGGGCACCCACCTCTCGGCCGAATACTACTACACGCTGCGCCACTCCTACTCGGCGGCCCTCTTCTGGCGCCAGTATATCCCGCTGGGGCGCAACAAGCGTTTCGCCCTCTTCAACGAGATCTCCTTCACGGCGGGCGGCCACCAGAAGAAGTTCGCCGCCGACCAGCCCGTGCGCGGCACCTTCGAGACGGGCTACTCCCTCTCGCTGGGCGTCTCGCCCGGCATCATCGCCTTCGCGTCGAACACGATGGCCGTGGAGGTCAACGTGGGCGTGATGGGTGTGAGCTACACGCGGGCCCGTCAGGACCAGAACCACGTGCACGAGGCCGAGTTCAAGTCGAGCTTCATGAATTTCAAGGTCAACCTGCTGTCGATCGGTCTGGGTGTGTCGTTCTATCTTTAACTCCGCCTCACGATGAAAAGAGTGCTTTCATATATAGCTCCGCTGCTTCTGCTCGCCCTCGGGTGCCTTCCCGTGCGGGCCGCTGCCGCAGAAGAGGCCGGGACCCCGGATGCCGCCGCGGATGCCTCGGCTGCCAGCGCGCCGGCGCCGGACGCACCGGCCATGCCCGCCGACACGTTGCAGGCGGTCGGCGCTCCCGCCATGCCCGCCGACACGCTGCAGGCGGTCGGCGCTCCCGGGCCGATGCGCACGAAGCGGCGCTTCCTGCCCACCTCGCGGCGCTTCGACCGCGAGATCAACAAGGGGCGCTTCGTCTACAAGGGGGAGAAGATGGTGGGGCTCACCGTCTCCTACGGCACCCTCTCGTCGGAGGACGCCGACATGTTTCCCGTCTTCGAGAACATCAACCTCGACGGCAACGTGATGACCGTCAATCCCTTCTTCGGCTACTTCTACCGCAACAACAACTGCTTCGGCGTGCGCTTCGGCTACACGAGCATCTCGGGCAAGCTCGACACGTTCGACGTCAACCTGGGCGACCAGAACGATCTGGACATCGACATCCCGTGGCTCGATCTGTCGAGCGAGCGCTTCTCGTTCGGCCTCTTCCACCGCTCCTACGTGGCCCTCGACGAGAAGGGGCGCTTCGGCCTCTTCGCCGAGCTCGAACTCTCGTTCTCCACGGGCGAGAACACCTTCGCCTACAAGTCGGGCGAGGCGGTCAAGCAGACCAATTCGGAGAGCATGACCCTGCGCGCGGGCTTCAACCCCGGCGTGGCGGTCTACGTCTTCCCCAACGTCTGCGCCACGCTCTCGTTCGGCCTGGGCGGCTTCAAGTACACCGCGACCGACCAGTACGACGCCCAGGGGGCGAAGATCGGCTCGCGCCGCTACTCCAAGATGAATTTCAAGCTCAACCTGGCCGACATACGGATCGGCATGAACATCCATTTGTGGAACAAGAAAAAGGCGATACGCGGATGAACCGGCTGAAACTGCTCTGCGCGGCGCTCGCGGCGTCGCTGACGCTCCCCTCGTGCATCGAGAACGACCTGCCCTACCCGGTGGTCGTGTGCGCCATCGAGTCGATCGCGGCCGAGGGGCTCGCGGGCGATCCGGCGATCGACGCCTCGGCGCGCCGCGTGACGCTGCCCCTGCTCGAGACCACAGACATCCGCGAGGTGCGGATCACCGAGGCGACCATCACCGAGGGGGCCGAGGCTTCGCTCGCCATCGTCGGGAGCCACGACCTGCGCCTGCCGCTGGCCGTGACCCTCTCGCGCTACCAGGACTACGCGTGGACCATCGAGGCGTCGCAGACCATCGAGCGGCGCTTCGCCGTCGCCGGCCAGATCGGCGCCACCGTGTGGGACGAGGCCGACCGCACGGCGCGCGCCTACGTCGGCACGGACGAACTCACGTCGGTCGAGGTGCAGGCGCTCAAGCTCGGGCCCGCGGGCATCACCCGCATGTCGTGCGCCGACGTGCCCGACCTGAACGAGAGCAACCTCTCCGCGCTCCACGACTTCACGACGCCCCGCCGCGTCGACGTGACCTACCACGGGCGCACCGAGAGCTGGTACCTCACGGTGGAGTATACCGATCTGAAGGTCGACTGGTCGCGCATCGACGCCTGGTCGCACTCCGCGTGGCTCTACGCCCAGGGGCAGAGCGACGCGCAGCCCGGCTTCCGCTATCGCGAGGAGGGGGCCGAGGAGTGGATCGAGGTCGACGCCGCGGCGATCGCGGTCGACGGAGGGTCGTTCTCGACGCAGATCCGAGGGCTCCGGCCCCAGACGCGCTACGAGGCCGTGGCGAGCTCCGACGCCGACCTGACCGAGGTGCGCAGCTTCACCACCGAGGCGGCGCTGCCGCTGCCCAACGGCGGTTTCGAGGAGTGGAGCAAGCCGGGCAAGATCGTCTATCCCTACCTGTCGGCCGACGACGCCTTCTGGGACAGCGGCAACAAGGGCTCGGCGACGGTCGGCGAAACCATCTGCGAGGGCGACGCCGACGTGCGCCCCGGCTCGTCGGGCACGCGCTCGGCACGCCTCACGTCGAAGTTCGCCTCGGTGCTCGGCATCGGCAAGTTCGCCGCGGGCAACATCTTCATCGGCACCTATGCCGAGACCGTCGGCACCAACGGCAAGGTCAACTTCGGCCGTCCGTTTGCCGCCCACCCTGTGGCGCTGCGCGGCTGGCTCAAGTATACGCAGGGCAAGATCGACCGCATCGACAAGCAGCCCCCCGGGCAGACGCTCACCACAGACGACTACGACCAGGGGTCGATCTACGTGGCTCTGGGCACCTGGACGGCGGCCGCCTACGGCGGTACGGACCAGTCGCCCGTGCAGATCTACACCAAGGACCAGTCGACTTTCTTCGACAAGAACGCCCCCGACGTGCTGGCCTTCGGCGAGTTGGTGCTCACCGAGAGCGTCGACGGGTGGACGCAGTTCACCATCCCCATCGAGTGGCGGCGCACCGACGCGGTGCCGACCCACCTGATGATCGTCTGCTCGGCCTCGCGCTGGGGCGACTACTTCACCGGCTCGACGGCCAACCGCATGTCGCTCGACGACTTCGAGCTCATCTACGACTACGGCGATCTCTGATCTCCGGCCGGGGCGAGCGCGCTCCGGGCCGGCGGGCGGCGACGGCATCATGTCATAAATCGACGGGCGATCCCTTGCAGAGGGACCGCCCGTCGGCGTTGTCGGGGTAGGGCGCACCGCGCCGCCCCGGCTATTTTCGGCTTCGGCTATTTGCGGCCCCGGCCCCGGCGCGGGCGGCCGCCGCGCGGGGCGTTGTCGTGCGCCGGGCCGCCGTGTGCTGTTGCGGCGTTGTCGTGCGGGGCGTTGCCGTTCTCCGGGCCCTTGGCCGTCTCCGATCCGCGGCCCTTGTCCGACCCGCCCGCGACGGCGCTCCGGCTCCGGCCGCCGCCTGCGCGGCGACCCGACCCGGCACCCCGGCCGTTGCCTGCGGCGCCCCGGCCGCCCTTGTCGCTCCGGCGGCGCGGCTGCAAGTCGGGCAGCAGCAGCTCGAAGTCGAGCTGGCGCTTCTGCAGGTCGGCGCGCTTCACGCGGATGCGCACGGCGTCGCCCAGCGTCATGCGGCGGCCCGTCGAGCGGCCCACGATCTCGTAGGTCGCCTCCTCGAAGTCGAAGAAGTCGCCCTCGATGTCGCGCAGGAACGACATGCCCTCGATGCGCGTGTCGTCGAGCTCGACGTAGACGCCCCACTCCGTGAGGCCCGAGATGTGGCCCTCGAACTCCTGCCCCAGGCGCTCCTTCATGAACTCCACGGCCTTGTACTTGATCGAGGCGCGCTCGGCCTCGGCGGCGATCACCTCGCGCTCCGAGGCGCGCTCGCACAGCCCCTCCAGCATGTCGCGGTCGGCCGGCTTGTCCCCCTCGAGGTAGCGGGCCAGGAGGCGATGGACCATCATGTCGGGATAGCGGCGGATGGGCGAGGTGAAGTGGGTGTAGTAGGGGAAGGCCAGACCGTAGTGGCCGATGTTGTCGGTGGTGTAGAAGGCCTTGGCCATCGAGCGCACGGCCATCGTCGCCACGGCGTTCTCCTCGGTCGAACCCTTGACCGAGGCCAGCAGCTTGTTGAGCTCCTTGGCCACGGCGCGCCCCTTCTGCGCCTTGAAGATGTGGCCGAAGCGGAGGATGAACTGCCGGAAGCGGTCGAGTTTCTCCTCGCTCGGGGCGTCGTGTACGCGGTAGACCATCGTGCGCTGGAGCATGCGGCCCTTCTCGCTGCGGCGCTTGCCGCAGAACTCCGCCACGCGGCGGTTGGCCAGCAGCATGAACTCCTCGATCATCTGGTTCGACTCCTTCTGCTCCTTGAAGTAGACCTCCACGGGGCGGCCCGCCTCGTCGAGGCGGAACTTCATCTCGTCGCGGTCGAAGGCCACGGCCCCCTCCTTGAAGCGCCGGCGGCGCAGCGCCTGCGCCAGACGGTTGAGCGTCAGCACCTCCTCGGCATAGTCGCCGCGGCCGGTCTCGATGATCTGCTGCGCCTCGGCATAGGTGAAGCGGCGGTTGGAGTAGATGGCCGTGCGGCCGAACCACTCGTCCAGCAGGTCGAGGTTCTCGTTGAGCGTGAAGACGGCCGAGAAGCAGAGGCTCGTCTCGTTGGGGCGCAGCGAGCAGAGCTCGTTCGAGAGCCGCTCGGGCAGCATGGGTATCGTGCGGTCGACCAGATAGACCGACGTGCCGCGCTCGACCGCCTCGTCGTCGATCACGGAGTGGGGGCGCACGTAGTGGGTCACGTCGGCGATGTGCACGCCGATCTCCCACACCCCGTCGCCCGCCTTGCGCACCGACAGGGCGTCGTCGAAGTCCTTGGCGTCGGCCGGGTCGACGGTGAAGGTCACCGTGTCGCGGAAGTCGCGGCGGCGGGCGATCTCCTGCTCGGTGATGCGGCCGTCGATCGCGGCCGCGGCCTCCTCGATCCCGGGCTCGAAGCGGTAGGGCAGGTCGTACTCGGCCAGTATGGCGTGCATCTCCGTGTCGTTGTTGCCCGCCAGACCCAGTCGGTCGACCAGCTCGCCCGTGGGGCTCTTGCTGCCGGCCGTCCAGTCGACGATGCGCACGACGACCTTCTCGCCGTCGCGCACGTCGGGGTAGGTGCGCTTCGAGAGGTATATGTCCATGGGCATGCGGCGCGAGTCGGGGCGCACGAAGATCTGGTGGGCCCCCACCTCCGCCACGCCCACATAGGGCTTGCGGTTGCGCTCCAGGATCGCGACGATCTCGCCCTCGGGCTGGCCGCTGCGGCCGCGCTGGACGATGACCGCCTCCACGCGGTCGCCGTGGAGCGCCGTCGAGGCGTTGCGCTGGTGGACGTAGATGTCCTGCTCCATGCCCTCGACCCGCACGTAGACGGCGCCGCTCTGCGTCATGTCGGCGATGCCCTCGTAGCGGGGCAGGTGGCGGGGCGCGAGGCGGTATTTTTCCCTCGCGCACTCCTCGACGATCCCCTCGTCGAAGAGGCGGCCGAGGATCTCGAGCGTCTCGTGGCGCCCCTCCTTCGAGGCGCCGCCCGAGGCCGCGGCGAGCTGCTTGAGCGAGAATTTGTTGTTGGGAAGTTCGCGCAGCAGGCTCAGGATCATCGCCGCGCGGTCGGATTGGGCGGCCCCTTTGGCGGTGCCGCGTTTGGTTTTTCTGTTCATGATTCGAATAATTGCAGGGCGAGACTCCGCATGAAGCCGATGCCCGTGTCGATGGCCCCCTCGTCGGGTGAGAACGTCGCCGTGTGGGGCCGTCCGGCGGCGCGGCCTACCCCCAGCCGGTAGAAGAGCGAGGGGTAGCGGAGGGTGTAGTGGCCGAAGTCCTCGGCCGTGGTGCGCAGCGGCAGCATCTCGACCCGCAGGCCGCGCGTGCGGGCCAGCGCCGCGGCCCGCTCGACCAGCGCCGGGTCGTTGACCACGGGCGGATAGCCGCGCGAAATATCGACGGCGGTGCGGGTACCGTGCCGGGCGTCGACGGCGGCGGCCAGGTCGCGGATGCGCTGCCGCGTGCGGTCGCCCTCCGCTACGTCGAACGTGCGCAGCGTCCCCTCCATGCGCACCCGGTCGGGGACGACGTTGGTGGCCCCGGCGGCCTCCACGCGGCCGATCGAGAGCACCCGCTCGGGGGCGTTGAGCGCCACGAGCTCCGTGATGAGCGCGGCGGCGGCCGCCACGGGGTCGCGCAGCTGCGCGCGCAGGGCGCCGTGGCCGCCCGCACCCTCGACCGTGAAGCGCAGCTCGTCGCTCGCGGCCATGTACTTGCCCGCGCGGAAGCCCAGCGTGCCCACCTCGAGCTGCGGCTCGACGTGCTCGCCCACGACGGCCGCCACCTCGTAGTCGTCGAAGGGGTGTTCGGCCAATACGAGCGAGGCGCCCCCGGGGTTGCACTCCTCGCCCGGCTGGAAGAGTCCCAGCAGCGTCCCGGCGAAGTCGGGTTCGGCGGCCAGGTCGCGCAGCACGCCGTAGAGCACGGCGGCGTGCATGTCGTGGCCGCAGGCGTGCATCGTCCCCTCGCGCTGCGAGGCGCACTCGAGGCCGGTCTGCTCCGCGATGGGCAGCGCGTCGATGTCGGCGCGCAGCACCACGGCCCGACGGTCGCCCGGAGCCGTGCGGCGCCCCACGATGCGAGCCAAGACGCCCGTGCCGGCGATCGCGCGGTGCTCGATGCCCAGTGCGGAGAGCTGCTCGGAGATGAAGTCGGCGGTGCTGTGCTCCTCGAACGAGAGTTCGGGGTGGGCGTGCAGGTGGCGGCGGAATGCGACGGGGGTCATGTCGTGCTGTGATTCGGTTTTTGCAAAGGTAGCGATAAAAACGCGAAAAGCGATCATTCGGCGGCGATCTCTTCGCCGCACCCGCCCCGCATAACGACGAAGGGCGCCCGAACCGAAGTTCGGACACCCTTTCTGTTGTCGGTCGACGACGCGGTTACTCGACGTCGGAGGGAGGCGTTCCGGCCACCTTCGACCATCCGGGGTTCTGGTAGACCACCGAGGTGTTCAGGTCGCTCGGATCGGTAGCGGTCTTGCGGAAGGTGCTCTGACCCAGCGGGCTCAGGTAGTGAGCCGGCGTGAAGTTGTAGCCGTTGAAGACCGAGTTGTTGATGCTCGAGATCTGGTAGGGACGCACGTAGAGGCTGCTCGTCTCGGCCGACATGTTGCCCGTGCCGTCTGCGACGCTCACCTTCACGTCGATCTTCTTGCGGTTGCCGTCGGCGTCGGGCTCCGAGTATATGCCGTCGACCTCGTAGGTCGAACCCCAGTAGAGCATACCCTCGATCTGGTAGTTCTTCACCTGGTCGCAGGCGCGCCAGCGGCGCAGGTCGGCCCAGCGCATGCCCTCGCCGATCAGCTCGTTGCGGCGCTCGCGGCGGATGTTGTAGAGCGTGGCGTCGACCAGCTGGTTGTGCGAGTAGGCACCCCAGTCGCCCTTGGCCTCCTCGGTCATGACGGTGGCGGCGATGGTCTTCTGGAAGTCCTCGTCGACCTTCGCGCGGCGGCGCAGCGCCTTCCAGTACTGCGAAGCCGTGGCGTCGATGTTGCCGTTCTTCTCGTAGGAGGCCTCCATGTAGTTGAGCAGGGCCTCGGCGGCGCGGAAGATCACGCTGCCCGTGACGCCCATGTGGTGCGTGCCGGCGGCGCCCAGCGTGCCGTCGTAGTGCTTGCCCTTCTTGACCGAGAAGCCGGTGACGTTCTTCGTCTCGTCGTTGCCGGTGAACATCCAGTACATGTAGTGGGCCGTGGGCGTGCCGTCCATGTAGAAGTCGATGTCGCCGTCCTTCTTGGTGAAGATGCGGATGCGCGAGTCGCGGTCCTGCAGCGTGGCCTTCACGCCCTGCTTCTCCCACTCCTCGTCGTAGCCCGAGCCGAGGTCGTAGATGGGCAGACCGTTCTTCATGAGGAACGAGTTGACCAGGCCGCGCGTCCAGCCCGAACCGCCGCCGTTGCGGCCCAGCTGCATCTGGATGTTGTGCGTGATGCCCTGCGCCTTGTTGAAGCGGCGCCACATGAGCACCTCGTCGTAGCCCTCCATGTCGGTGTCGCAGAACATGGTGTAGTAGTCGTTGAGCGAGTTGAACGCAGCGTCCATGCCCTCGGCCGCGTCGGTGTTCTCGGCCAGGCGGTTCACATACTTGTCGCCCACGATCTGCGCCGACTTCATCGCCTCGCCGAGGAAGTAGGCGATCTCGGCGTCGATGTCGAAGCCGTCCAGATCCGCCTTGTCGCCCGGCCAGCCCGGACCGCCCGGCACGAAGGCCGTGCCCTTGTGGTGCTTGAGCCACGTGCCCTCGAAGAGCGCCACGCGCGAGCGGACCAGGTGGGCCACGTCGCGGCTGATGCGGTTCTTATTGCCCGAGGGGGTGCCCGTCTCCATGAGCAGGCCCGCGGCCTTCTCCAGGTCGCCGAGGATGAAGCGGGCCACCTTGTGGCGGGGTTGACGCTTCGAGGCCTCCATCAGCACGTCGGCCTGGTCGGGCAGCGCCGTCTCGAAGATGGGGCAGTCGCCGATGTCCTGCAGCTTGGCGAAGAAGGCCATGGCGCGCATGACGTACATCTCGCCGATGTAGTGCTTGATGTGGGTCTCGTTGCCCGAGATCTGCTTGTTCTCGAAGCGCGGCAGCACCTGGTCGAAGAAGTAGTTGCAGTTGCGGATCTCGGTGAAGTCCCACGAGCCGCTGCCCGTTTGCCACTCGCCGGGAACCCAGCGCGTGGAGTAGCCCGTGGCCGCCTGGTTGTCGGTGGCGTTGTCGTAGGCGAAGGGGCCGATGCCGTAGGATCCGGGCGAGATGGCCGTGAAGTTGCTGGCGTACCGGTTGATCGAGTAGGCGGCCAGGTCCTCCACGCTGGAGAAGTAGGATGCCGGAGTCACCGAGCTTTCGGGCTCCCTGTCAAGGAAATCGTTACATGCCGTGAGGGCGGTAAGCGATGCTCCGAGAAAAAGAACACTGATGTATTTTTTCATGATCCGTTGTTTTTAGAAGGTTACATTGACACCGAAGGCTACCGTCTTCGAGAGCGGATAGGCCTTGCCGAAGCCCCAGTTGTTGTTGGCGTCGATCAGCTCGGGGTCGCTCATCTTGGTGAAGTTGGTGATCGTCCAGAGGTTCTCCAGCGATACGAACACACGGAGGTTCTCCACGGCGAACTTGCGCGTGATGCGCTGCGGGAGCGTGTAGCCCAGCGTGAGGTTCTTCAGACGCGCGTAGGCGGCGTTCTGCAGGTAGCCCGTCTGGGCGTAGGTGTTGCGGCCGCCGCCCCAGTTCGGACGCGGATAGTAGCTGTCGAGGTTCAGGCCCATCGGGTCGTTCGGATCGTCGCGGAAGTAGTCCATGTGCTCCTTGAAGCCCACGGCCTGCCACTTGCCCTGACCTACGGCGCCCCAGAACATCACGCCGTCGGCCCAGTAGTCGCGTTTGAGCGTGCCCTGGAAGAAGACCTTCAGGTCGAAGCCCTTCCATGCGGCCTCGAGGTTCAGACCGAAGTTGTAGCGCGGCGTCGAGTTGCCGATCACGCGGTAGTCGCCCGAGTTGTCGGCCGTGAACTCGCCCTGCGAGATCTCGCCGTCGCCGTCCAGGTCGGCATACATGATGTCGCCGGCGCCCCAGCCGCTGCCCAGGCGGCTCTGGTCTACATTGGCCAGGTGGGCGTCCATCTCCTCCTGCGTCTTGGCGATGCCGAGGGTGGTGAAGCCCCAGATGTTGCCCAGCACGGCGCCCTTATAGTAGTAGCTCAGGTTCTTGGCGTCGTTGGGGTAGCGGTCGATGACCACCTTGTTGTCGCTCAGGGTGAAGGTCGCGCCGTAGCGGAAACCCGACTTGGTCTGGTCGCGCCAGCTGATCTGCATGTCCCAGCCTTTCGAGGTCATGTCGAGGTTGTTGACCTTCGGCACGGAGGTGCCCAGCACGTCGGGCAGCTCGGGTGCGGGACCCACCATGTCGTAGGTCTGGCGCTGGAAGTAGCCGAACGTACCGCTGAGTCGGTTGTTGAGCAGCGCCCAGTCGAGGCCGACCTCCCAGGTGCGGGTCTTCTCCCAGGTCAGCAGCGACGAGACGAGCGCGGGCTGCGACGAGATGTTGGGCTTGCTCTTGTCGTCGATGAGCCAGTTGCCGCCCTGCGACGTGAAGCCGATGGTGGGGTAGAACGGATACCAGCTGTCGGTGTTCTGGTTGCCCAGCTCGCCCCACGAGGCGCGCAGCTTGAGCATGTTGATCTTGTCGTTGACGGGCTCCATGAAGCGCTCCTGGGCGATGTTCCAGCCGGCCGAGAACGAGGGGAAGACACCCCAGCGGCTGTCGCCGATGAAGCGCGACGACCCGTCGTAGCGGATGTTGGCCTCGAACAGGTAGCGGCCCTCGTAGTCGTAGTTGACGCGACCGAAGAAGCCGGCCGTCGACCAGCTGTTGTAGGCGCCGCCCGTGCGGGGGTTGGAGGTGGTGGTGTTGAGCGTCGGGAGGTTCGACATGATGCCGTCCTTCTGGCCCTGGAACGCGCGGCGCTTGAGGATCTCGGCCTGGAAACCTGCCATGACCTTGAAGCTGTGGCCGTTGATCTCGCGCGAGTACTCCGTGAAGACGTTGGGGTTGAAGTAGTTGTCCTTCATCGTGTACTCATAGACCGAGGTGGTCGAGTTGTGGAACACGAACGGATCGCCGTTGACGTCCCAGCCGTGGGTGGTGAGCCAGTCCTGGTGCGTGTAGTTGGTCTCGGTGCGGTAGTTGAGCTCGGCGTTGATGAGCCACCCCTCGACGGGCGTGAACTGCAGCGCGAGCTGCTGCGCCAGCACGTCGTTCTGCGACTTGTACTTGCCGCCGTTCTCCAGCTCGTCGATATACGACTCGGTGACGTAGTAGCCGTTGGGGTCCTTCACCGGGATGATGGGCCAGTAGCGGCTGGCGTCGTGGTAGAACTGCGGGAAGCCGTCGGGAGCGTAGGCCACCGTGGGCGTGGTATAGTCGTTGCGCGTGAAACGCACGTTGTAGCCCATGTTGAACCACTTGGTCACCTTGGCGTTGATGCGGCCGTTGATCGTGTAGCGCTGGGCGTTGTCGTCGCCGTAGCGCAGGGCGCCCTCCTGGTCGAGGTAGTTGGCCGAGAAGTAGTACTGCATGGCCTCCGAACCGCCGCTCACGCTCAGGTTGTGCTCGTGGGTGAAGCTGCTGCCGAAGTGCTCCTTGAGCCAGTCGGTGTTGCCCACGGGAAGCAGGGTGTTGTCGTCCCAGATCTCCCACTGGCCCTTGCCGTTGGCGAACATCTGCGGCTTGGAGGGGTCGAGGCGTGCGTCCTTGATCTGCTGGAGCTTGTCGGGCGAGAACCAGGTGCCGTTGTTGCTGTAGATGCTGGCCGTGTTCATGTAGAGGGCCCACGAGTAGGAGTCGGCCATCTCGGGCATGTTGAGCGGCGAGTTGAAGCGGAAGTTGTTGTTGTAGTTGACCACCGTGCGGCCGGCCTTACCCTTCTTGGTGGTGATGAGCACCACGCCGCCCGCTGCGCGCGAACCGTAGATCGACGATGCGGCGGCGTCCTTGAGCACCGAGAGGGTCTCGATGTCCTGGGGGTTGAGCGTGTTCATGTCGCCCTCCATGCCGTCGATGAGCACCAGGGGCACCACCGACGAACCCGAGCCGATACTTCCGCGGCCGCGGATGTTGAAGCTCTTGGCCGAGTTGAGCGCACCGCCGCTGCTGCCGGTCGATACGTTCATGCCCGGGACCATGCCCTGGAGTGCGTCGATGACGTTGTTGACCGGGCGCGAGGCGATCTCCTTGGCGCTGACCGTCGATACGGAGCCCGTGAGGTTCACCTTCTTCTGCACGCCGAAGCCCACGACGACCACCTCGTCGAGCACGGCGTTGTCCTCTTCGAGGCGAATGTTGATCTGCGAACGGTTGTTGACCGGGACGGTCTGGGGTTTGTAGCCCAGGAACGACACCTGGATCTGGGCATCGGGAGCCACGTTGTTCAGCACGAACGATCCGTCGGCGCCGGTGTTGGTGCCCACGGTCGTACCGACCACCACCACATTGGCGCCGATGACCGGCTCACCGGCCGTGTCCGTAACGGTACCCGACAGGCGGTTCTGGGCGAAGGCCGCCATGCACAGCACGCTCATGACGAGCGTTGCCATCATTCTTTTGGCGAGTTTTTTCACATCCATAAAAGTTAGGGTTTTTCAAAAAAAAGTTTAGGTGGGAGGGGCCGTATCCCTCTGCTGGACGGGTGTGCGGTCTTCCCGGGTGTTTCGAAGTTGCGGTTTTCAAGTTCGGCCCGGCATGCGGGCGGTTTCGGGGTGCGGGGTTGCTACATAGGCGCGGGTTTTGGATTGGACCGAAGAGGCGTGCCGCACGGGGGCACGAAAAAACGCCCGCGGGGCATCGGTCGTTGCGACCGATGCTCCGACGGGCGGTATGGTTGGGCGGTATGGTTGGGCGGCGCGGGTTGCGGCGATGCGGCTGCGGGTGTCGCCGGGGATGTGCCGGCCGCATGCACGGCGGTCGGCGGCGGGCTGTGTGCCGGCCGCCACGGCACGGCACGACGAGGCGCTCTGCGTGGTGGCGCAGAGGCGGCGGCCGGGCACCCCGTGCGGGCGCGTAGCGGTTAGAATATCAGTTCGAATCCGGGATTGAGGGGGGGGGTAAACGACCCGCCGCCGACGCGGCTGTTCGCCGTGCCGGAGCACATGCAGAGGGGCTGCAGGCGGGTGTTATCGGTCTGGATCGTCATTCGGATTCTGTCTTTTCCCGTATCGGGAATAAAACAAAATTAAATGATTTTTTCCGAATGACCAAATATTGCGCGTCTTTTTTGTGGGGGGGGTGGATGGAATTGTTTGGACGGGTCGGGCGGGTCAGAAGATCGCCCGGGCGATGCGGATGATGTTCTCGGCCTTGCCCATGGGGTAGTAGTGGAGCACGGGCACGCCGGCGCGCATCAGCTCGCGGCTCTGGGCGATGGCCCACTCGGTGCCGATCTGTCGCACAGCGGTGGGATCGTCGCCGTGGGCGAGCACCTCGCGGCGGAGCGGCTCGGGGATCGAGCAGCCGAAGGTATCGGGCAGCAGCGAGAGGTGGCGTACGGTCGAGAGGGGCTTGATGCCGGGGATGATCGGCACCCCGATGCCCGCGGCGCGGCAGCGGGCCGTGAAGTCGAAGAACCGGGCGTTGTCGTAGAAGAGCTGCGTGACGACGTACTCGGCGCCGGCGTCTACCTTCGCCTTCAGCGCGGCGATGTCGGCCTCGGGCGATGCGGCCTCGTCGTGCCCCTCGGGGTAGCCCGCCACGCCGATCGAGAAGCGCGAGTGGTGGCACTCCTCCACCTCGCCGTCGACGAACTGGCCGCGGTTCATCGCAGCGATCTGCCGCACGAGGTCCACGGCGTGGGCGTGGCCCTGGGGGTGGGGCATGAAGCGCTTCTCGTTCTGCGACTTGTCGCCGCGCAGCGCCAGCACGTTGTGCAGCCCCAGGAAGTCCATGTCGATCAGCGCGTCCTCGATGTCGTAGCGCGACAGTCCGCCGCAGATCAGGTGGGGCACCGTCTCCACGCCGTACTTGCTGCGGATGGCGGCCGAGATGCCCACCGTGCCCGGGCGGCGGCGCACCACGTGCCACTCCGCCGTGCCGTCGGCGCGCTGCGTCTGCTTGATCCCTTCGCGGTGGAAGGTGACGTTGATATAGGCCGGGTCGAACTCCATCAGGGGGTCGATGGCGGCGCAGATGCCGCCCATGCCGTCGCCCTTCAGGGGCGGGAGCAGTTCGAAGGCGAAGCGGGTCTTCCGCTGTGCGAGGGCGCTGTGGATGGTGTCGAGGACGTTCACGGGGTAAATTGAAAATGGAAAGTTGAAAATTGAAAGTGAAAAGTAATAAGTGAGAGGCGCAGTAAAGCCCGGCTATTTGTTCTCGGACGCAGCCGGCGAAGGGCGGCACGAGCGGCGCGAGTTGCGGGCCTTCGCCGCCGGTGGCTGCGGCCCGCCGGCCTTCGGCCGAAGTTTTGCCGCGCTCGTCGATTATCGCCGATGCAGTGTCAGCTGTGCAGCCCTTCGCCCTGGGGCGGCTACGGGCTGCCGGCCTGAGACCGTCGGTCTGCGGAGGAGCTCCCTTTGCCGGCTGGGGCGGTCGCGCCGTAGGCGTGAGCCGGCAAAGGGACGAAGCCGCAGGCATCGGCGTCTGCGGCCCGCCGTGACGCCACGGTTTTTAGTTTTTACTTCTCACTTATTACTTTTTACTTAATCACTTATATAGTATTATTGGGCAGCAGCCGTCGGATCTCCTCCTCGCTGCGGCCCCGGCGGCGGGCGTAGTCGGCTGTCTGCTCGGCGTCGACGGCGCCCACCGTGAAGTAGTCGGCGTCGGCGAGCATCAGGCCGCAGAGCGCCTCGCCCGGGTCGATCATCCACCCCTCGGTGAGCCGCATGGAGGTGGTCGCCTCGACGCCCAGCAGGTCGAAGATCTCCCGCTTGAGCGAGTGGTCGGGCGTTGCCGGGTAGCCGAAGGCCATGCGGCGGCCGCGGTACTCGCCGCGGACGATCCGCTCCGGCGCGGGCAGCCCGCCCTCTTCGTAGCCCCACATCTGGCGCCGCACGAAGGCGTGCACCGCCTCGGCGAAGGCCTCCGTGAGGCGGTCGGCGAGCAGCTTGGCCAGCATGGCCGAGTAGTCGTCGCCCTCGCCGCGCAGCCGCTCGGTGAGCTCGCGAAGGCCTATGCCCGCCGTCAGGGCGAAGCAGCCGGCCCAGTCGCCCTCGGGGGCGATGAAGTCGACGAGCGAGCGGTGCTCTTCGCCGCGTGTCTGGTTGCGCAGCATGGGCAGCCGCACGTCGCGGCCTCGCCGGTCGGTGAGCAGCAGGTCGTCGCCCTCGCGGCGCGCGCGGAAGATCCCCGCGACGCCTTGCAGCGTCAGCAGCTTCTCGTCGCGGATGCGCGCGAGCAGCGCCCGGGCGTCGTCGTAGAGCTTGCGCGCCTCTGCGCCCCGCTCGGGGTGGTCGAAGATCTCGGGGTAGCGCCCCTTGAGCCCCCAGGCCGGGAAGAAGAAGTTCCAGTCGATGAAGGGCTCGGCGTCGGCGATGTCGAAGTCGGGGAAGACCATGCGCCCGGCGTGGAGCGGCTCGACGGGCGTGCGGCCGGCCGGCGGCGTGCGGCGCGCCTCCGTGAGCGATACGAGGCTCCGGCGTCGCCGGTCGCGCTCATGCTCGTCGCGCAGCCGCTGTTGGGCCTCGCGCACCGAGGCGGCGTAGGCCGCGGCGTCGGGGCCGAGCAGCGAGGCGAGGATGCGGTTGTTGCTCGCCGCGTCGGGCGAGTGAACCACCGTGCCGCCGTAGACGGGGGCGATCTTCACGGCCGTGTGGAGCTCGGAGGTGGTGGCGCCGCCGATGAGCACGGGGATGGTCAGCCCGCGCCGCTCCAGCTCGCGGCACACGCGGATCATCTCCTCGAGCGACGGGGTGATGAGCCCGCTCAGGCAGATGCACTGCGCGCCCCACGCCTGAGCCTCGTCGACGATGCGCTGCGCCTCGACCATCACCCCCAGGTCGCGGATGGCGTAGCCGTTGCAGGCCATGACCACCGCGGCGATGTTCTTGCCGATGTCGTGCACGTCGCCCTTGACGGTGGCGATGAGCACCCGGCCGGCGTCGTGGCCCGGGCCCTGGGCGGCGTTCATGCGGGGCTCCAGCGCCTCGACGGCGCGCTTCATCACGCGGGCGCTCTTGACCACCTGCGGCAGGAACATCTTGCCCTGGCCGAAGAGCTCGCCCACGCGCGCCATGGCGGGCATGAGCAGACGGTCGATCACCTCCAGGGGGCTGCCCACGGCGTCGCACGCCTCCAGGGCGTCGGCCGCCGCGTGGTCGGCCACCCCCTTCAGCAGGGCGTGTTCGAGCCGCTCGCCCGGCGGGGCGAGGCGCCATGCGTCGTCGGGCTGCGCCGTTGCCGACGCTGCGGCCGACCGCACCTCGTGGGCCGCCTCGGCGAGCCGCTCCGAGGCGTCGGGGCGGCGGCAGAGCAGCGCGTCCTCGACCCGCTCCAGCAGCGCGGGGTCGATGCGGTCGTAGACCTGGAGCATCTGCGGGTTGACGATGCCCATGTCCATGCCGGCGGCTATGGCGTGGTAGAGGAAGGCCGAGTGCATCGCCTCGCGTACGGCGTTGTTGCCGCGGAAGGCGAACGAGAGGTTCGAGACGCCGCCCGAGACCTTCGCCCCGCGCAGGTGGCTCTTGATCCAGCGCGTGGCCTCGATGAAGGCCACGGCGTAGCCGTCGTGCTCGGCGATGCCCGTGGCCACGGCCAGGATGTTGGGGTCGAAGACTATGTCCTCGGCCGGGAAGCCGTCGGCCGTGAGCAGGCGGTAGGCACGTTCGGCCACCTCGATCTTGCGCTCCAGCGTGTCGGCCTGGCCCCGCTCGTCGAAGAGCATGACGACCACGGCGGCGCCGAAGCGGCGGCAGGCGCGGGCCCGGGCCAGGAACTCCTGCTCGCCCTCCTTGAGCGACAGCGAGTTGACGATCGCCTTGCCCTGTACCGACTCGAGTCCCGCGCGCAGCGTGGCCCACTCCGACGAGTCGATCATCACCGGCACGCGGGCGATCTCGGGGTCGGAGGCCATGAGGTTGAGGAAGGTGCGCATGGCCGCGGGGCCGTCGATCAGCCCGTCGTCCATGCAGACGTCGACTACCTGCGCCCCGGCTTCGACCTGCGCGCGGGCCACTGTGAGCGCCTCCTCGTAGGCACCCTCGCGGACGAGCCGCGCGAAGCGGGCCGACCCGGCGACGTTGGTGCGCTCGCCCACGTTGACGAAGTTGGCTTCGGGGACGATGCGCAGCGGCTCCAGACCCGCGAGCACCGTCTCGCGGCGCGGCTCGGGCAGCGGGCGGGGTGCGTAGCGGGGTGCGATCTTGGCCAGCTCGAAGATGTGTTCGGGGGTGGTGCCGCAGCAGCCGCCCGCCATGTTGACCAGCCCGCGGCGCATGTACTCCTCGACGTCGCGGGCGAACTGCGCCGGGGTCTCGTCGTAGCCGCCCATGAGGTTCGGCAGCCCGGCGTTGGGGTAGACAGCCACGCGGCACGGGGCCGCCGCCGCGAGCCGCTCGAGGTAGGGGAGCAGCTGCCGCGCGCCGAACGAGCAGTTGAGGCTCAGGGCCAGCGGCGCGGCGTGGAGCACCGAGGCGCAGAAGGCCTCGACGGTCTGGCCCGAGAGGGTGCGGCCCGAGGGGGTGAGCGTGCCCGAGACGACGACGGGCAGGCGCTGCCCGCGCTCGGTGAAGAGCCGCTCGAGGGCGTGGATCGCCGCCTTGGCGTTGAGCGTGTCGAAGAAGGTTTCGAGCATCACCAGGTCGACGCCGCCCTCCGCGAGGCCGCGCGCCTGCTCGTAGTAGGCCGCCTCGAGCTCGCCGAACGCCACGTCGCGCGCCGCCGGGTCGTCGACCTTCGACGAGAGCGAGAGCGTGTGGCTCGTGGGGCCCATCGATCCGCCGACGAAGCGGGGCTTGGTCGGGTTGCGGGCCGTGAAGGCGTCGGCCGCTGCGCGGGCCGTCTCGGCCGCTGCGCGGTTGATCTCGTAGACATGCTCCGACAGTCCGTAGTCTGCCAGCGACAAGGCGTTGGCGTTGAACGAGTCGGTGGTTATGATGTCCGACCCGGCCGCCAGGTAGCGCTCGTGGATCTCGCGGATGATGTCGGGGCGCGTGAGCGCCAGCAGGTCGTTGCACCCCTTCAGGGGGCGGTCCCACGCGGCGAACCGCTCGCCGCGGAAATCGGCCTCCGCGAGGCCGTAGCGCTGGATCATGGTGCCCAGACCGCCGTCGAGCAGCAGGATGCGCTCGTCGAGCAGCCGGTGGAGCGGGGTATGTGTCATTGGGGCAGGATTTCGATTTCGTAGAGTTTGGGCCACCGCTTGCCGGTGACGAAGATCCGCTTCGCGGCCGGGTCGTAGGCGATGCCGTTCAGCACGTCGGTGTCGGGGGCCGTCTCGTCGGCCGGAAGCAGCCCCGCGAGGTCGACGATCGCTTCGACGCGGCCCGTCGCGGGGTCGATCACGACGATCTGGTCGGTGGTGTAGACGTTGGCCCAGATGCGCCCCTCGATCCACTCCAGCTCGTTGAGCATCGGCACGGGGCGCCCCTCGCAGGTGACCGTCTTGCGGCCCGTGCGGCGGAAGGTCTCGGGGTCGACCGTGTAGAGGGTCGACGAGCCGTCGGTCATGTAGAGCCGCTCGCCGTCGGAGGTGAGGCCCCACCCCTCGCCCGCATAGCGGAAGTCGCGCAGCGGGCGGGCAGTCGCGGCGTCGTAGACGTGGGCCGTGTTCGACTGCCACGTCAGCTGGTAGATGCGGCCCTCGTGCAGGGCGATCCCCTCGCCGAACTCCGAGCGGGGTAGCGTGGCGACGACGTCGGGGCGGCCCGTCAGGGTGTCGAGCCGCTGGAGGCGCGAGTGGCCGTACTCGCCCGTGCCCTCCCAGAGCGTGCCTTCGGCCCAGAAGAGCCCCTGGGTGTAGCTTTCGACTGCGTGGGGGTAGACGCGGACGACGCGGTAGGTGTATCGTGCGGGGGGCTGCGGCGCCTCTGCGGCGGGCTGGCCGGCACGGGTCGCGCGGCCGCCGCAGGCGACCAGCAACGCGAGGGCGGTCAGCAGGGTAAGTCGTTTCATCGGGTTCGAATGATCGGTTTCGGATGCGGATAATCGTACAAAGATACGAATAAGCGGAGAGCAAAAGCAAATTTATTTGCGTTTTGCCGAGACGGAGTATCTTGGGCGCAGCCAAAGATAGAAATTTGCACTCGGGCAGCAGCCTGCGGAGGACGCACGAGCCTTTGGCGAGTAGCGGGCCTCCGGCTCGAATGCAAATATTCATTGTTCATTGCAGCTTTAGCTGCGCAGCCCGCAGCCACCCCGGGCGGAGGGCTGCTCTGTCGACTGCGTCTCCCGAGCCCTCCGCTGGCTGCGGACTGAAAAGCAAAAACAAATCCCGGCTTTTAGCCGGGCGCTGGCTGCATTTCGGGCGTCCTCCGACAGCCGCATCAAAAAAGGGACCCACTGCCTGGCGGCCGTCAGCCGGTAGAAAAGTTCCCTTTGCCGGCTCTGCGCCCCGATGCCTTCGTGCTTTTCGGTGAGGGGCCAAAGAGGCGCAAAAAAATCGGACACTCCCCGCGAAAGGGAGCGTCCGATTTCGTGCGCTGCCGGAGGCCGGAGCCGCCGGCAGCCGCTCAAAATTCGCGGAGCCTACTTCTTGAGCCCGGCCAGAGCGGCCTTGGCACCCTCCAGCGCCGGACCTGCGGTCACCTTGCCGAAGGCGGCGATCGCCTGATCGCGCATCTCGCGTGCGTTGTAGGCGGCGCCCAGCGTATAGTATACCGTGCTCTTGTCCTCCTCGTCGGTCTGCGCGGCGGCGGCCGTCTCGCCCAGCTCGATCACCTTGGCGTAGTCCTTCTTGTTGAGGTAGGCCTGGATGCGGACCTTCTCGGCTACGGCGCTCTGCGGGTTCTTCGACAGCAGCTCGTCGGCCATGGCGATGATGCCGTCGTAGTCGTTGGCGGCCTGCAGGCGGGCCACCTCGTTGTTGGTGTAGAGCGCCATGCCCTCCTTGGCCTTGGCGATCGCCTCGGCGTACTTCTCGGGGTTCATGGCGGCGATGTGCTCATAGACCTCCATGCCCTTGACATAGGCGCCCGACTCGCAGTAGCTCATGGCCAGGTTGAGGGCCATGTCGGTGTTGCGGGGGTTGGCGGCGTAGCCCTTGGCGAAGATCTCGGCCGCTGCGGCGTAGTCCTTGTTGTTGAAGGCCGTGCCGCCCTGCACCTGGTAGACCTTGGCCAGGATGCCGTTGATGGTGGTCTGGCGCTTGGTGTCGCCGTAGAGCTCGGCCAGCTCGGCACCCTTCGAGAGGTTGGCGATCGCCTGGTCGAAGTTCTTCTGCGATGCGGCGCGCGTGCCGAGGCTCTGGTAGCAGATCGGCAGCGTCTTCTTGGCCGTCTCGACCAGCGACTCGGCACCCTCGGTGTCGACGCCCTCGTCGATCACCTGCTCGAATTTCGCGGCGGCGGTGGCGAAGTCCTTCGCGCCGAAGGCTGCTGCGCCCTCGTTGTAAACCGTCGTAAGATCCTGCGCCGAGAGGGTCATGGCCGCCACGAGCGCAAATGCCGTAACAAGTAACTTTTTCATTTTCGTTATGCGTTTAGATTGTTTTTGTTGGCTTCGTCTCCCGCCGGGGGAGAGGATGGGGACAAAAATAAGAAAAATATTTTTTTATTTCAAAATCGTCCCGGCGAAATTCTACTCGCGCAGTGCGGCGAAAAAGCGCGTCATCAGCTCCTCGCACTCGGCCGCCAGCACGCCCCGCGCCGTCGTCGTGCGGGGGTGGAGCGCTTCGGCCGAGTAGCGGCGGTAGCCCCGTTTGGTGTCGTCGGCGCCCCACACCACGCGCCCCATCTGGGCCCAGCCGATGGCGCCGGCGCACATGATGCACGGCTCGACGGTGACGTACAGCGTGCAATCCTTCAGATATTTGCCCCCGAGCGTCGAGGCTGCGGCCGTCAGGGCCTGCATCTCGGCGTGGGCCGTGGGGTCGGAGAGCGTCTCCACGAGGTTGTGGCCCCGCCCGACGACCGCCCCCGCGGCCACCACGACCGCGCCCACGGGCACCTCCTGCTCGTCGAACGCCTTGCGGGCCTCGGCCAGCGCGAGGCGCATGAATTTTTCGTCGGTCGTCTGCTGCGACCTTACCTCCGGGTTTTCCATGCCGCAAAAATAGCGATCCGAATCCGAAATCTGAAGCGCTGTCGTCGATTTTTGCCCTCCGATTGAATTATGGAAGATGAATTTTGCGTACCTTTGTCCTTTGTCAAGATAAAAAACCACACGTCTATGTATAGAACCCACACGTGCGGCTGCCTCAGGGCCGAGCACGTCAACCAAACCGTCACCCTGGCCGGGTGGGTGCAGAAAGTGCGCAACCTGGGCGCCATGACCTTCATCGACCTGCGCGACCGCTACGGCCTGACGCAGATCGTCGTCGAGGAGCATTCGCCCGCCGAGGCGCGCGAGGCGGCCGCCCGCGTAGGCCGCGAGTGGGTGCTGCGCGTGACCGGCCGGGTCATCGAGCGCGAGTCGAAGAACCCCAAGATGCCCACGGGCGACGTCGAGGTCACGGCCTCGGCGATCGAGGTGCTCAACGAGGCGCTCACCCCGCCCTTCACCATCGAGGAGCACTCCGACGGCGGCGACGACCTGCGCATGAAGTACCGCTACCTCGACCTGCGGCGTCCGCCTCTGCAGCGCAACATGATCCTGCGCCACCGCATGGCCCAGGAGATCCGTCGTTTCCTCGACTCGGAGGGTTTCCTCGAGATCGAGACCCCCTACCTGGTGGGCTCGACGCCCGAGGGCGCGCGCGACTTCATCGTGCCCAGCCGCATGAACCCCAACCAGTTCTACGCCCTGCCCCAGTCGCCGCAGACCCTCAAGCAGCTGCTCATGGTGGCCGGCTACGACCGCTACTTCCAGATCGTGCGCTGCTTCCGCGACGAGGACCTGCGTGCCGACCGTCAGCCCGAGTTCACGCAGATCGACTGCGAGATGGCCTTCGTCGAGCAGGAGGACGTGATCGCCGTCTTCGAGCGGTGGGCCAAGCACATGTTCCGCCACGTAATGGGCATCGAACTCGACGAACCGCTGCGCCGCATGCCGTGGATCGAGGCGATGGAGAAGTACGGTTCGGACAAGCCCGACCTGCGCTTCGGCATGGAGTTCGCCGACCTGACCGACCTGGCCCACGGCCACGGCTTTCCGGTCTTCGACGATGCGGAGTACGTCACGGGCTTCGCCGCCACGGGTTGCGCCGTCTACACGCGCAAGCAGATCGACGCCCTCACGGAGTTCGTCAAGCGCCCGCAGGTGGGTGCCAAGGGGCTCGTGTGGATCCGCGTGGAGGAGGGCGGCGTGAAGTCGTCGGTCGACAAGTTCTACACGCCCGACCAGGTGCGTGCCCTGGCCGAGCGCTGCGGAGCCAAGGCCGGCGACATGGTCTTCATCCTCTGCGGCAAGAAGTTCCGCGCCCTCACGCAGCTCTGCGCCCTGCGTCTGGAGGTGGCCCAGCAGCTGGGGCTGCGCGATCCGAAGAAGTTCGCGCCGCTGTGGGTCGTCGACTTCCCCATGTTCGAGTGGGACGACGAGACGCAGCGCTTCTACGCCATGCACCACCCCTTCACCTCGCCCAAGCCCGAGGACGTGCAGTATCTGGAGAGCGATCCGGGGCGCGTGCGCGCCAACGCCTACGACTTCGTATGCAACGGCACGGAGATCGGCGGCGGCTCGATCCGTATCCACGACGCCAAGTTGCAGGCCACGATCTTCAAGTGCCTGGGTTTCACGCCCGAGAAAGCGCAGGAGCAGTTCGGCTTCCTGATGAACGCCTTCAAGTTCGGCGCGCCCCCTCACGGCGGCCTGGCCTTCGGTTTCGACCGTCTCTGCTCGCTCTTCGGCGGCACGGAGTCGATCCGCGACTACATCGCCTTCCCCAAGAACAACGCCGGGCGCGACGTGATGCTCGACGCCCCGGGCTATGTCGACCCGGCGCAGCTGGACGAGCTCTGCCTCGCGCTCACGACGCCCGAGCAGAAGTAGTAGTTCGGGTCTGACGATACGCAGCGAAGCCCCGGATCCTGTGCGGATTCGGGGCTTCGTCGCATCGCGGGGTGCGGCCTATTCGTCGTCCGCGGCGATGGCGTCGCGCAGGTCGTCGATCTCGCGGAGCGTTCGGAAAAATACGCGCAGGCCGATCGCTGCGCCCAACGCCAGTCCCGCGAAGAAGCCCCAGAGCAGGTAGTCGGCCTGCGGCAGGTCGGCGAAAAGCGCGTAGAGCGAGACGAGCAGCGGCACGGCCAGCACGACGCCCGCGACGACGCCCCAGAGGAAGCAGCGGCGCCATTGCAGCACGGCGCGGCAGAGCGCGTGTACCGACTGCCGCTCGGGGCGGATGCGGCCGAGCAGGGCGAGCAGAAATACCTGCCGGAAGAGCATGGCGCAGACGAAGAGCCCCATGCACACCGAGGCGGCCGTGGTGAGCCCCTCGTCCAACTGCCTGAACAGCTGCGCATAGCCCATGGACAGCAGCCCTACGAGCAGCAGGAAGAGGATCGTGCGGCGCCGAAGCCGCTCCAGCGACGAGGAGACCTTGCGGGCAGTGACTGCGGCAGCGAGCCGGTCGATGCGCTCATCGGTGCGGGCGAGGCGCTCGTCGAGGTCGCGCCACGAGGTTTTCAGATCGTCGAGTTCCATATCGTTCTGTTTTTTAGGTGTCTATCTGTCGGCTTCGCGGCGCAGCTTGAGCCGTATGCGGTGCAGGCGCGAGGCCACCGTGTTGCGCTGAAGGCCCGTGACGGCGGCGATCTCGTCGTAGGAGAGCTCGTCGAGCCACAGCGCCATCAGCGCCTTCTCCATGGGGTCGAGCCGTGCGAGGAGCGCCGCGAGCTCGCTCATGCGCTCGCGCAGCGCGGGGTCGTCGTCGGCGATGGCGAGCGCCTCCGCGAGGGGCTGCGCCGTGCGGTGGCGCCGGTTGCGGCGGCAATACGAGATGCAGGCGTTGAGGCTCACGCGGTAGACCCATGTCGAGGCGGCCGAGCGCCCCTCGAACGAGCCGAATCCGCGCCACAGGGCGATGAGCACCTCCTGGCGCAGGTCGTCGAAGTCGGCGCTGTCGGTGGCGTAGAGGTAGCAGACCTTGCCGATGATGCGGCGGTGCCGGGCGACGAAGCGTTCGAAGGCTTCAGCGGGGATGGTTGTCATCTCTGTCTCTTTTTTTATCCGTTGGACGCACGCCGCGCGGAAAAGTTGCGCGGCACGACTTTTTATTTCCTCGGCTCGCAGAGCCGGGCAGCTCGCAGCCACCCCGGGCGGAGGGCTGCTCTCTTCGTTCGCAAGCACCTCCGTTGGCTGCGGGCCGAAAAGCGAATCCCGGCTCTTAGCCGGGCGCTGGCTGCCGCCCGAAAAGAGAGCCGCAACCGTCGAAGCCTTCGGCAAAGAGAATCCGCGCACGATACAGGCAGCGCCAGCCGTGCGGCCCCTTCCCGGCAAAGGCTGCCCCTCCGACCTCCGACCGCCGCATCAAAAAAGGGCCCGCCTCGCAGGCGCGCCCTTAATTATTCATTCTTAATTCTTAATTCTTCCCCAGCATCTGCTTCACCTCGGCGGCGACGGTATCGCCGTTGTAGCCGAACTTCTCGTCGAGTACCTTGAAGGGTGCCGAGTAGCCGAAGTGGTCGAGGCCGTGGATCGTGCCGTGCTCGCCCACGAGCCCCTGCAACGTGAGCGGCAGGCCCGAGGTGAGGCCGTAGCGCACGATGCCCGCGGGCAGTACGCTCTCCTGGTATGATTTGGGCTGGTCGCGGAAGAGCCCCTCGCTCGGCACGCTCACCACGCGCACGGCGATCCCCTCGGCGGCGAGCTTCTGCGCGCCGTCGATGAGCGTCGAGACCTCCGAACCCGAAGCGACGAGCACGGCCGCGGGCTTGGCGGCGTCCATCACCACATAGCCGCCCTTGGCGATCTGCGCGGCCTCCTCGCGGCGGCTGCGGGCGATCTGCGGCAGCGACTTGACGTTCTGGCGCGAGAAGACGAGCCCCACGGGGCGCTGCTCTTCGAGAGCCATCTTCCACGCCATGACGGCCTCGTCGCCGTCGGCCGGGCGCAGCACGAGCATCGAGCGCTCGCCGCTGTGGTTGCGCAGGTGCTCCATCAGGCGGATCTGCATCTCGTGCTCCACGGGCTGGTGCGTGGGGCCGTCCTCGCCCACGCGGAACGAGTCGTGGCTCCAGACGTAGATCACGTGCAGGCGCATGAGCGCCGAGAGGCGGATGGCCGGCTTCATGTAGTCGGAGAAGACGAAGAAGGTGCCGCAGGCCGGAATCACGCCGCCGTGCAGCGCCATGCCGTTCATCACGCAGGCCATCGTGAGCTCCGAGACGCCCGCCTGGAAGAAGCGGCCCGTGAAGTCGCCCTTCGCGAAGGCGTGGGTCTTCTTCAGGAAGCCGTCGGTCTTGTCCGAGTTCGAGAGGTCGGCCGAGGCGACGATCATGTTCTCGACCTTCTCGGCGTAGACGCCCAGCACGGTGGCCGAAGCGCCGCGCGTGGGGCCGTCGGCCTTCACCTCGATCGACTTGTAGTCGATCTCGGGCAGCTCGCCCGAGAGGAACATGTCGAGCTTGCGCGCGAGGTCCTTGTGGCCGGCGCGCCACTGCTTCTCCTCGGCCAGGCGGCCGTCGGCCCACGCCGTGAGCTGCTCGCGGCGTGCGGCGAACAGCTCGCGGCTCTCGTCGAAGAGGACGAACGGGTCGGCCGGGTCGCCGCCCAGGTTGCGGATCGTGGCCTCGATGTCGGCGCCGGCGGCCGTGAGGGGCTGGCCGTGGGTCGAGACCTTGTTTTCGAAGCTCTCGCCGCCGGGGCCCAGGGCCCCCTTGCCCATCACCGTGCGGCCGATGATGAGCGTCGGCCGCTCCGTCTCGGCGTTGGCCGCGTCGAGCGCCGCGCGGATGGCGTCGATGTCGTGGCCGTCGATCTCGATGACATGCCAGTTCCACGCCTCGTACTTCATGCGGATGTCCTCCGTGTCTACCTCGTCGACGGTCGTCGAGAGCTGGACGTTGTTGGCGTCGTAGTACATGATGAAGTTCGCGAGGCCCAGGTGACCGGCGATGCGGCCCACGCCCTGCGAGATCTCCTCCTCCACGGCGCCGTCCGAGATGTAGGCGTAGGTCTTGTGCGCCATCCACTCGCCGAAGCGCGCCGCCATGAACCGCTCGACGATCGCGGCGCCGAGCGCCATCGCGTGGCCCTGGCCCAGCGGGCCCGAGGTGTTCTCCACGCCGCGCAGCATGTCGACCTCGGGGTGTCCCGGCGTCACGCTGCCCCACTGGCGCAGCGACTTCAGGTCGTCGATCGAGTAGTTGCCGGCCATGGCCAGCACGGCATAGAGCATCGGCGACATGTGGCCCGGGTCGAGGAAGAAGCGGTCGCGGTGGGGGTAGTCCATGCGCCGCGGATCGTAGCGCAGGTATTCGGTGTAGAGCACCGCCATGAAGTCGGCGCCGCCCATCGCACCGCCGGGGTGGCCCGATTTCGCCTTTTCGACCATTGCGGCCGACAGGATGCGGATGTTGTCGGCTACGCGCGTGATGAGTTTGGGATTGGTTGGCATATTGGGTGTTTGATTGAAATTCGTAAGCGAATACAAATATAATCAAAAATGCGGCATTTCGGTTCGGTGCGACGTCCTAAAAAACAAAATCGCGACCGCCCGGCATGTCGGGCGGTCGCGATCGAACGCGGACGGTGCGCATCAGCCCACCTTTTTCATCGCGAGGTCGTCGCTCTTCTCGACCTTCTCGCGGGCGTAGTCGGCCGTGACGGTGAATTCGCTGCGGTCCGACGAGGGGAGCTCGAACATGGCGTCCGTCATGATCGCCTCGCAGATCGACCTGAGGCCGCGGGCGCCCAGTCCGCACGCCACGGCCCGGTCGACCACGTAGTCGAGCGCCTCGTCGTCGAAGCGCAGCCGGACGCCGTCGATGGCGAAGAGCTGCTCGTACTGGCGCACGATGGCGTTGCGCGGCTCCGTGAGGATGCGCCGCAGCGCCGCGCGGTCGAGCTGCCGCATGTAGGTCAGCACCGGCAGACGCCCCACCAGCTCGGGGATGAGGCCGTAGGAGCGCAGGTCCTGCGGGGTGATGTACTGCATCAGGTTGTCGCGGTCAACGCGTTGCACGGCCGCGCGGCCGAAGCCGAGCGCCCGGGTGTTGAGCCGCTGGGCGATCTTGCGCTCGATGCCGTCGAAGGCGCCGCCGCAGATGAAGAGTATGTTGCGCGTGTTGACCTGCACGAACTTCTGCTCGGGGTGCTTGCGCCCGCCCTGGGGCGGCACGTTGACCGTGGTGCCCTCGAGCAGCTTGAGCAGCGCCTGCTGCACGCCCTCGCCCGAGACGTCGCGCGTAATGGAGGGGTTGTCGCTCTTGCGGGCGATCTTGTCGACCTCGTCGATGAAGACGATGCCCCGCTCGGCCAGCGCCACGTCGTAGTCGGCCGCCTGCAAGAGGCGCGCGAGGATCGACTCCACGTCCTCGCCCACGTAGCCCGCCTCCGTGAGGACCGTGGCGTCGACGATGGTGAAGGGCACCTTCAGCAGCCGCGCGATGGTGCGGGCGATGAGCGTCTTGCCCGTGCCCGTGGGGCCCACCAGCACGATGTTCGACTTGTCGATCTCGGGCTCGTTCTCCCCGGGGGTGTAGAGCAGCCGCTTGTAGTGGTTGTAGACGGCCACCGACAGGTAGCGCTTGGCGTCGTCCTGGCCGATCACATACTGGTCGAGCACCTCCTTGATCTCGGAGGGCTTCATCAGCTCGTCGCGCGTGAGCGGCGCGGCCTGGCTCTTGCGCGACGTCTCCTCCGCGCTTTCGGTGAGGATGCGGTGGCCGTTCTCGATGCAGCGGTTGCAGATGTTGGCCCCGTTGCCCGTGAAGAGCAGCTCGACGTCGCTGCGGTGCGCGCCGCAGAACGAGCAGACGTCGTTTTCGTCGTTGCGGTTGTGGTTCTTTGCCATCGGTTATTTGGTTCGTTTGGAGAGCACCTCGTCGATCAGACCGTAGTCGCGCGCCTCGGAGGCCGTGAGCCAGTAGTCGCGGTCGGCGTCGCGCTCGATGCGCCCGATCTCCACGCCCGAGTGGTGGGAGAGGATCTCGTAGAGCTCGCGCTTGGTCTTGGCGATCTCGCGGGCCGTGATCTCGATGTCGGAGGCCTGGCCCTGGGCGCCGCCCAGCGGCTGGTGGATCATCACCCGCGAGTGGGGCAGCGCCGAGCGCTTGCCCGCGGCGCCGGCCGTGAGCAGCACGGCGCCCATCGAGGCGGCCAGGCCCGTGCAGATCGTCGCCACGTCGCAGCCCACGAGCTGCATGGTGTCGTAGATGCCCAGACCGGCCGAGACCGAGCCGCCCGGCGAGTTGATGTAGATCTGGATGTCCTTGTCGGGGTCGACCGATTCGAGGAAGAGCAGCTGGGCCTGGATGATGTTGGCCGCGTCGTCGTAGATCGGCGCACCGAGGAAGATGATGCGGTCCATCATCAGACGCGAGAAGACGTCCATGGTGGCCACGTTCAGCTGGCGCTCCTCGATGATCGTCGGCGAGATGTAGGAGGCCGAGATCGACTGGAAGTCGTGCAGCCGCAGCGACGAGATGCCGCAGCCGCGCGCGTATTTTTCGAATTCTGACATACCTATTTATAAATGGTTAGTACGAAAAAAGGACTTTGCAAACTCCGAGCCTGCAAAGTCCAAAGGTAGTGCTTTTTCCGCAACTTAACGAAGCTCCGAAGCCATGCGGGCGAAATCGTCCGAAGATACGGCTTTTTCCGTCACGGTGATCTTCGACTTGACGTCCTCGACCACCTTCACCTCGTAGAGCTTCTCGTAGATCTTCTGACCCTGCTCCTTGTTCTCGAGGATCTGCTTGGCGTAGCCTGCGAGCATCTCCTCGGGTGCCGACGGCATGCCGTACTGGGCGAACTGGGCGGCGGCCAGGGCGCGGGCCTCGGCCTCGGCCTCCTCCTTGGTGACGGAGAGGTTGTCCTGCTTGATGAAGTGCTTCTGGAGGTAGTTCCAGGTGAACATGCGCAGGAACTGGTCGAAGTCCTTCTCGATCTCCTCCATCGAGAACTTGCCCTCGTTGATGGTGTAGAGCCAGCGCTTGAGGAACGCCTCGGGCATCTTCAGCGCAGCCTTCTCCACCAGGTAGTCGCGCAGGCGGAGCGTGAAGAGGTAGTCGCTCTCGCGGCGCAGCTCCGAGGAGATCTGCGCGTCGATGAAGGCCTCGAACTCTTCGGTCGTCGTGATGTTGCCGGCGGGGAAGGCCATCTTGAAGAACTCCTCGTTGAGCTCGGGTTCGGCGAAGCGGCGGATCTTGGTGATCTCCAACGTAAATTCGGGGTTGATGCCCTCCAGCTCCTCCTCCTTGACCTGGAGGATGGCGGCGCGCTGTGCGGCCGTCTTGTAGAGGTCGTTGACGTTGACCGTGGTCTTGAAGCCCACCTTCTGGCCGATGAAGGGCTTACGCTCCTCCTCCGACATGGAGATCAGACCCACGTAGGCGTCGGCGATGTTCATCTCGCCGTTGTCGAGCGTCACCGACAGCGCCTCGTCGGAGGTCACCTCCTCGGCGTCGACCAGGCGGCCGAAGCGGCGCAGGTAGTTCGAACGGTAGTCGCCGCGCATCTTCTCGTCGACAGCGATCGTGTCGTAGGTGAGGCTGTCGGCGGCCGAGAGCTCCAGCTTGATCTCGGGGGCCTCGCCGAACTCGAAGACGAACTCGAAGTCGGTGCCGTTCTCGAAGTCGAAGTCGCCCTGCTCCTCCGACGGGATGACGTCGCCCAGGAAGTCGATGCCCTCCTTCTGGAGGTACTCGAAGGCCGAGTGCGACGCCAGACGGTACGACTGCTCGGCCAGGACGCCCTTGCCGTACATCTTCTTGATGATGCCCATCGGCACCATGCCGGGACGGAATCCGGGGATGTTGGCCTTGCGGCGGTAGTCGCGCAGGGCCTTCTCGACCTCCTGGCCGTAGTCGGCGGGGGTCACCGTGATCTTCAGCAGCGAGCCATTCTCACCGCGCTGTTCTCTTACGATATTCATGCTGAACCTTTTATTGTTGTTATTTCCTTATCGTTTCGCTCGAAATCGGCACGCAAAGGTACGAAAATATTCCGAGAATCGAAAACGAAAGCCGATTATATAAGTATCGGCGGTTCGCGGCCCCGCATTCCCGGCCCGGCGGGGCTGCGGAAAGGGCGGCTGGGCGAAGTATCCGGCGGACTATCCGGCAGGCGCTTCGGCAAGATGCTTCGGCAGGGCGATCGGGCCGGCCGGCTGCGGAAAGGGCAGGGCGGCGGGTCCGGTAGGCGGCGGGTCAGGCGGGCTGGCCGGGCCGGCGGCAGCGGCGGATCCTCCGAAAACGACGACGGGGGAGGCCCGAAGCCTCCCCCGCGTCCTAACGGCGCGCCGTCGTCAGGCCACGCGCAGGCGCACGCCCGAGGGGCGCTCGGCTTCGACGACCACCGTGTCGCCCTCGCGGAGCTTGCCGTCGATGATGAGCGACGAAAGCGGCTCCTCGACCTGGTCGGCCAGCGTGCGGCGCAGCGAGCGCACGCCGTAGCGGCGCTCGTAGCCCATCGTAGCCAGGCGGCGGCGTGCGGCGTCGGTCACCCGCACACGGTAGCCCAGGCGCTCGGTGCGGCGCAGGAGCCCCGCCAGCTCCAGCTCGACAATGCGCTCCACGTCCGAGCACTCGAGCGTGCGGAAGGTCACGATGTCGTCGATGCGGTTGAGGAACTCGGGCGAGAAGGTCTCCTCGAGCGCCCGGCGGTAGGCCTCCTGGGGCGCCTCCTGCCGCGCGGCGTCGCGCGAGGGGGTGCCGTAGCCCACGCTGCGGGGCTGCTGCGCCGCGGCCTGCGACCCGACGTTGGAGGTCATGACGATGATCGTGTTGCGGAAGTCGACGCGGCGGCCCGAGCCGTCGGTGAGGTGTCCCTCGTCGAAAATCTGGAGCATGGCGTCGAAGACCTCGGGGTGGGCCTTCTCGATCTCGTCGAAGAGCACCACCGAGTAGGGCTGTCGCCGCACGGCCTCCGTGAGCTGGCCCCCCTCGCCGTAGCCGACATATCCCGGAGGGGCGCCGAACAGGCGGGCGACGTTGTGCTTCTCGGAGTATTCGCTCATGTCGATGCGGATCAGCCCGCGGTCGCCGTCGAAGAGCCACTTCGACACCTCCTTGGCCAGCAGCGTCTTGCCCACGCCCGTGGGGCCCGTGAAGAGGAAGACGCCGATGGGGCGGTGCTCGTCGCGGATGCCGGCGCGCGAGCGGCGGATGGTGCGGGCGATGCGTTCGACGGCCTCCTCCTGCCCCACCACGCGGCTGGACAGGTGGTCGCGCAGCGTGCGCAGGCGGGCCATCTCGTCGCCCGAGATGCGCTCGGCGGGGATGCCCGTGATGGCGGTCACCGTCTGGCGGATGTGCTCGGCCGTGAGGGTCGCGGGGCCCTCGCCGCTGCTGCGGCGCCAGGCGCTGCGGTCCTCGGCGATGCGGGCGCGCAGGTGCAGCTCGCGGATGCGCGCCTCGGTGGCCCGCTCGTAGACCATCGCTCCGACCGCCTCGCGGCACTCGCGCCGCGCGTCGGCCAGCTCGCCCTCCATCTCGCGCAGTGCGGCGGGTTCGCGCACCGCGTCGAGCCGCGCGCGGGCCCCCGCCTCGTCGAGCAGGTCGACGGCCTTGTCGGGGAAGTGGCGGTCCGTGAGGTAGCGGTCGGCCAGCGCGACGCAGGCCCGCAGCGCCTCGTCGGAGTAGCGCACGCCGTGGTGGCGCTCGTAGCGCGGGGCCAGGCGGCGCAGGATCGCCAGCGTCTGGTCGGCCGTGGCGGGCTCGATAAGGATCTTCTGGAAGCGCCGCTCGAGTGCCGCGTCGGCCTCGAACGAGGTGCGGTACTCGTCGAGCGTGGTGGCGCCGATGGCCTGCACCTCGCCCCGCGCCAGGGCGGGCTTGAGGATGTTGGCCGTGTCGAGGCCCCCCTGGGTCGAGCCGGCTCCCACGATGGTGTGTATCTCGTCGATGAAGAGGATGGTGTCCTGCGCGCGGCGCAGCTCCTCGATGAGCCGCTGCATGCGCTCCTCGAACTCGCCGCGGAACTTCGTGCCGGCCACCAGCGCCGAGACGTCGAGCGAGAAGATGCGCTTGCCCGCGAGCGTCGCGGGAACCTCGCCTGCGGCGATGCGCAGCGCCAGCCCCTCGACCACGGCGCTTTTGCCCACGCCCGCCTCGCCCACGAGGATCGGGTTGTTCTTCTTGCGCCGCGAGAGGATCTGTACCAGACGCTCGATCTCGCTCTCGCGCCCCACGACCGGGTCGATATGCCCCTGGCGGGCCTGCTGCGTGAGGTCGGTGCCGAACTTTTCGAGTTGCGAGGGCTCCGATGCGGCGCGGAAGAGGTCGTCGTCGAGCGGACGCAGCGGCGCGGCCTCGTGCTCCTCGTCGCGCGAGCGGCCCCGCAGCGGCTCCTCGGGGCGCGGTTCGCTGCGCTGCTCCTCGGCCGCGAGGCGGCGTGCGGGCGCCTCGAGCGAGGCGGGCACCACGCCGTACATCTCCATAATACGCGAGGTCTCGGTGCCGCGGTCGGCGACGATGGCCTGCAGGGCGTGGATCGTCGAGACGCTGCACACCCCCTTGCATGCGGCGCGCAGCTCCTCCTCGAAGGTGCGGTACTCCGCCTCGGGGAAGAGGTCGCGGCGCTGGGGGCGCATCTGGGCGGCGAGCAGCTCGCGCTCCAGACGCAGACGCACCTGGGCGATCTCCCAATCCTTCAGACGCGTCGCGAGCAGCTGGTAGGCCAGCGATCCCTCCTCGGCGAGCAGCTCCAGGGCCAGGTAGTCTCTGAACAGACGGGCCGAGCCGGCTTTGGTGGCGCTGAAAGCCGCACGTGCGATGATCGTTTCGAGCGTTTTCGAGATTTTCGTTTGCATCATGGCGTCGTTAGTTTTTTTGCGTTTGCCTAAATAACGACGGAACGATGTTGAATATTATATGGGCGGATTTGTTTACTTCTTGGGGCGGTAACGACTGGGCTTATGCGACTTACGGTCGCATGGGTGCCTGATCCGAACATCGCGGAAGTGTGCGTAATGCGTTTTTTTTCAGTGCGTTGATAGATGTTTCGGGCCTCTTTCGGACGAAAAGGTTCTGAAAAAGGATTTTTTTGCGGTGTCGAACCGGAACGCGGGGCGCATCGCACTGAACATCACGAGGGTCCCGACGGCGTGCGTTTCCGCCTTTTTTCGGCATGTTTTTCCGCAATAAGCCCGACGAGGCGCGTCGCGGCGCTATCGGCGGGGCCATTCGCCCACCTCCATGTCGCGCATCGTGTCGCCGTCGATGGTCAGCCGCACGGCCGTGCGCACCTTGTGGAAGCCGAAGTGGCCCGCAGCGCCGGGGTTGACGGCCAGCAGGTCGTAGACCGGGTCGTAGGCTACGCGCAGGATGTGGGAGTGGCCCGAGATGAAGAGGCGCGGGCGCACCGACTGGATCCGCCCCACGGCCCGCGGGTCGTAGCGGCGCGGGTAGCCCCCGATGTGGGTCATGAGCACCTGTACCTCCTCGCAGCGGAAGGCGGCGAACTCGGGCCAGACGCGCCGCGTCATGCCGCAGTCGATGTTGCCGCTCACGGCCCTGAGGGGCTTGAAGGCGGCGATGCGGTCGGCCAGCTCCAGCGAGCCGATGTCGCCCGCATGCCAGATCTGGTCGACGTCGGCGAAGAAGGCCTCGAGCTCGGCGTCGAATGTGCCGTGGGTGTCCGAAAGGATGCCTATGCGCTGCATGACACGATAAGTGAGAAGTAAAAAGTAAAAAGTGAGAAGTGAGAAGTGAGAAGTGAGGAGCCCTCTCGATTATGAATTGTGCATTATGAATTTTGCATTGTTCAGTACTTGCCTTTCCACAGCTGCTCGATGCGCTCGGCGATCTTCGCCTCGGCGGCGTTGGTGCGGTCGGGCTCGTAGAAGCGCGTGCCCGCGAGCCCCTCGGGCAGGAACTCCAGCTCGGCGAAGTGGCCCGCATAGTCGTGGGCGTACTTGTAGCCCTTGCCGTAGCCCGCGCGCTCCATCAGGCGCGTGGGGGCGTTGCGCAGGTGCAGCGGCACGGGGCGCGCCGAGGTGTCGTGCTCGACCTGCGCCAGGGCCTTGTTGATGGCCATGTAGGCCGAGTTGCTCTTGGGGCTTGTGGCCAGATAGATGGTCGCCTCGGCCAATGGAATGCGCGCCTCGGGCATGCCCACCTTGTGTACCGTGTCGAAGCAGGCGTTGGCCAGCAGCAGGGCGTTGGGGTTGGCCAGGCCGATGTCCTCCGAGGCGAGGATCACCAGCCGCCGGGCGATGAAGCGCGGCTCCTCGCCCCCCGCGAGCATGCGCGCCAGGTAGTAGATCGCCGCGTTGGGATCGCTGCCCCGCACCGATTTGATGAAGGCCGAGATGACGTCGTAGTGCTGCTCGCCGTTCTTGTCGTAGAGGGCGATGTTCTGCTGGAGGCAGTCGGTGACGTAGCGGTCCGTGATGGTCACCTTGCCGTCGGTGGCGCCGACGATGATCTCCAGTATGTTGAGCAGCTTGCGCGCGTCGCCCCCGGCGAAGCGGAAGAGGGCGCCGGTCTCGACGACCTCGATCTGGCGCCCGCGCAGCTCCGCATCGGTCGCCAGCGCCCGGTCGAGGAGGCGGCGCAGGTCGGCGTCCTCCTGCGGGCGGAGGATGTAGACCTGGCAGCGGCTCAGCAGCGGCGGGATCACCTCGAACGAGGGATTCTCGGTCGTGGCGCCGATGAGCGTCACCACCCCCTGCTCGACGGCCCCCAGCAGCGAGTCCTGCTGCGACTTGTTGAAGCGGTGGATCTCGTCGATGAAGAGAAACGGCGCCCGCTGGTCGAAGAAGCGCTGCTTGCGCGCCGACTCGATCACCTCGCGCACCTCCTTGACGCCCGACGTCACGGCCGAGAGGGTGAAGAAGGGGCGGTCGAGCTGCGAGGCGACGATGCGGGCCAGCGTGGTCTTGCCTACGCCCGGCGGGCCCCAGAGGATGAACGAGGGGACGTTGCCCGTGTCGAAAAACTTGCGGAAGACGCCGTTGGGCCCCACCAGATGCTCCTGACCGACATACTCGTCGATCGTGCGGGGGCGCAGACGTTCTGCCAACGGAGCGGACATACCTATATTATAATTAAGAATGAATAATCAACAATTAACAATGCCGGGGCTTTCGGTCCGAAAAACCCGCGGCCGCTTGCGCCTTTCTGTTCGGGCAGCAGCCAGCGAAGGGCGGCACGAGCGGCGCGAGTTGCGGGCCTTCGCCGCCGGTGGCTGCGGCCCGCCGGCTCTGCGAGCCGAGGCGCAGTATCTTCATGCGAAGCCAAAGGTACGAATAAGCGAGGGCAATGCCAAATTCATTTGAGCATTGCCGAGCGGGAGTATCTCGGGCGAAGTTAAAGGTACGCAAAAAATATCGCTTTTCGTTTCCTCCTTTCGGCTTTTCGTCGTACCTTTGTCGTCCCGTCTGTCAAGCGGGGAGATGTGGAAAGATTTGGACTGCTTGCAAACCACAATAAAAAATCGCTAAACCAGCAATTTTTTTATTCCAACAGCCAATTTTTCCCATTTTATACGTTTAACCTCTAAAATGTATAACATGGGCTTTTTGTTTACATCGGAGTCGGTGTCCGAGGGGCACCCCGATAAGGTCTCGGACCAGATTTCCGACGCTATTCTCGACGAATTTCTCCGCCGCGATCCCTCCTCGAAGGTCGCCTGCGAGACGCTTTGCACCACGGGTCTGGTGGTCGTGGGGGGCGAGGTGCGCTCGGAGGCCTACGTCGACGTGCAGGGCGTGGCGCGCCGCGTGATCGGGCGCATCGGCTACACCCGCAGCGAATACCAGTTCGACTGCAACTCGTGCGGCATCCTTTCGGCCATCCACGAGCAGTCGCCCGACATCAACCGCGGCGTCGTGCGCGAGGCCGAGGAGGAGCAGGGCGCCGGCGACCAGGGCATCATGTTCGGCTACGCCTGCGACGAGACGCGCGAGATGATGCCCGCGACGCTCATCCTCTCGCACGTGATCCTCAAGGAGCTGGCCGTGATCCGCCGCGAGGGCGAGACGATGCGCTACCTGCGCCCCGACGCCAAGTCGCAGGTCACCGTCGAATACGACGAGGCGACGCGCCGTCCGCTGCGCGTGCACACGATCGTCGTCTCGACGCAGCACGACGAGTTCATCCTCCCGGGCGAGGGTCGCAGCGAGGCCGAGGCCGAGCGGCAGATGCAGGAGCGCATCCGCGAGGACGTGCGCACGATCCTGCTGCCGCGCGTCAAGGCGCGCCTGGAGCGTGCCGGCGACCAGCTGGCCGGGCTCATCGGCGACGACTACATCCTGCACGTCAACCCCACGGGCAAGTTCGTCATCGGCGGCCCCCACGGCGATACGGGCCTCACGGGCCGCAAGATCATCGTCGACACCTACGGCGGCCGCGGCGCCCACGGCGGCGGCGCCTTCTCGGGCAAGGACTCGTCGAAGGTCGACCGCTCGGCGGCCTACGCCGCGCGCCACATCGCCAAGAACCTCGTGGCGGCGGGCGTCGCGCGCGAGGTGCTCGTGCAGCTCTCCTACGCCATCGGCATCGCCGAGCCGCTCTCGATCTACGTCGACACCTACGGCAGCGAGCGCCCCGCAGCGCTGGCCGGTATGACCGACGGCGAGATCGCCCGCCGCATCGGCCGTCTGTTCGACCTGCGTCCGGCGTCGATCGTGCGGCGCTTCGGCCTGAAGAACCCCATCTTCGAGGCGACGGCCTCCTACGGCCACTTCGGCAACCGTCCCTACACGCGTGTCGAAAAGGTGTGGGAGCATGGCCGCGAGACGGAGCGCGAGATCGAGTTCTTCGGCTGGGAGAAGCTCGACGCGGTGGATGCCATCCGCCGCGAGTTCGGGCTGTAACCGCGCGCCGCAGCAGTATGCCGCCTCCCCGCTCTTCACCGAAGGGCGGGGAGGCGTCGTGTCTGGAGAGGCGTCGCCGACAGAGCAGCCCTCCGCCGGGGGTGGCTGCGGGCTGCCGGCCTTCGGCCGTCGCTTTGCGCCTTCCTCTGTTGTTGTTCGGTGCAGCGTCAGCTACGCGGGCCGCAGCCTCCGGCGGCGGAGGCCCGCTACTCTTGACAGAGCCGCGGCCTCCGCAGGCTGCTGCCCGAAAACGCAATGCAATCTCCCGCCCGATTCATCCCGCCCCTCCTCAAAATCCCGAAACCCCTCCCCGAATCCTCCTCAAATCTTCGCCCGACATACTAACTCCGCCCCGCCTTCCGTTAATCCTCCGAAACGCACACTCAATTTCGCCTATGGGAAAAATCGCCTTCGAGTAATAACCTTTAATGTATCGATTATGAAAAAGGCAGTTCTGTTTTTGGGAGCAATCGCCGTATCGGCCGCCGCGGGCGGCTTGACGGCCTGGACGGTGGCCGACCGCACCGCGTCGGTCGCCTATATCGAGCACGAAGTGGAGCGCACGCCGGCGCTGGGGGCCCACTTCGCCTCCTACGAGGCGGGCAAGTACCCCGACCTGACCTATGCGGCCGAGAACGCCGTGAAGGCGGTGGTTAACATCGAGGCGATTCAGCAGGTCGAGATGCGCCCGCAGCGCAGCTACGACCCCTTCCTCGAGTTCTTCGGCATGCCGCAGGGGCCGCGCGGCGGCTCGTCGCAGCCTCGGTTCCGCGAGCAGCGGTCGGGCGGCTCGGGCGTCATCATCTCGACCGACGGCTACATCGTGACCAACAACCACGTGGTCGACGGCGCCTCGAAGCTGCGCGTGACGCTCAACGACGACCGCACGTTCGACGCCGAGCTCATCGGCCGCGACGCGGCCACCGACGTGGCGCTGCTCAAGATCGACGGCAAGGATCTGCCCACGCTCGCTTTCGGGTCGTCCGACGCCCTGCGCCTGGGCGAGTGGGTGCTGGCCATCGGCTCGCCCTTCGACCTGCGCTCGACCGTCACGGCCGGCATCGTCAGCGCCAAGGGGCGGCAGATGGGGGTCATTCCCAGCCAGTTCAGCGTCGAGTCGTTCATCCAGACCGACGCGGCGGTCAACCCCGGCAACTCGGGCGGCGCGCTGGTCAACGCCCACGGCGAGCTGGTGGGCATCAACACGCTCATCATGTCGCAGACGGGCAGCTACATCGGCTACTCGTTCGCCGTGCCCGAGACGATCGTGCGCAAGGTGGTGATGGACCTCAAGGAGTTCGGCATCGTGCAGCGCGCCATGCTGGGCATCGAGTTCCGCCTGATCGACCAGGAGTTCATCGACCGCATGGGCGAGGAGCTGGGCATCCGCGAGATCGGGGGCGCCTACGTGGCCTCGGTCGTCGAGGGGGGCTCGGCCTCGGAGGCGGGCATCCGCAAGGGCGACGTCATCCTCGATGTCGACGGGGTGAAACTCGTCTCGCAGTCGACGCTCCAGGAGCAGATCGCCCGGCACCGTCCCAACGATCGGGTGAAGCTGACGATAAAAAGAGGCGACGATGTGAAACTTTTCGAGGTCACCTTGCGTAATAAGGCCGGAAACACCGAACTCCTCACCAAGGAGGATGTCGACGTGGCCGAGCTGCTGGGCGGTAAGTTCGCCGAGGTGAACGACCGCAAGGCCCGTGCGCTCGACATCCGGGGCGGCATCGAGGTCGTGGGCGTCAAGGCCGACGGCATCCTGGCCCGGGCCCGCGTCCGCGAGGGGTTCGTCATCACCCACATCAACGACAAGCCCGTGCGGTCGCTCGCCGATCTGCAGCGCATGACCGGCAAGGTCCGCACGATCGACGGCGTCTACCCCAACGGCCGTTCGGCGAGCTACACGCTCGTCGAATAGCGCCGCGGGGCGGGGCGGTGCCGTCGGCGCCGCCCGAGGGGCGCAGGCCGGAGCGTCGGGCGGGCAGAGCAACGTAACACAATACACACTAAAAGATATAAGATGCGTCAGTTAAAGATTACGAAATCCATCACCAACCGCGAGAGCGCCTCGCTCGACAAGTACCTGCAGGAGATCGGCAAGGAGGAGCTCATCACGGTCGAGGAGGAGGTGGAACTCGCCCAGCGGATCAAGAAGGGAGACCAGGAGGCACTCGAGAAGCTCACCAAAGCGAACCTTCGTTTCGTGGTGTCGGTGGCCAAGCAGTACCAGAACCAGGGTCTGAGCCTTCCCGACCTGATCAACGAGGGTAACCTCGGTCTGATCAAGGCCGCCGAGAAGTTCGACGAGACGCGCGGCTTCAAGTTCATCTCCTACGCCGTGTGGTGGATCCGTCAGTCGATTCTCCAGGCGCTGGCCGAGCAGTCGCGTATCGTGCGTCTGCCGCTCAACCAGGTGGGCTCGCTCAACAAGATCAACAAGGCCTTCGCCCGCTTCGAGCAGGAGCATGAGCGCACCCCCTCGCCCGAGGAGCTGGCCAACGAGCTGGAGTTGCCGAAGGAGAAGGTCACCGACACGCTGCGCGTGGCCGGCCGCCATGTCTCGGTCGACGCCCCGTTCGCCGACGGCGAGGACAACTCGCTGCTCGACGTGCTGGTCAACCCCGACTCGCCCAACGCCGACCGCGGGCTGATCAACGAGTCGCTCTCCACGGAGGTCGACCGGGCGCTCGAGACCCTCACCGAGCGTGAGCGCGACATCATCAAGTACTTCTTCGGCATCGGCTGCTCGGAGATGACTCTGGAGGAGATCGGCGAGAAGTTCGATCTGACGCGCGAGCGCGTGCGCCAGATCAAGGAGAAGGCGATCCGCCGCCTGCGCCACTCGTCGCGCTCCAAGCTGCTGAAATCCTACCTGGGCTGATCGCAGGCCCTTCGTGCGCGCCGCACCCCGGCTGCCTTCGGGCGGTCGGGGTGCGGCTTGTTTTGCGGGGAGGGCGGGGTGCGCTGCCCCGGCTCGCAGAGCCGGCAGCCCGTAGCCACGGCGGGCGGAGGGCTGCTCTCCTCGCCCGAAGGCTCGGCGGCACCCTCCGCTGGTTACGGTCTGCCCATTCTACTTCTCACTTTTTACTTAATCACTTTGCCTTTCGGCTCGTAGAGCCGGCGGGCCGCAGCCACCGGCGGCGAAGGCCCGCAACTCTTCGTCAGAGTTGCAGCCCTTCGCTGGCTGCCGCCCGCCCCCGGCTTGCGGCTGTCGTTTTTTTTCGGTATATTGAGCTCGGATCCCCGGCGAGTGCCGGGGAGAGCCGGCCGGCAGCGCGCCGGAGCATGCGCTGCGTTTGTAAACCCGCTTGTGCGATGGGAGAGGTATCCGATTTTCTGATGACGGCGCTCTGGGTGTCGGCCGCGCTGACGGCCGCGTGGGGCGCGGGGTGGTTGGCGTCGTCGTGGCGGCGCTACCGTTTTTCTGCGTGGTGGCTCGCGGCCGCCGTGCCGCTTCTGGCGGCGCCCGTGCTGCTCTTTCCGCTGTGCGCCGGCCTGCGGGTCGCTGCGACGCGCCGTGCGGGCGGCTCCGAGCGCGAGCGGCGCCGCAACGCCCGCCTGTGGCGCTTGAGCGTGGCCTTCGCCGTCTGCTTCGTCGTCGACGGCGCCGTGTTCCGCTGGGTGTTGCAGAGTGCCCTGCCCGGCGTGGAGCACCTCGCGGCTCTCTCGTTCGTGGCGGCGAGCGCGACGACGGCCGTGGCGGCGGTGTGCGTGCTGGCGGCCGGAGAGACCTTCGCATGAGCGGACCGGGCCCGGATGCCCGTTTGAAAAACGCGCCTGCATTGCAGGCGCGTTTTTTCGTTATACGGACATTGCTGCCGCCGGGCGGTGCGCCCGGGCAGCGTCTGCTACCACACGATGGGCTCCTTGCCCACCGAGCGCAGGTAGTCGTTGGCGCGCGAGAAGTGGCGGCAGCCGAAGAAGCCGCGGTAGACCGACAGCGGCGAGGGGTGCACGGCTTTGAGGATGCAGTTGTGCGCCGGGTCGGCGATGGCCCCCTTGCGCTGGGCATAGCTGCCCCAGAGCATGTAGACGATCTGCTGCCGCCGCTCGCCGATGGCCCGCACCACGGCGTCGGTGAAGGTCTCCCACCCCCGTCCGGCGTGGGAGGCCGCCTCGTGGGCGCGCACCGTGAGCACGGCGTTGAGCAGCAGCACCCCCTGCTCGGCCCAGCGGTCGAGGTTGCCCGTGGCGGGGATGGGCGTGCCCGTGTCGTCGGCCACCTCCTTGAAGATGTTCTGCAACGAGGGCGGGAAGGGCACCCCGTCGCCCACCGAGAAGCAGAGTCCGTTGGCCTGGCCCGGGCCGTGGTAGGGGTCCTGGCCGATGACGACCACCTTGAGCCGCTCGAACGGGCACTTGTCGAAAGCGCGGAAGATGTTGCTGCCGCGCGGGTATATGCGCCGCGTGGCGTACTCCTGCCGCACGAACTCGGTGAGGCCGGCGAAGTAGGGCTTTTCAAATTCGGGAGCGAGCAGCTCCTTCCAGTCGGGTGCTATCTTGACGTCCATCGTGTCGGTTTGGGGGATTAAAGTTGCGTAAAGATAGGCAAAAGTCGGGGGAAATTCGCTAACTTTGCTTGCGCTATGAAAAAATTCCTGCTTCTTCTCTCCGGCCTGCTGCTCGCGGCGGGTGCGACGGCGCAACCTGCCCAGGGCGAGGTGCGCAACATCATCTATCTGATCGGCGACGGCATGGGTCTGTCGCACGTCTCGCTGATGAAGATCGAAAAGGGCTACGCTCCCACGGCGTTCGACCGGGCGCAGAACATCGCGCTCATAACGACCTACTCGGCCAACAACCGCGTGACCGACTCGGCGGCCGCCGGCACGGCGCTCGCCTGCGGCGCCAAGACCAATAACGGCACGCTGGGCCTCGATGCCGGGGGCAACCGCATCGAGTCGATGATCGCCCGCGCCACGCGCGACGGCATGGCCACGGGTCTGGTGGTCACCTACTACCTCCAGCACGCCACGCCGGCGGCCTTCTACGCCCACGTGAAGCACCGCGGCGAGACCGACGCCATCACGGCCGACATGCTCCCTTCGGGCATCGACGTGCTCTTCGGCGGCGGCCGCAAGTGGCTGGCGCGCGAGTGCGCGGAGGGCGGCAGCTACCTCGACGCCTTCGTCCGCCGGGGCTACCGCGTGGCCACGGCGCTGGAGGAGACGGCCGACATGCACCGCGGGCGCGTGCTGTGCGCCGTGGCCGAGGAGGAGGCGCCCCGCGCGCCCGAGCGCGGCGACTACCTGCCCGAGGCCTCGAAGAAGGCCATGGAGCTGCTCGCGGCCAACACCGAGGGCAAGCAGAAGGGCTTCCTGCTGATGATCGAGGGGTCGTTCATCGACAGCGCCGCCCATGCCAACGACACCGACTGGCTGGAGGCCGAGATGAACGACTTCGAGAAGTGCGTAGCCGCGGCGATGGATTTCGCCGACGCCCACCCGGGCACGCTGGTCGTCGTGACGGCCGACCACGAGACGGGCGGTCTGTCGGTACCCAGCGGCGACAAGGACTTCACCCGCTCCGAGAGCGGCATCGACTACCGCTACGGCACGAGCAGCCACACGGGTTCGATGGTGCCCGTCTACCTCTACGGCGCGGGCGCCGAGCGCATCAACGGCCTGATGGACAACACCGAGCTCTCGCAGCGCATGATGGAGCTCCTCGGGCTCGAGTAGCGCGGGGCGGATCCCCCGAAAAACAGGGCGGCGTCTACTGAACCACGGTAGACGCCGCCTTGCGCTTGATGGTAGAAAGGTCGGTCTATGGACGGGGGCCCCGCTCACCGGAGCCCTCCGTTTATCTTTTCCGCTGGCCGTAGCTTACCACGACGATCTCGTCGGCCGTCGTGGCGCCGCCCTTCACGAGGACGACGGTCAGCTCCTGCGTGTCGGCCCGCACGCCCACGGTCTCGTAGCCGACAAGGCTCACGTCGAGCGTCGCGGTGGGTGCGACGCGGATCGAGAAGGCGCCCTCCTTGTCGGTGACGACTCCCGAGGTCGTGCCGCGGCTGACGACGAGCGCACCCTGCAGGGGGGTGTTGCCGGCGTCGACCACGCGGCCCCGCACCTCGATCCGGTCGGCCGCGGCTTTGTTCTCGTCGCCGTCCGAGATGCGGAAGTCGACGGGCAGGGTGTAGATGATGCGCACCTTCTCGTCCTTGCTGCTGCCCGGGGTCCAGAGGCCCGACGACGCGCTGACGACGCGCACGGCCTCGGCCGCGAGGCTCTCGCTCGGGCAGGCGATGGCTTCGACATGGGCGACGGAGCCGTCGCGCTCGACGATGAACTGCACGACCACGCGGCCCTGCTGCTTGCTCTCCATCGCCTCGGCCGGGTAGCGGAGGCGGCCCTGCACCCACGTGCGGAAGTCGCTGAGGTTGCCGCCCTGGAACCGGGGCATGACGGAGGCCGTGAGGAAGGGCGTGTCGGGGTCGATCGGCCGGTCGACGGACTTGTCGGCGGGGGTGCCGGGTGCCGGCTTGAGCGTTACGACGATGACCCCGTCGCGGGCGCGGTCGCCGTAGAGCGTCGTGGCCGAGGCGTCTTTCAGGATGGAGATCTCCTGGATCTGCGACGGGTCGAGGCCGTCGAGCGAGGGGCGTTCCACGCCGTCGACGATCACGAGCGGCTTCCGATCGCCGTCGGCGAGCGCCGCGGCTGTAGCCAGGTCGGTCGTTTCGATGGCGGCGGTCCGATCGGTGTATCGGATCTGTGCGGCCTTGGTCGAGAAGGAGAAGGCGCATGCGAGCCCCAGGACGACGGGGATCGTCGCGGCGAGGCGGAGCAGAGCGTGTCTGCCCGGAGTGTGGGTGAGCATCATTTCGAATCGTTTTTTGGTGAGTGAATCGCGCAGCGAGTTGGCTATTTCCGGACTATAGCCGAACAGCTGGCGGAAAATGGTCGACATGTATCGGGTGCGGTCGAAGCCGCTGCGCAGTACGTCGCTGTCGGCCTCGAACTCCTGGACCTCGGTCAGCCGCCGCGAGGCGATCCACACGAAGGGGTTCCACCACAGCGCCGCCTTGAGCGCCTCCATCGCCAGCCGCTCGATCGAGTGGCGGTGGCGGATGTGGCTCGCCTCGTGGGCCACGACGGCCGGCAGCTCCTCGGCGGGGAGCCCCTCCCAGACGTAGATCGAGCGCAGGAACGAGAACGAGGAGATCCGACGGCGCGTGTTCACGATCGTGTAGCGGGGCGTGCTGTCGAGCCGCGCGGCGCGCCGCAGGCGGCCGATGCGCAGCAGCTGGAGGAGCAGCAGCGCCGCGATGATCGCCGCGCCCAGGGCGTAGATCGCCGCGGCGACGGCCTCGGGTCGCATCGACGGAGCCTCCGCGGCAGTAGCCGGCGCGGCCGCGGGCAGGGCGGGCAGCGGGTCGAGCCAGAGCTCCCCGCCGCTCCAGACGGGGATGTCGACGAGCGGAATGAGGGCTGCCAGGGCCATCGACGCCACCAGGTAGCGGCGGCACCAGCGGAAGCTCACCCGCCGCTCGATCACGAGGATATAGAGCCCCAGCAGCGCACCGCTGCAGGCGAGTATTTCGAACAGATGGATCGTCAGCGTCTTCATCGTTGTCGTATTTCGGGTGGAACGATTCGTCGAAGGGCTATTCGCGCGCCTTGCGCATGATCTCCAGGATGCGCTCGGCCTCCTTCAGGTCGATCTTCTCGTGCTGCGAGAAGAAGGAGACCAGCTGGGCCAGCGACCCGTCGAAGTAGGAGGAGATGACCGACGACATGACGCCCCGGGCATACTCCTCGCGCGGCACCAGAGGGTGGTAGCGGTGGCTCTTGCCCTCCGGCGTGTGGCCCACGAAGCCTTTGTTCTCGAGGATTTTGAGGAAGGTCGCCACGGTGGTGTAGGCGGGGTGCGGCTCGGTCGTCTCGCGGATGATCTCGCTCACGGTGGCCGTCTCCAGGCTCCAGAGGATCTGCATGATCTCCTCCTCGCCGCGCGTCAGTTGAAGCTGTTTTTCACTCATTGCAATGTATGTTTTTTGTCCTTAAGGTCACGTTCGATATGCAAATATACTACAATTTTAGTAGATTGCAAATTTTATTCTAATTTTTTCGTAATTTTTTGTCGGGGGAGGGCTGTTATTCGCAGAAGAGTTCCCTTTGCCGGCTAAGGGACGAAGCCGGGGGCTTCGCAATGCACAATTCATAATTCACAATGCAGAATTGAGCGCGCATCGCCTTGGATTGCAGGCCGCAGCCAGCGGAGGGGCTCTGAAGACGCAGTCGACAGAGCAGCCCTCCGCGCCGGGGTGGTTGCGGGCTGCGCAGCTAAAGCTGCAATGGCAGAAGATCGCACCCGAAATATCGGCCGCAGGCCGGCAGCCCGTAGCCGCCCCCGGGCGAAGGGCTGCTCGCTGCTCTCGCGCCGCTTCGCCGGCTACGGTCTGCCGCAACGCCCCCCCCCATTTTCAATTTTCCACTCTCAATTTTCAATTCATCCCGGCTTATTCCTATCTTTGACTTCGTCCAAGATACTCCCGCCTCGGCAAAACGCAAATAAATTTGCTTTTGCTCTCGGCTTATTCGTATCTTTGGCTTCGCCGAAGATACTCCGTCTCGGCATAATCAAACCTTCGGTTTGTTTCTGCCCTCGACTTTCCGTATCTTTGTCCCCTTATGTCTTACGATTTCAGAAAATACCTCCCCCAGTACCGCGCCAACCTGCACCTGGCCCTGCCCGTCGTGCTCACGCAGGTGGGGCAGATCCTCACGCAGGTGGCCGACAACCTCATGGTGGGCCGCTACGGGGGCGACGACCCCACGCCGCTGGCCGCCGTCTCGTTCGGCGGCATGGTCTTCTTCATCCTCTTCATCGCCTCGGTGGGCATCACGCTGGGGCTGACGCCGCTCGTCGGCGAGCTCTATGCGCAGGGCGACCGCCGCCGCTCGTCGGCGCTGCTGCAGAACGGCATCCTCTTCTATACGCTGCTCGGGTGCGGCATGGGGCTGGTGCAGTGGGCCGCCACGCCGCTGCTCTACAGCTTCGGCCAGCCCGTCGAGGTGGTCGCGATGGCCGTTCCCTACTATCGGATGCTGGTCCTGAGCATGCCTTTCGTCATGCTCTTCTTCGCCTTCAAGCAGTTCCTGGAGGGCGTGGGCAACACGCGCGTCGAGATGGTGGTGACGATCCTCTGCAACCTGGCCAACATCGCCTTCAACTGGGTCTTCATCTACGGCCGCTACGGAATGCCCGAGATGGGGGCCGAGGGCGCCGGCCTGGGCACGTTGCTCTCGCGCCTCGTCGCCCCCGCTCTGATGGTGGGCTACTTCCTCTCGCGACCCCGTTACAGGGTCTATCTCGAGGGCTTCTCGCTGCGCCGCTACTCCCGGGCGCGCGTGCGCGAGCTGCTGAATATGGGCTTCCCGATCGCCTCGCAGATGTTCCTCGAATCGTCGGCCTTCGTCGGCACCGGCATCATGATGGGGTGGCTGGGCAAGGAGGCGCTGGGCGCCAACCAGATCGCCGGCACGCTGGGCAACTGCGCCTTCATGATCGTGCTCTCGATCGGCGCCGCCACCACCATCCGCATCTCCCACTGCTACGGGGCCCGCGACGTGGGGCAGCTGTCGCTGGCGGCCAAGGCGTCGTACCACCTCGTGCTGGCGTGGAATGCGCTGGCGGCGCTGCTCTTCATCACGCTGCGCCACTGGATCCCGACCCTCTTCACGACCAATGCCGAGGTGATCGCCATCACCTCGCACCTGCTCGTCTTCTCGGCCCTCTACCAGCTCTCCGACGGGTTGCAGAATGTCTCTGTGGGGGTGCTGCGCGGCATCCAGGACGTGAAGGCGATCATGCCCATCGCGCTGGTCTCCTACTGGCTGCTCAACCTGCCCGTGGGTTACCTGCTCGCTTTCGTGCTCGACATGGGGCCCGCGGGGCTCTATCTCGGCTTCTCGTTCGGACTGTCGACGGCCGCCCTGCTGCTCGTCCGGCGCATCCGCCGCAGCGTGGCGCGGCTCCGATGCGAAGAGGCTAAGTAAAAAGTGAAAAGTAAAAAGTAAAAAGTGCGGTCGGCGGCTGTCCGGCCGGCGTTTTCCACTTTTCACTTTTTTTGCGTACCTTTACACAAAATATGCGCATAGATGGAATCCGAAAAACGAAATAACGACGACTTCAAACCCGAAATCGGCCGCGGCTGCGCCTTCTGCGACAGCGGCGACGAGGTGGAGGCGCGGCCCTGCGACGGCTGCTTCAAGCTCCACGAGACGGCGTGGCAGGAGGGCTATCCCGACAACATCCCCACCGATCTTTTCGAGGTGCGTTTCAAGAACACGCGCCGCTCGTTCTACCAGAACGTCAACAACCTCGATCTGAAACGGGGCGACATTGTGGCCGTGGAGGCCTCGCCCGGCCACGACATCGGCATAGTCTCGCTCACGGGCGACATGGTGGCCCGCCAGATCCGCCGCCTGGGCTTCACCCCCTACAACGGCGAGTACCGCAAGATCTACCGCAAGGCCAAGCCCTACGACATCGAGCGGTGGCAGGAGGCTATCGCTCTGGAGCACGAGACGATGATCGCCGCGCGTCAGATCGCCGCCGACATGGGGCTCAACATGAAGATCGGCGACGTGGAGTACCAGGGCGACAAGATCAAGGCCATTTTCTACTATATCGCCGACGAGCGCGTCGACTTCCGCGAGCTCATCAAGGTTTTCGCCGAGCGCTTCCGCATCCGCATCGAGATGAAGCAGATCGGCGCGCGCCAGGAGGCGGGCCGCATCGGCGGTCTGGGCGCCTGCGGGCGCGAGCTGTGCTGCGCCTCGTGGATGTCGACCTTCACGAGCGTCACCACCGGGGCGGCGCGCGTGCAGGAGATTTCGCTCAACCCCCAGAAGCTGGCCGGGCAGTGCTCGAAGCTCAAGTGCTGCATGATGTACGAATACGACGCCTACGTCGACGCCCGCAAGGAGTTCCCGCGCCTGCGCGAACCCCTTCAGACCATCGAGGGGGAGTGGTTCCTCGTCAAGAACGACATCCTGTCGGGCACGATGACCTTCTCCTCGTCGAAGGAGGCGATGGTCAACGTCACCACGCTGCCGGTCGGCCGCGTGAAGGAGATCCTGGCGATGAACCGCGCCGGAAAGAAGGCCGACCAGCTCGTCGACGAGGCCGACATGCCGCCCGCCGTCGAGGAGCCCAACTACGGCTCGGAGTCGGTCGAGGACAGCATCACGCGCTTCGACAAGGCGCGGCGCCGCAAGCGTTCGGGCCGTTCGGGCCGCGGCGGCGAGCGTCGGGCCGAGCATCGGACGGGCGATGCGCCGAAGGAGCGCGCGGAGGAGGCTACGCGCCGCGACGGCGACTCCCCCAAGGAGGAGGGCCGCACCCGCCGCGAGGGGGGCGAGCGGCCGCAGAACCGCCGCGGCGGCCGCAACCGCCAGGGCGGCGCGAACCGCGGTGAGGGTGCCCCGGACCGCGAGCAGCAGCCGCGCGAGGGGCGTCCGGCACGCGACGGGCAGCCCCGCGAAAACCGCGAGAATCGCGAGCCCCGCGAAGGCAAGGTGCCCCGCGAGGGGGCCGAGCAGCGGCAGCCCCGCGAACCCCGCGAACCGCGCGACAACAAGGCGCCCCGCGAATCGGGCGGCCGCGGCCGTTCGGAGAGCCGCGGCCGTTCGGAGAGCCGCAACCGCCGGCGTGGCGCGGCGCCGAAGAGCGGCGGCGAGGAGCGTCCGGCGCGCGAGACCCCGGGCGATAACGAAACGCGGTAGCGCGGTGGCACGACCGACGATAAGAGGCTTCGTGGCGGCCTGCGCGGCCCTGCTGGCCGCGGGCTGCGGCATGACGGGGCGGGCCACGGCCGTCGACGTCGATCCGCGGGCGTGGACGCAGGCGGCCGAGCTGGCGGTGGAGAACGACGACACGCTCTCGCTGCGCGACATCGCGCTCTTCGTGCGCTGCAACGTGCGCTTCGTCGAGGACTCGCTGACGCTGCGCATTGCGACGCTCACGCCCGACTCGCTGCGCTGCGAGGAGACGTTGCGGCTGGGTCCGGCGCCCGTGCGCCTGCCCTCGGCCGTGCGGGGCGAGATCCTGGCCCCCTACCGCCTGCGGGTGCGCCTGCCGCGCTCGGGCAGCTACCGCTGGCAGGTCGTGCCGACGCGCCCGGTCGCGGGGATCGAGGCCGTGGGCATACGAATCGAACCGAGTAACTGACCCCCCCCCGACGTTCCGCGCCCGGCGCGCGGCGGGGTACAAAACAGACCGACGACATGGGAAAAGATAAACTCCGCAGATTTCGCGAGAACGAGACCTTCGCCTGCTTCGTGCAGCCGGCCTTCGACGAGGTGTTCTCGCAGGACCACCGGCTCAAGGGGCGCTGGCGCAGCGACTTCTTCCGCAACGACCGCCCGATCGTGCTCGAGCTGGGGTGCGGTAAGGGCGAGTATACGGTGGCGCTGGCCGAGCGCGACCCCGCGCGCAACTACATCGGCATCGACATCAAGGGTGCGCGCATGTGGCGCGGCGCCAAGACGGCCACCGAGCGCGGCATGACCAACGTGGGCTTCCTGCGCACGCGCATCGAGTTCATCGGTTCGCTCTTCGCCGAGGGCGAGGTCGACGAGCTGTGGATCACCTTCCCCGACCCGCAGCTCAAGACGCGCCGCGCGTCGAAGCGGCTCACCTCGCCGCTCTTCCTCTCGCGCTATGCCCGCATCCTCCGCCCGGACGGTGCGATCAACCTCAAGACCGACTCGAAGCACCTCTACGCCTACACCGACGCGGTGATCCGCCGCTTCGGCCTGCTGTGCGAGGCGAGCGAGGCCGACATCTACGGCTCGGGCGCGGCCGACGAGACCCTCTCGGTGAAGACCGCCTACGAGAGCCGCTTCCTCGAGATGGGGCTGCCGATCACCTACACGCGCTTCTCGCTCGGCGGGCGCCGCGACTTCCCCGACTTCGCGTGGGAGGGCGACGACGCGGCGGAGAAGGACTGCGAGGCCGAGCGCGAGGCGGCCTTCTGACGCGCCGCCCGCAAACCTGCCGTTCCGTAAATCCTGCCGCCCGTTACCCGGCCCTCCGTAACCCGGCCCCGCGATGGATCGAAAGCGCGAAGACTATGCGCTCGCCATGGCGTGCCTCTTCGGCGAGAAGCGGCACGCCGGGAACTCCCGCCCGTCGTGGCGGTCGTCCTGCGCGAGGAGCGTCCTACGCCGTGACGCGGCGCGCTACCCGATGTTGCGGCGTATGCGCTCCAGCCCGCTGCGCGTGAGAGGTGTCTGCCCCATGCGGCGGTCGAACTCCTCCTCCGAGAGCGCGAGCCACTCGTCGGCCGTCATCGCCGCGGGGTCGAAGAGCGGGTCGAAGGCTGGGTTGCGGTGCTGCGGCGCGCGGCGGTTGTAGGGGCAGACGCTCTGGCAGGCGTCGCAGCCGAAGATCCAGCCGTGGAGCGGCGCCGCGGGGTCGGGGTCGCGCTCCACGGTGTGGCGCGAGATGCAGCGCCGTGTGTCGACCGTGCGGTCGGGGGTGAGGGCCTGCACGGGGCAGGCGTCGAGGCAGGCGCGGCACGTGCCGCACCGCGACCCCTCGAAGGGGGCGTCGTAGCTCCCGCAGGGCTCCGTGAGCAGCAGCTCGCCCAATAATACATAGGTGCCCAGAGCGGGTGTGACCAGCAGCGACTGCCGCCCGATCCACCCCAGCCCCGCCTCCACGGCCAGCTGCTTCTCGGCCAGGGGGGCCGTGTCGACGAAGGCCCGGCCGCGCAGCGCGGGGCGGGCCTTCAGCAGCGAGTCGAGCATGCGGCCGAGCATGGCGCGGATCGAGGTGTGGTAGTCGGCCGCGCAGGCGTAGGAGGCCACGCGGGTCCGGTGTGCGGCGGGGTAGCCGTCGCTCGCGGCGTTTTTGTAGCCTACGGCGCACACCACGGCCGTCCGGGCTCCCTCGAAGAGGCGCGCCGGGTCGAACCGCTTCTCCGTGTGGCGCTCCATGTAGCCCAGCGTCGAGTGGAGCCCGCGGCCGAGCCATGCGCGGAAGCGCTCCTCCGCCTGCGGCATCGGATGGCAGGGGGCCACGCCGCAGAGGTCGAAACCCGCCTCGGCGGCGAGCCGTTTTATTTCCGTTCGGTCGAGCATGTTCGATATTTTGTCGCTAAAATAGTGTTTTTTGGTCGGAAGTTCGTACTTTTGTCCCCTAATTCGCGTTGTATTAACGAAAACCAATGACTGAAAAAGTACCTATGGCTATCCATACGCTTTACGAGCTGGTCCGCAACAGCGTCGACCGGTTCGCGTCGCGGGTCGCCTTTTCGATGTTCGAGGGCGAGGAGACGACCTATGCCGAAGTCGGCCGCCGCATCGAGAAGGTGCAGCAGGAGCTCACGGGCGCGGGTCTGCGCCCGGGCGATCGGGTGGCGCTGCTGAGCAGCAACATGTCCAACTGGGGCGTCTGCTATCTGGCCGTCGTGTCGGCGGGCATGGTCGTCGTGCCCATCCTGCCCGACTTCTCGGGCGAGGAGCTCGACATGATCATCGAACACTCCGAGGCCAAGGCCCTCATGGTGTCCGACAAGCTCTTCACCAAGCTCTCGAAGCCCACCATCGAACGGCTGCACGTGGTGGTCCGCACCAAGAATCTGGGCGTCATCGCCCAGCGCGTGAAGGGCGAAGGTGCGACCGCCGTCCCGCAGCCCGACGACCTGGCGGCGGTGATCTACACCTCGGGCACCACCTCCAAGCCCAAGGGGGTGATGCTCACCCACCGGGCGCTCTGCGCCCAGATCGCCATGTCGGCGGCCATCTTCCCGGTCGACGGCGACGACGTATTCCTCTCGGTGCTGCCCCTGTCGCACACCTACGAGTGCTCGATCGGCATGATCTACCCCTTCTCGATGGGCGCCCGCGTGGTCTACATCGACCGTCCGCCCACGGCGTCGGTGCTCATGCCCACGCTGCGGGCCGTGCGTCCCACGGTGATGCTCATCGTGCCGCTGATCATCGAGAAGATCTACCGCCACCAGGTGCTGGCCAAGTTCAACTCCACGGCCACCTGGCGTACGCTCTACCGCATCGGCTTCATGCGCCGCTACTTCCACCGCGTGGCGGGCAAGAAGCTCATGAAGCTCTTCGGCCGCAGGCTGCGTTTCCTGGGCATCGGCGGCTCGAAGCTCGACGGCGGGGCCGAGAAGTTCCTGCTCGAAGCCAAGGTCCCCTACGCCATCGGCTACGGTCTGACGGAGACTGCGCCCCTGCTGGCCGGCGCCGCGCCGTCGATGGTGCGCCTCGGGTCGACGGGACCTCAGGCGCCGGGCGTCGAGCTGCGGCTCGACAACGTCAACACCGAGACGCGCCAGGGCGAGATCGTGGCCCGCACGCCGAGCGCCATGCTGGGCTACTTCAAGAATCCCGAAGCGACGGCCGAGGCCTTCACCGCCGACGGCTGGTTCCGCACGGGCGACCTGGGCGAGTTCGACAAGGACGGCTGGCTCTACATCAAGGGGCGCCTGAAGAACATGATCGTGGGTCCGGGCGGCGAGAACATCTACCCCGAGGACATCGAGAGCGTGCTCAACTCCCACGTCTGCATCGCCGACTCGATCGTCACCGAGCAGGAGGGGCGTCTGGTGGCGCTCGTCCACTTCAACCGCGACGAGATCGAGGCGATGATCGACGACTGGCGCGAAGAGTGGGAGACCAAGAAGGAGGCCTGGGAGGCCAAGACCGAGCAGCTCAAGCAGGAGATCATGGAGTTCGTCAATGCTAAGGTGAGCCGCTTCTCGCGCATCTCGGAGGTCGTCGAGGAGAAGGAGGAGTTCGTGAAGACCCCCACGCAGAAGATCCGCCGCTTCCTCTACAACGGCAAGCGCGGCACCGATGCGGCTGCTTCGGCGACGTCGGCTTCGACGCCTGCTGCTTCGACGCCTGCTGCTTCGGCGCCGGCTTCAGCGCCGGCCGAGGGGGACGACGCAGCGAAGAGATAGGCGGCCGCGTGCCGCATCGCAGTGCGATCGCGAGTCGGGCAGGGACCCGGCTCGCGTTTTTTTGTGCGGTGTCGGCAGCACAGTCCGCAGCCACCCCGGGCGGAGGGCTGCTCTGTCGACTGCGTCTTCAGAGCCCCTCCGCTGGCTGCGGACTGAAAAGCGAATCCCGGCTCTTGGCCGGGCGCTGGTTGCCGTCCGGGGGCGGCTGCGGGCTGCCGGTTCTCGGCGTGGCCTCGAACCGAAAAGCCCCGCACCGGATCAGCGGTGCGGGACCCTCGTCGTATGCAGGACCGTCCGGCGGGCGGCTACTCCTGGCCGGATTCGCCGACATTGCCGATCGCGCCGGCTTCGCCGACATCTCCGGCTTCGCCGACTTCGGCCGCGTCGAGCGGCGTGAGCTCCTCGTCGAGGAAGAGATCCTCGTCGCCCACGCCCAGCGAGCGGTAGTAGTCGTTCAGGTAGTCGACGATCTCGCGCCGGCCGGCGTAGTTGGCCAGCAGGTAGGCGCGGTTCAGCTCGTCGAGGCGCCGCGCGAACGAGTCGGCCACCAGATCGGCCTGCACGCCATCGAAGCGCAGGTAGTACTCGATGTACTCGATGATGTTGTCGGCGTAGGCCCGCAGCAGGGCGTCGCCCTTGGCCGTGGCCGCCTCGTCGCCCTGCGCGCCGGCCACGTAGTAGGCCTCGACGAAGGGGTAGGTGTTGTCCTCGGTGAAGCGCAGCGCCTCGACGGGCAGCCGCTCGAGCCCCAGGTCGAGCAGCTCGACCGCCTCCCGGGTGCGGTTCCGCCGCAGCAGCTCCTTCGCCACGCGGGCGAAGGCGTCGCGGGCGTGGGCCGCCTCCAGATTGTACTGGATGAAGTGGTCGACGTAGACGCGCGGGTCGGAGAGGTTGCCGTAGCGGAAGGTGTCGCGCAGCAGCGGCGCCGCATAGTCGGGGTCGATGCGCCCGATCTCGCGGTAGTCCTTCGCCTCGGTGCGGATGGGTACCAGACGGTAGGCGTAGCCGTCGAACTGGAGGTAGTCGAGCAGCCCCAGCTGTTCGAAGATGTAGGGCTGCGTGAGGTAGATCGGACGCTTCCAGTCGAAGTGGGCCAGCATGTCGAGGATCATCAGCTGGGGCTTGTCCACCGAGTTGCGCTTGAGGTTGATGTAGACCGTGTCGACCATCAGGTCGCGCTCATCCTCGCGCACGATGCCCGCGTCGATGGCGTTCTGCTTGTCGACGGGCAGGGCCAGGCGGCGCGTGGGGAAGTAGTCGGAGAGCGACCCTTCGGCCGTGCCGTCGTCGAGGCGCACCTGCGTGCGGGGGTCGTCGCTGCGCACGAAGTCGATCGCCTCCTTGAGCTCGACCGTGCGGTCGACGCGCTCGTAGACGGGCACCTGGTCGTTGACGTGGGTGTACTTGTGCTTGGGCAGCGAGAAAGGTACGCCCGGAGCCTCGTAGGCGCGCCGCTTCATCTGGTCGATATACCACTCGCCGCCCAGATAGGAGGTGTTCATGATCCGCACGTCGGGCCGCACGCCGTAGACGTCCTGGTTGTTCCAGAGCGGGAAGGTGTCGTTATCGCCGTAGTTGAGGATGATGGAGTTGGGGAGCGTCGACTGGAGATAGTTCCAGCCGATGTCGCGCGCCATGGTGCGGTGCGAGCGGTCGTGGTCGTCCCAGTTCTGCGCCGCCAGCAGCGCGGGGATGCCCATGCAGAGCGCCGTGGCCGCGGCGGCCGCCGCCGTGCGGCGGCGCTCCAGCACGCGGCACAGCAGCTCGTAGAGCGCCACCACGCCCATGCCGATCCAGATCGAGAAGGCGTAGAACGACCCGGCGTAGACGTAGTCGCGCTCGCGCGGCTCGCCGGGCTGGGTGTTGAAGTAGAAGACCAGCGCCACGCCCGTCATGACGAAGAGCCACATGACCACCGAGAAGTTGCGCGCGTCGCGGTTGAACTGGTAGAGCAGCCCGACGAGTCCCAGCAGGAAGGGCAGGAAGTAGTAGGTGTTGCGCCCCTTGTTCTCCTCCACCTCGCGCGGGAGGCCCTCCTGCGGGCCGAGGTAGCGCTCGTCGATCCAGCGGATGCCCGAGAGCCAGTTGCCGTCGGTGATCGTCTCGCGCAGGGGCTGGATGTCGCTCTGCCGGCCGACGAAGTTCCAGAGGAAGTAGCGCCAGTACATGTAGGAGAGCTGGTAGTTGAAGAAGAAGTTGAGGTTCTCGCCGAACGTGGGCTCGACCACGGTGCGGGGGCCGTATCCGTCGTCGTAGGTGCGCTTGCGGCCGAAGTCGAGCACCTCCTGCATCACGGGGCGCCCCTCGGCGTCGCGCACCACCTCGCCCTCCTCGTTGCGGGCCGCCTCCACCGTGGTGCGGTAGGCCGCCCACTGCTTGAAGTCGCGCTCCTTCTTCGCATAGCTCCACATGCGGGGGAAGAGGTGCATGAATCGGGGATCGTGCGTGTAGCCCGTGATGACGGTGGCGGGGCTGTAGCGCCCCTCTTCGTCGAGGTACCAGAGCCGCTTCTCCTTGAGGCCCGTGGGGGGTGCCGAGTAGTAGGCGCCGTAGAGCAGCGGGCGGTCGCCGTACTGGTCGCGGTTGAGCACCGACAGCAGCGCGTGGGGGTTGTCGGGGTTGTTGGAGTTCATGGGCGGGTTGGCCGCGGCGCGGATCGTCACCGAGGCATAGGAGGAGAAGCCCACGAGGATCATCGTCACGCAGAGCAGCACCGTGTTGAGCGTCGCCCGCCCGGCGCGGTGGGCCCGCCACGAGGCCCAGCCCATGCCGCCGATGAGCGCCAGCGAGAAGAGCGTGATGCCTGAGTTGACGGGCAGCCCCAGCGTGTTGACGAACGCGAGGTCGACCATCGCCCCGACGTAGACCGTGTAGGGGATGACGATGTTGTTGATGAAGACCAGAATGGCCCCGGCGGCGAGCGTGGCGACGGCCGCGCCGCGCCACGTGATGCAGTCGTACTTGCGGAAGTAGTAGATGAAGACCAGCGCGGGGATGGTCAGCAGGTTGAGGATATGCACGCCGATCGAGAGCCCCATCAGGTAGGCGATCAGGATGATCCAGCGTGCGGCCCCGGGCCGGTCGGCCTCCTCCTCCCACTTGAGCATGAGCCACACCACCAGCGCCGTGAACATCGACGAGAGGGCGTAGACCTCGCCCTCGATGGCCGAGAACCAGAAGGTGTCGGTGAAGGTGTAGGCCAGCGCTCCCACGGCGCCTGCGCCCAGCGCGGCGACGGTCCGAGGCAGGGTGAGCTCGCGGCCGCCGCGCGTGACGAGACGGCGCGCCAGATGGGTGATCGTCCAGAAGAGGAAGAGGATGCAGAAGGCGCTCGCCAGCGAGTTCATGGCGTTGACGGCGATGCCCACATAGTCGGGCGAGGGGGCGAAGAGGGTGGCCAGGCGCGCCAGCATCATGAAGAGCGGGGCGCCGGGCGGGTGGCCCACCTCGAGCTTGTAGGAGGTGGCGATGAATTCGGAGCAGTCCCAGAGGCTCGAGACGGGCTCCATGGTCAGAAGGTAGACCGCCGCCGCTATGGCGAAGACGGCCCAGCCGACGATGTTGTTCCAGCGTTTGAAGAGTGTCATAGGATCGTATCTGCGTTTCTCTTGTCGTTCGGCGGCTCGCAGCCGGCGGAGCGGCTGTCGGCCCGAAGGGTGCGGCCCTCCGCCCGGGGGCGGCTGCGGGCTGCCGGTTCTCGGCAGGCCTCGAACCGAATTGCGGGCACGTAGCACCGCACAAATGTAAGCAATAAACCGTCTATTTGCAATTTTTATCGGCGACGGTCGGTCGATGGTGCGTGAGCCCCGATCCGGCGCGGGCGGTGTCGGTGCCGGCGGGAAGGATCGGAGGACGAAGCCTCGGCCGGGGCCGGGCGGGAGCCCTTTCCCCGGGCGGCGCCCTGCCGGGATCGCTCCCCGTTTCGCCCGGGCTGCGGCGCGGCGGCCTTCGGGGCGTGCGGACCCCTGGGCTTCGGCGGGGCGGGCGGCGCTACGACGAGCGTGCCGTCCTCTTCGAGCTGAAGGCCCGTGAGCTTGAGTATCTGCTGCAGCAGCGGACGCTCCTCCTCCGAGCAGAGCGAGATGGCCACCCCTTCGTGCCCGGCGCGCCCCGTGCGGCCGATGCGGTGTACGTAGGTTTCGGGCACTTCGGGCAGGTCGTAGTTGACCACCAGCGGCAGCTCCGATATGTCGATGCCGCGCGCGGCGATGTCGGTGGCGATCAGCACGCGGCAGGCGCCCGAGCGGAAGTCGTTCATGGCCCGCTCGCGGGCCCCCTGCGACTTGTCGCCGTGGATGGCGCGCGCCTCGATGCCGGCGCGGGTGAGGATGCGGGCGATGCGGTCGGCGCCGTGCTTGGTGCGCGAGAAGACCAGCGTCGCCGCCTCGGGCCGCTCCTCGACGAGGGCGATGAGCGCCTCCTTCTTGTCTGCCTTCTCGGCGAAGCGGATGCTCTGGCTGATGGTCTCGACCACCGATGCGGGCGGCGTCACCGACACGTGCACCGGGTCGCGGAGCATCGTCGAGGCCAGGCGCAGGATGTCGTCGGGCATCGTCGCCGAGAAGAAGAGCGTCTGCCGCCGCTCGGGCAGCAGCGGCAGGATGCGGCGGATGTCGTGTATGAAGCCCATGTCGAGCATGCGGTCGGCCTCGTCGAGCACGAAGTGGGCGACCGAGGCGAGCGAGACGTGTCCCTGCCCCACCAGGTCGAGCAGGCGTCCCGGGGTGGCGACGAGCAGGTCGACGCCCCGCCGCAGTGCGTCGACCTGGGGCCGCTGGCTCACGCCGCCGAAGATCACGCAGTGGCGGATGTCGGTCCCGCCGGCGTAGTCGCGGCAGCACTCCTCGATCTGTATGGCCAGCTCGCGCGTAGGGGTGAGCACCAGGGCGCGGATCGGGCGGCGGCCCTTCGGCCGGGGCGCCTCGGCGAGCTGCTGGAGGATGGGGAGGGTGAAGGCGGCGGTTTTGCCCGTGCCGGTCTGGGCGCAGCCCAGCAGGTCGCGCCCCTCCAGCGCGGGCGGTATGGCCTGCTCCTGAATGGGTGTGGGGTGGGCATAGCCCTTCTGCGCCACGGCGTCGACGAGCGGGCGTATGAGCGGAAGATCGGAAAATGTCATGTCTGATTTTTGAAATGAAGGGGGCGGCATCGGCCGGCCCCGGATATAGAGAACGTGCAAAAGTACGATATATTTCCCGGATTCGGGCCGCGGGGGCTCTTTTTCTTCGGCGGCGGCCCCGCGCGGCGGCGGGATTTCCGGCGGGCGGGGCGCCGGTTTCATGTTTTTTTCGTATCTTCGCGGTCAGAAAAACACATCGTTCGCTATGGAATCGAAACTCGTACTCTACAATACGCTCTCGCGCCGCAAGGAGGCGTTCGAACCCCTCGTGCCGGGCCGCGCGGGCATGTACGTCTGCGGCCCTACGGTCTACGGCGATCCCCACCTGGGCCACGCCCGCCCGGCCGTGACGTTCGACCTGCTGTTCCGCTACCTCAAGGCCTCGGGCTACAAGGTGCGCTACGTGCGCAACATCACCGACGTGGGGCACCTGGAGCACGACGCCGACGAGGGCGAGGACAAGATCGCCAAGAAGGCGCGCCTCGAGCAGCTCGAACCCATGGAGGTGGCCCACTACTACACCGAGCGCTACCGCCGCGCGATGGAGGCGCTGGGCGTGGAGAGCCCCTCGATCGAGCCCCACGCCTCGGGCCACATCATCGAGCAGATCGCCTTCGTGCAGCGCATCCTCGACGCCGGCTTCGCCTACGTGTCGAACGGCTCGGTCTACTTCGACGTGGAGAAGTACAACACCCGGCATAACTACGGCCGTCTGTCGGGCCGCAACCTCGACGACATCGTCGCCAACACGCGCGAGCTCGACGGCCAGTCGGACAAGCGCCACTCCTACGACTTCGCCCTGTGGAAGAAGGCCTCGCCCGAGCACATCATGCGCTGGCCCTCGCCCTGGAGCGACGGCTTCCCCGGCTGGCACATGGAGTGCTCGGCCATGTCGACGCGCTACCTGGGCGAGCGGTTCGACATCCACGGCGGCGGCATGGACCTCATGTTCCCCCACCACGAGTGCGAGATCGCCCAGTCGACGGCCGCCCTGGGCCACGACTCGGCCCGCTACTGGGTGCACAACAACATGATCACGATCAACGGCCAGAAGATGGGCAAGTCGCTGGGCAACTTCATCACCCTGGAGGAGCTCTTCACCGGCTCGCATGCGCTGCTCGCGCAGGCCTACACGCCCATGACCATCCGCTTCTTCGTGCTGCAGGCCCACTACCGCTCGACGCTCGACTTCTCGAACGAGGCCCTTCAGGCCGCCGAGAAGGGGCTCGACCGCCTGATGAAGGGCATCGAGACGCTGGAGAAGATCCGCCCCTCGGCCGCCTCGACGGTCGACCCCTCGGAGCTGGAGGCGCGCTGCCGCGCGGCGATGGACGACGACCTCAACTCGCCGCAGGTCATCTCGGCGCTCTTCGACTGGGTGCGCACGATCAACCAGTTGGCCGACGGCGCACAGACAATCGATGAGGCCGGTCTCGCGGCGCTGCGCGCGACCGTGCACCGCTACGCCTTCGACATCCTGGGTCTTCGCGACGAGAAGGCCGCCGGCACCGCCGCCGGGCGCGACTACGTGACCCCGCTGGTCGAGATGCTGCTCTGCGAGCGCCTCAAGGCGCGCGCGGCCAAGGACTGGGCCGCCTCGGACCGCATCCGCGACGGACTGGCCGCCGCCGGCATCCGCGTCAAGGACCGCAAGGAGGGCACCGACTGGGAGCTCGAGTAGACAATTCACAATTCGCAAATATGGCGGAGGGGCGGTCGTGGTGCCGCCCTCCGCATAAAGAAACCTGCATGTCAGAAATCCGCTCGGCGGCTACGGAGCTCGGAACCGAACGCATCCGCAAGCTGCTCATGCAATACGCCGTGCCGGCGGTGATCGCCATGACGGCCTCGTCGCTTTACAACATGGTCGACAGCATCTTCATCGGCCAGGGTGTGGGGCCGCTGGCCATTTCGGGTCTGGCGGTCACCTTCCCGCTGATGAACCTCGCGGCGGCCTTCGGCTCGCTCGTGGGCGTCGGCGCCGCCACGCTCATCTCCATGCGGCTGGGGCAGCGCGACTACGAGACGGCCCGGACGGTGCTGGGCAACGTATTGACGCTCAATCTCATCATCGGCGTTGCGTTCGGCCTCGCTGCGCTCCTGTTGCTCGACCCGATCCTCTACTTCTTCGGCGCGAGCGCCGAGACGATCGGCTATGCGCGCGAGTATATGACCATCATCCTGGCGGGCAACGTCGTCACCCACATGTATCTGGGCCTCAATGCCGTGCTGCGCGCATCGGGCCATCCGCGCAAGTCGATGCAGGCCACGATCAACACCGTGGTCATCAATACGGCGCTCGACCCGCTCTTCATCTACGGCTTCGGGTGGGGCATCCGCGGCGCGGCCATCGCCACGATCCTGGCGCAGGTGGTCTCGCTCGCGTGGCAGCTGCGCATCCTCTCCGACCGGCGCGAGCTGCTCCACTTCCGTCGCGGCATCTACCGCCTGCGCCGCCGCATCGTGGCCGACGTGCTGGCCATCGGCATGTCGCCCTTCCTGATGAACCTCGCGGCCTGCCTGATCGTCATCCTCATCAACAAGGGGCTCAAGCAGTACGGCGGCGACCTGATGATCGGCGCCTACGGCATCGTCAACCGCCTGGCCTTCTTCTTCGTGATGATCGTCATGGGCATCAACCAGGGCATGCAGCCCATCGCGGGCTACAACTTCGGCGCCCGCCAGTACGACCGCGTGCTGCGCGCGCTGCGGCTGACGATGATGGGGGGCACGGCCGTGATGACCGTGGGCTTCGCCATCGGCGAGCTGCTGCCCGGGGTGGTCGTGCGCCTCTTCACCACCGACGACGAGCTGGTCCGCCTCTCGGTCGAGGGCATGCGCATCGTCTTCGTCTTCTTCCCCATCATCGGCTTCCAGATGGTGGCGACCAACTTCTTCATGAGCATCGGCATGGCCTCGAAGGCGATCTTCCTGTCGCTCTCGCGCCAGCTGCTCTTCCTGCTCCCGGGGCTGCTGCTCCTGCCGGGGCTCTTCGAGCGGTTCACCTCGTGGAACGGCAGCTGGGGCGTGTGGTGCGCCATGCCGCTCTCGGACCTGCTGGCGGCGATGGTGACCTTCGCGATGCTCGTTCACCAACTGCGCAGGTTCCGGGCCATGGCCGCGGAGCCCGGTGCCAACATCTGAGACGCTATGGAGGAAAATTTCGTCATCTGCATCGGCCGCCAGCTGGGCGGCGGGGGCATGGAGGTCGGGCGGCACCTCGCCCGGCGGCTCGGCGCGACGCTCTACGACAAGGAGCTCATCGACCTGGCGGCGCGCGAGAGCGGGCTCTGCCCCTCGCTCTTCGAGCGGGCCGACGAGCGCGGCTCCAAGGGGCTCTTCTCGACGCTGGTGGGCTATCTGCGTGCCCCCTTCACGGGCTACGAGGGCGGCAACGGGGGCAACGTGCTCGCGCCCGAGGCGCTCTTCAAGATCCAGAGCGACGTCATCCGCGACCTGGCCGCGCGTCGCTCGTGCCTCTTCGTGGGGCGGTGCGCCGACTATATCCTGCGCGACCGCGCCCGCACGGTGAGCCTCTTCCTGACGGCCGACGCGCCCGACCGCGTCGCGCGGCTGTGCGGGGCCCACGGCTGGACCGAGCGCGAGGCGCTGGAGCGCATGCGGCGCGTCGACGCGGAGCGTGCGGCCTACTACAACTACTACACCGGGCGCACGTGGGGCGAAGCCGCGACCTACGACCTCTGCCTCAACACCTCGCGGCTGGGCGTCGGGCGGACGGTCGACTTCATCCTGGAGTTCGTCGCCGCGCGCCTCGAACAGAACAAACCGACATTATGATACTCGCCGATCAAATACGCGAACTGGAGCAGCGCCGCGAAGCGCTGGAACGCTGCCTCGACATCGAACAGAAGCGCATCGACCTGCGCAACGAAGAGGAGAAGACGCAGGAGCCGTCGTTCTGGGACGACCCCGAGCGGGCGCGCGAGCAGCTGCGCCGCGTGGCCTCGATCAAGGCGTGGGTGGAGGAGTACGAGACCATCCGCAAGGATGTCGAGGACCTGGCGCTCATGCCCGACTTCGTGCGCGAGCAGGTGATGACCGAGGCCGAGATGGACGCCCACTACGCCGCCACGCTCGAGCGCGTCGAGAAGCTCGAGATGCGCAACATGCTGCGCCGCGACGAGGACAAGCTGGGCGCCATCATGGACATCAACGCCGGCGCGGGCGGCACCGAGGCGCTCGACTGGGCCTCGATGCTGCTGCGCATGTATACCCGCTGGGGCGAGGCCCACGGCTACCGGGTCAAGGTGCTCGACTACCAGGCGGGCGACGAGGTGGGCGTCAAGTCGTGCACGCTCGAGTTCGAGGGCGACTACGCCTACGGCTACCTCAAGAGCGAGAACGGCGTGCACCGCATGGTGCGTCTGTCGCCCTTCAACGCCAACAACAAGCGGCAGACGACCTTCGCGTCGGTCTTCGTCTCGCCGGCCGTCGACGACACGATCGAGATCACGATCAACCCCTCCGACATCGAGTGGGACACCTTCCGCTCGTCGGGTGCCGGCGGGCAGAACGTCAACAAGGTGGAGACGGCCGTGCGCCTGCGCTACCACGGCAAGGACGCCGACACGGGCGAGCCCGTGGAGTTCCTCATCGAGAACATGGAGACCCGTTCGCAGCTGATGAACCGCGAGAACGCCATGCGCATCCTCCGCTCGAAGCTCTACCAGCGCGAGCTCGACAAGCGCATGGCCACGCAGCAGGCGCTCGAGGCCTCCAAGAAGAAGATCGAGTGGGGCTCGCAGATCCGCTCCTACGTCTTCGACGACCGCCGCGTGAAGGACCACCGCACCGGCGTGCAGACCTCGGCCGTCGAGGCCGTGATGGACGGCGGGCTCGATGCCTTCATCAAGGCCTACCTGATGGAGACCGGCGGCGGGGCTTTGTCGTGATAACGGGCAGATCCGGCGCTTCTCTTGTGCCTCCGAATGGGAAATACGTCTTGTATGTCCCATCCGTCGGCCTTGCGCGAAACACCGGATCTGCCTCGTTCTGACGACAAAGCGTGTCGAGTTGCCGCGATAACGGGCGGATCCGGTGGCCCGGAAGCGATCCCGGCTTTAGCCGGGCAGCCCGCAGCCACCTCCAGGCGGAGGGCTGCTCTGTCGGCGGCGCCTCCCGAGCCCCTCCGCTGGCTGCGGGCCGCGCACCCCCCCCCAAAAAACGGCTCTTAGCCGGGCGCTGGCTGCGGTCTGAAATGCTCCATTTGCTGATTCCGGTGGCCTGCGATACCCGGGCAGTGATCTCCGGCTTTAGCCGGGATTTTCTTTGTATAATGAATAGTGCCCTCCCTTCATTATACATTGTCAATTATTCATTATTCATTGACCAATACGACCGACATGAAATCTCTGCTCCCGATTCTCCTCGCCCTCTCGCTCCTCCTCCCGGCTCCGGCCGCGGCGCAGGAGGTGCTGGTCGGTATGACCGACACGGCTGCCTACTTCCCGCTGCTGCGCGGGCGCAGGGTGGCCGTGCTGGCCAACCATACGGCCGTGGCTCCGGCCGCGGCGTGCGGCGCCGAGGCGCATGCCGACCCTGCCGGGCGGGTCCATCTGGTCGACCTGCTCCACGCCCGGGGCTTCGATCTTACGGGTATCTTCTCGCCCGAGCACGGCTTCCGCGGCACGGCCGATGCGGGCGAGCACGTCCGCAATTCGGTCGACCGGGCCACGGGCATCCCCATCCGTTCGCTCTACGACGGCAATGCGCGGCGCCCCTCGGCCGAAGCGATGGCCTCTTTCGACGTGCTGGTTGTCGACATGCAGGACGTGGGGGTGCGCTTCTACACCTATTATATCTCCATGCTGCGGATGATGGAGGCGTGCGCCGACGCAGGGCGCGAGGTGGTGGTGCTCGACCGCCCCAATCCCCTCGGCGACAAGGTCGACGGGCCGCTCCTGGATATGCGCTACAAGTCGGGCGTCGGGGCGCTGCCGATCCCCGTACTCCACGGGCTGACGATGGGCGAGATCGCCCGCATGGCCGTGGGCGAGGGGTGGACCCCTCCGTGCGGGCTGCGCGTGGTGCCGTGCCGCAACTACACCCACGCGACCGAATACGTGCTGCCCGTAGCGCCGTCGCCCAACCTGCCCGCGCAGCGCTCCGTCTACCTCTACCCGACGCTGTGCCTCTTCGAGGGCACGGTGCTGAGCGTGGGCCGCGGCACCGACCGCCCCTTCGCATGCTACGGCCACCCGGCGCTCCGCGGCGACGGCTTCGACTTCGCGTTCACGCCGCGCCCCACGGCGGGGGCGAAGCAGCCGCTCTTCGAGGGCGAGCGCTGCTACGGCCGCGACCTCGGCGGGATGCCTCTCTCGGAGGCGCGCGAGGTGGGCCTCACGCTCGAATACCTGGTCGATGCCTACCGCCGTCTGGGGCTGGGCGAGCGCTTCTTCAAGCCGATCTTCGAGAAGCTGGTCGGCGTGGGCTACGTGCGCGAGATGATCGTCGCCGGCGCCTCGGCCGACGAGATCCGGGCCCGCTGGGCCGGGGATGTCGCCCGCTATCGGGAGTTGAGGGAGCGCTATCTGCTCTATAAATAGAAAAAGACACCGCTTTAAAGCGGTGTCTTTTTTATCGGATCTCCCCGACCACGGCCCGCGCGATGCGGGCGATCGCCCGGGCGTTGACCGCATCCTCCTCGCGCGAGTCGGAGATCAGCACCGCGAGCGTGCACGAGCGCCCGTCGGGCAGGCGCACGGCCACCCCCACGCGGGCGTCGAGCCCCGCGACGATGCGGTCGATGCGGCGTTCGAGCCGCTCGCGGGGCGACGTGCAGGCCGTCCCGCACCACACGGCGAGCAGCAGCGCGAGCAGGCGTGTCATAGGATCTCCTCCCCGGCGATGCGGTCCTCGGGGCCGATGGGGCGGATGACGCGGCAGGGGTTGCCCGCGGCGACGACCCCCGCGGGGATGTCGCGCGTGACGACGCTCCCGGCGCCGATCACCGCGCCGTCGCCGATCGCGACGCCCGGCAGGACGACCGTGTGTCCGCCGATCCAGACGTCGTTGCCGATCGTGATCGGCCGCGAGCGCATGACGCCCTGCGCCCGCTGCGCGGCGTCGAGGGCGTGAGCGACGGTGTAGAGGCCGCAGTGGGGGCCGATGAAGACGCGGTCGCCGATGGTGACCGCCGCCTCGTCGAGGATCGTGAGGCCCAGGTTGCCGACGAAATCCTCGCCCAGGGTGATCTGCTCGCCGAAGTCGCAGTGGAAAGGGCTGTGGATCGTGAACCGTCGGCCCGTGCGGCCCAGCAGCTGCCGCAGCAGGGCCTCGCGCTCCGCGGCGAGCGACGGCGCGAGAGCGTTGAAGCGGAAGAGCAGCTCCTTGGTCCGTTCGAGCGCCTCGCCTATCGGGGGAACTATGCCGTAGAGCCAGCGGCCCGAGGTCATCTTTTCGAAATCGTTCATGGGGCGGAGATGGGTGGATGAAAAACGATCATTCTTACACACCTAATAAAAGAGCGTGTGCCGAAATCTTCATTCCGACACACGCCCTTTCGCTTCGACTCGTCCGGGAAGTTACTCCGAAACGATCGCCTCGCTCGGGCAGACGCCTGCGCAGGTGCCGCAGTCGATGCACTTGTCGGCGTCGATGACATAGATGTCGCCGGCCGAGATCGCCTCTACGGGGCACTCGCCGATGCAGGTACCGCAGGCGACGCAGGAGTCAGTGATTTTGTAAGCCATGGTCTTGATGTTTATTCGTTAATGAAGTGTGTTTGCAAAAGCAAATATAGGATATTATTTGATAATATCAAAACCCGTGTAGGGAATCAGCACCTCGGGGATGCGGATGCCCTCTGCGGTCTGGTTGTTCTCCAGCAGCGCGGCGACGATGCGGGGCAGGGCCAGCGACGAGCCGTTGAGCGTGTGGGCCAGCTGCGTCTTCTTCTCGGCGTCGCGGTAGCGGAGCTTCAGGCGGTTGGCCTGGAACGACTCGAAGTTCGACACCGACGACACCTCCAGCCAGCGCTTCTGCGCCTCGGAGTATACCTCGAAGTCGTAGGTCAGCGCCGAGGTGAACGACATGTCGCCGCCGCACAGGC
>ERZ778514.138-NODE-138-length-75334-cov-6.432604_pt1 | contig 75334 bp, 65 predicted proteins | sample MGYA00510344_ERZ778514 | MGnify/ENA primary metagenome ERZ778514 (study PRJEB29527, sample SAMN07138968) | mouse gut metagenome | material: feces | host: mouse | place: China:Nanjing | collected 2016-01-25 ...
ATAAGGACATATTAATGATAATCTTACCATGTAAATTCTGGGGAATAAGGTTTTAGGAGGTACAAAATGAAGAAAAAAATTGTCAGTGTACTTATGTGTACAATGATGTGTGTTTCACTGTTTGCAGGATGCGGCAGCAAAAACGATCGGGGGTCGGATGAATCAGCGGAGACAGAAAAGACTGAAGAAACGCAGAAAACAGAGGATACACAGGGGGCAGAAGAATCAGGAGATAAGTTAGATTTAGGACTTAATGTTGAGTCTGTTACAGTAGCTACATCTCCGGGATATGAACCGTTTGAATTTGAAGAAGACGGAGAATTAAAGGGTTTTGATGTTGACATTTGGAACGAGTTTTCTGAGAGAACAGGCATAGAGGTTAAATGGGAATATGCGGATTTCAGCGGACTTCTTGGTTTGATCTCTTCAGGGAAAGCAGATGCCGTGTCAGCGCAGATGACACCGAATGCTGAGAGAGAAGAGAGCTATTGCTTTTCAGATGCGACTAATTATTACGGCTCTACGATTGTAGTTGCGGAAGACAACGAAGAGATTAAGAGCGTAGAAGAGCTGTCAGGAAAGACGATCGGCGTAGGTTCGGGAAATTCCATGCAGCAAACAGTGGAGGCTATGTATCCGGATGGGGATATTAAATTTGAAGTGTATACGTCAGCAACGCTTGAGGCAATGTTTGATGATATTGCATATGGCCGTATTGATGCGGTGTTGGCACAGGATATTCAGACATACATGGCTAAGAAGGCGAACAGTAATCTTAAGATTAAAATTTTAGAGCCATTTGAATATGCACCCGCAGCGATTGTATTTGATAAGAAAAATACAGAACTTCAGGGAGCGATGAATGAGTTCCTTAAAGTTATCAAGGAGGACGGAACTTTAAAAGAAATCTCTGAAAAATGGATTGGTGAAGATATTACGGTAGAAAAGGAATAAATATGAGTTATTTGACGGAGACATTTATCCCGTATGCGAAGATTCTAACGCCGCTTTTGTTAGAGGGACTGGGAATTACAGTATATATATCAGCATTTGCATTTGTGCTTAGCGTTGTGCTCGGTGCAATACTGGCGGTTGTCCAGTATTTTCATGTTAAAGTACTCAGCCAATTGGCGAGGATTTATGTTTCCTATTTCAGGGGAACACCTTTGCTGATTCAGTTGTTCCTGTTTTATTATGGATTGCCAATGGTATTTGAGATTATGCAGCGATGCCCGAAGACCTTTGCGCTTGTGTTATGTCTGGCGCTCAACAGTGCGGCTTACATATCTGAGAGTATCAGAGGCGCAATTGAAAGTATAGATAAAGGCCAGTATGAATCCAGTCTGGCATTTGGCCTGTCGCATTATCAGATGATGACGAAGATTATACTTCCGCAGGCGGCAGTAGCAGCAATTCCTCCGATTGTAAATTCATGTCTGGATATTATTAAGATGTCCTCCCTTGGTATGACCATAGGTATTCAGGATATTATGGGAGAAGCTCAATTAACGGCAGCGACATATTATAAAACATTTGAAACCTATATTTTGGCAGCAGCCTTTTATTGGGTACTGGCACTTGTATTAGGCAGGGTGCAAAAGAAGGTTGAGCAAAAGGTTGGTTCTGCCTATCGGAAGTGATTAAATGGGGATGTTTATGACATCCCCTTATATATTTAGGAGGAGTATATGCTGGAAATAAAAAATTTATCAAAAAGATTCGGAGATCAGCAGGTATTAGATCATATTAATTTAAAAATTGAAAAAGGAAAGGTGTTTGTTATTATTGGTCCTTCTGGTACTGGTAAGTCAACTTTATTGAGGTGTATCAATGCGTTAGAACGACCGGAAAAGGGAACAATACAGCTGGAGAATCAGATTTTTGATTACGAAAATCTAAGTAAATCTGATATACAGGCGCTTCGGACCAATACTTCAATGGTATTTCAGAACTCGAACCTATATCGCAATAAAACGGCTTTCGGCAATGTTACGACACCCCTTATATTAGTAAAAAAGCTGCAAAAGAGCGAAGCTGAGAAAGTCGGGTTAGAGTATCTGGAAAAGGTTGGTATGCTGGAGAAGAAAGATGCGTATCCGGAAACATTGTCCGGAGGGGAAAAACAGAGGGTTGGCATTGCAAGAGCACTGGCCGTAAATCCTGATATTATATTGTTTGATGAGCCGACGTCGGCTCTTGATCCGGAACTGGTATCGGAAGTGTTGGATGTAATTAAAGAACTGGCAAGACAGCATACAACTATGCTGATTGTGACGCATGAAATGAAATTTGCAAGAAATGTTGCTGATGAAGTGATCTTTATGGAAGGCGGACATATTGTAGAACAGGCACCGCCTGAGGAACTGTTCGGGAATCCGAAGGAAGAGAGAACAAGGCAGTTTTTGAACCGGAACAGGGAATAAAGTATTGCCTGTCTTGAAAGCCTAAGTTATAATCAAGGTATATTAATTAAGGAGGCGTTGGCTATGACAAAAACTGGAGAAAGAGAGATTATAAAAGCGGAACACGCATACGGAGGCGAAGGCTATATTACAAAGGAAATGCTGATATCTGATGAGGCTCGCGGCGAGCACTGTAAAATGTATGCAAAGGTTACAGTGCCGGTCGGATGTGAGATTGGATATCACGTACATCAGGGAGATGAGGAAGGTTATTATATTCTGAGCGGAACCGGAGTTTATAATGATAACGGTACCGAGATGCCGGCAGAGCCGGGAGATTCTTTTTTCTGTAAAGAAGGCGACGGTCACGGAATTAAGAATAATGGCGATGAGGACATTACTTTTATGGCATTGATTCTGAAAAAATAAATGGATTGGAGTCTCGCAAAACCAGTCTTCTACTGTGAAGTAAAGACTGGTTCTGCTGTGCTCATAGAAACGTGCGCTGCTTACGTACAATCTCATGGCAGTCCCTATTAATACCCTTTGTCAGATATTCTGAAGCACCGACAAAAGCCTTTGATTGTCTTTCGGCAGCATAATACAGAACCGCACGAATTCACCGTTAAGGCTCTGGAAGGAGGAGCAGTCCCGTATCATCATTTTCTCACGGATAGCTGCCTCGAACACTTGGAAAGAAGTTATCCCTTTTTTTAGGATGCGAAGGAGAATAAAATTGGCATATGCCGGATATACCTGAAAAGTGTCAAGTTTTGCGAGTTCCTGATACATTTTTTGCCGTTGTTCCGCAATCAGTCTTCGGGTTTTTTCAATATATTCTGTGTCCTGGAGCATAAGTTCTCCGGCGAAAGCTCCGATGCTGTTTAAACTCCACGGATTCTGGTGGGTCAGAAGCATGGAGAGAAATCTGCGGTTGCTTGTGGCCGCATATCCAAAACGCAGTCCGGGAGCAGCGAAGAATTTGGATACGCCGCGGATCACCATGAGATTGTCATAGTGTTCGGTTAAAGGTACGGCAGTAATAGTTGCCATGTCCGGCACAAATTCAACATATGTTTCGTCTATCATGACGAAAATATCTTTCGCATGACAGTAATCCACGATTTTTCGCATATCGCTCTGGTTGATGGCAGATGAAGTCGGATTGTTGGGGTTGCAGATGATGACCAGATCGGTACCTTCAGCAATGGAATTTATAAAATCTTTTGAATCCAGTATAAAATTGTCCGATTCTTTCAAATTATAATAAGAAAGCTGTCCGCCTGTTAGAGAAAGTTCTCTTTCATATTCTGAGTAGGTTGGGCCTAAGACAAGCGCTTTCTTTGCGGAGCGCTGGCTGATCAGCAAAGAAATCAATTCTGTGGAGCCGTTGCCTACGACAACATTTTCAGGGCGGCATCCGCAGTAACGGCTGATTGCATTCTTGAGACTGGTATAATTGCGGTCGGGATAACGGCTGATGATATCTAAATGGGCGGCGAGTTCTTGTTTTATATGCTCCGACAGTCCGAGGGGATTTACATTCGCGCCAAACTGAGTGATTTCTTCTTTTTGAATCTGGTAATATTCCGCTATTTTTTCGAGATCGCTCCCGTGAAATTCAATTTTTTTTGACATTTTATTGCTCCTTCTATATACTGTAGTAGTTGAAAATACATAGTTCGACATATATTTTCAAGATTTTGTGTTTCGGCATTGCCATAAGCTATGAAATAATGCTATAATTTATTATAGTGTGTTTTGAAAAAAAAGCAACGAAAGAAGCAGGTGTCAGGCTTGAAAAATAAGATTCAGAAATTTTCCAAAGGAGATTTTCGACTTATCAGGCCGGAGGTTGAGTTCGAGGAAACGAATCTGGTGCTGATTATTGGCGAAGGCGAAGTATATAAGGCGGGTTTCCAAATCAGGAGCAAGAATGATAGTAAAATCAGGGGACTTATCTACCCCTCTTCTTTTCGTGTCTCTTTTAAGGATCCAGGTTTTGAGGGGAATCCGGCAAGAGTGGAATTTACTTACGATGGCAGGGGATTAAAACCCGGTCATGTTGAGAGGGGCAAGTTTACGGTCGTATGTTCCGGAGGGGAGTACGAGCTTCCCTTTACGGCGATTATAGAGAAGCCTTATATTATGACAGTCTACGGTAAGGTTCAGAGTACGGATGATTTTCGGAAGTTAGCGATTAAGGATTATTCGGAGGCAGGACGGCTGTTTCGTTCCAAATCTTTTTATGAGATCTTAAAATATGAAAATGAACGTATTTTCTATCTATATGACAATATGCGCCGCTGGTCGCTGGGTGAGCAGGCCATGGAGGAGTTTTTGGTAGGTATTAAGCAAAAGGAATGTATTTTCCTGACGCTTGCCGGAGAAGGGATGCTCTTCGAGGATATTCATGAGTCAACAAAGGGCATTATTTCTGTTATGAAGAATACATGGGGCTTTATGCCCATTAAGATAAAGACGGAGAGCCGGTTTTTAAAAGTGATGCGTCCGGAGATCACGACAGAGGATTTTGTGGGGAATACGCTGGAAGTGGAATATCTGGTACGCCCGGAGTATCTGCATGGAGGACGTAATTACGGGGCGATTCACTTTATTACGCCGTATGAGGAAATAACGTATGAGGTAGAAGTATTACAGAGCATGGACTATGATGAGAATCACCATCTTCCTGAACTTTTGTGTGCGCAGGCATTAAAGGAATATATCAGCTATGTAGGCGGAAGAAAAGAACTGAAAAGCTGGGTGGACAGTGCGGAGGAAAAGATAACTTCTTTAAGAAAGCTGGATTCGAACAGTGAACTTTATCAGCTCCTTCAGGCGCATATCTATATAAAAGGACGCAAGATGGAGGAAGCGAAGTGGATTCTGGAAAATTTCAATTATAACCGTTTCGCGATAGGAAAGGATCCGATCATCAACTGTTATTATCTGTATCTGACTGCGCTGATTCGGGGAAAGGGCAGCCATACGGAACGGGTGCTGGATGAGATCGGCAAGACTTATATGCGTTATCAGGACAGCTGGATGCTTCTTCAGATGCTGATTCATCTGGATCGCAGATACAGAAACCCGTATAAGAAGCTGGAAGTGCTAGAACAGCAGTTTGATTTTGACTGCCATCAGGTGATGTTTTATCTTGAAGCATATCTGTGCTATCAGGAGAAGCCCATACTTCTTAAAAAGCTTGGCAAGTTTGAGATACAGGTACTGGAATTTGCTTCAAAATACCGTCTGATGTCGAAGGAACTGGCCCTTTATGTGGCGAATTTTGCCAGTCAGCAGAAGAACTACAGCGAATCTCTGTTTCGTATTCTGGTGCGCATTTATGATATGTACCGGGAGCGTATGATACTGAATACGATCTGTACGCTTCTGATCAAGGGCAACAAGATGCAGAGGAAATATTTTATCTGGTATCAGCGTTCGGTAGAAGCAGGGCTTAAAATTGCGCAGCTTTATGAATACTACATGTTTACGCTGGATACCTCTTCTGTGAGGGGAGCGCTGCCGAAATCGATCTTTTTGTATTTTATGCATGGGAATACGCTTGATTACAAAAAGACGGCCTTTTTGTATGCCAATCTTTTGACCTATGAAGTTGGAGGAGAAGATCTGTTCCTTAATTATCGGGAACAGATGGTTTCCTTTACATGGGAGCAGTTGATGAAGCGTCACATTACGGAACATTTGCGGGTGCTGTATAAGCGCTTCTGCGTGAGGGAGGAGATGACCGATGAGCGTATGGAGGCTATGCGGGATATCTGTTATTCTTACAGCGTGACCACAAAAGTTTCAGATATGAACTATGTTTTGGTAATTGAAAAGAACGGCGAGGCTAGGCAGAAGGTTGCCTATGAGCAGGATGGAACGACGATTATCTGCCTGTATAATAAAGAGTCGCGTATCGTATGGGAGTCGGTTTCAGGCCGTTATTATACAGATTCGATTCCTTATGAGACAAAACGGCTGTTTTATGAGCCGCGTTTCCTTGAGATGTGTAAAAAATACGAGGAGACGGAAGGGAAGAGTCAGGAAGCTCAGATACAGGAGGAGCTGACACTGGAAAACATACGGGAGAAGGGTATTGCGGCATTTGATGAGCAGGAGGTGTTCCGGTTTGTAAGTCATCTGGTCAGAGATACGAATTACAAGGAGGAGGAATATCTTACGCATCTATGTTTTGAATTGTTTCAGCTCGGACAGTATGATAAGGCCACTCTCATGTACCTTGCGAACTGGTACTGCGGCGCCACGGCTGATATGAAAAAACTGTGGCATGCTCTTAAGGATTACGAGATCCCGGCATATAAGATCGGAGAGCGCATCATTACACAGATGGTATTCTCGGAGAATTTGTTTGATGAGGAAAAGATATTTGAAGATTATTATTTGTCAGATAACACGTATTTCCGATTAAAACAGGCATATCTTGCTTATGTTTCGAGAGAGTACATCGTCTTTGGGCGTGAGATAGAAAAGTGTATTTTTGATATTATTGCAAATGAATGCGAGCAGGGAGAGGAGCTTCCGGATATTTGCAAGGCGGCGCTTTTGAAGCATTTTTCCGGCAGGAGTTATTCGGCTGATTATGAACCAGTACTGCATCAGGTGCTGAGAGAGATGTGCGAGCGGCAGATTGTATTTCCGTTTTATTTGAGCTATGAGGAAGCGTGGCTGAGAGAGCTGCAGCTCTATGACAAATCTATCGTATTTTATCAGGGAGAGCCGGGCAGCACGGTAGAACTTCATTATAAGGTGAAGCGCGGCGGCCGGGAAGAACTGGGATATCACAAAGAGATGCTACTTCCTGTGTTTGAAAACCTGTATGTGAAGCAGTATATACTGTATGATGATGAGCATGTGAGTTATTATTTTCAGGAGACGAAGGGGAAAAAAGTAACGACTTCTGAAAAGTGTGTTTTGGACGGACGGAAAAATACGACTGCCGGAAAGTATGGAAGAATTAATGCATTGCTCCGCATGTCTCCTGCAAGCCGCAAGAAGATGATGGCAGTTTTCGAAGAGGATGAAAAGATGGCGGAAAGAATGTTTAAAATATATTAAGTGTTGTTTTGAGGAGGAAGTAAGATGGAGCGAGGGAGCATCCTTGGGTATGACCTGAATGAAAAATACTGTCAGATCAGTTATTATAGCGAAACCAGGGAAGAGCCGGAGACTCTGAAGATTTCCCCCGATAATTGCCAGATTCCTCTTTCGCTTGGGAAGATGGACGGGCAGTGGGTTTACGGTATGGAGGCAGAGTGCTTAAAGGCGGTGGACGAAAGTCTTTTTGTGGAAAATCTGTTTGAAAATGCATTCTATCACAGGAAAGTTGCAGTGGGGAAGAAGATTTATGATGCGGTATGGCTTTTGGCAAAATTCATCGAACTTACTCTGGAACAGTTTGAAGAGATTGAATATCTGACATTTTCCACACCCTTTACAAGTGTGGATATGTCAAAGATGTTAAAGAGTATCGGAAGTCACATTGGAATCCCAAAGGACAGGATCTATGTGCAGGATTATAAGGAGAGCTTCTGCCAGTATATGTTTTATCAGCCCAAGGAACTGTGGCAGTATGAATCAGCTCTGATTTTTTGCGATGCAGAGAAGATTCAGGCCTATATGCTCAGAAGGCTGAATGCAGTCCATAAACGGGATAAGGAATTGTTTGTGACAGTGGATGAAGTGGCTAAGGCGCACATAAAAGAGCTGGAGGCCATTCATCTTTTGATTGACGATGAGGAGAAAGCACGGAGCGCGGATGAGCGCTTCAAGGCATTTATACAGAGCGTGTTTGAAAAGAAGGTTATTTCATCGGTGTATTTGACAGGCGAAGCCTTTGAGAACGAATGGTATCCGAATTCCCTTAAGGTTTTGTGCAACGGAAGAAGGGCATTTGTGGGGAATAATCTCCACAGCAAGGGGGCGTGCTATACGTCTGTGCGCGTATGCAGGGATGACAATGAGGGGTCGGTCTATCTGGATGAGACAAAGATGACGCAGCAGATTTCCCTGCGGATGCGTGTGAATGGCAAGGAAGGATGGTATCCGATCGTATCGTGGGGAATCCGGTGGTACGAGGCGGACGGAGAGTGGGAAGTGCTTCTTGAGGACGACTCGGATCTGGAAGTTCATATTGAATCCCTTGCTGGGGATGAGCTTCAGGTAGAGAAGATTTCTTTGAAGGGACTGCCTGAAAGGGCGGATTATTCCCTGCGGCTTAAGATCGAGATCATGTTTCTTGAAGAGCGGCTTTGCAGACTGACACTTAAAGATATCGGATTTGGTGATTTTTATCCTTCTACTGGTTTCAGTGTGACAAAGGAGATACATTTAGGAGGAATCAATGGGCAGTTTAATTCTATGTCATAGTGTAAGGGCAAAACAGCCCTATGAGATTGGACGTATCCATCTGCGTATTTATACATTAGAGGAATTGTGTTATTATGTATGCAATAATCTTTATCTGATCGACCATACGATTATGAACCGCCAATTGTGCGAGTGGTTATCTGTCGAGCTGCATCTGAATAAACTTGCAGAAAAGCTGCGGGAGGAGCTTTCGAAGAACTGTTCGGAGGAGCAGTTTGTGATGTCGCTGTTACGAGGCTCTAATATCTACGCTCAGTCGGAGATCAATAAGATTCAGGGGCTTCTTGAGAATCTGAAGCATCAGAAGGAAGTGGAAAAGATAAAATTTAAAGGAGATACTCTACTAAAGAGCGGAGAGTGTTCCGCGGCGGTATTAGTCTATCAGTCTATTGTGAATGCGGAGTGGGATGATTCTGTCGGGAAAAAATTCTACGGACATGTCTATGGCTGCATGGGGGCTGCGTATGGGCGGCTGTTTCTGTATGAGGAGGCGCTTGCCGCTTATAAGGAGGCGTATTATCTGTGTGAGGAACCGGATATGCTGAAGGCTTATCTGTATTGCTGTTATCAGGCATATCCGAGAAAAGATTATACAAAGATGCTGTCGGGGAATCCATTGTTCCTCAGTATGGCGTCGAAGCTTAAGGAGGAGATGAAAGAGGTGCATGAGGAGATAGATCCCGATGTGCCGGAGGAAAAGCTTGCGCAGTGGAAGAATGAATACCGGAGGCTTGACAGCCGCAAGGATATAAGGAGAACAGTGCATGGATGATAGAAAATTGACAACAGGAATGGGAGAAGAATGCGGAGTGTTTGGAGCCTATGATATGGAGGGCGGCGATGTCGCTTCATCTGTATACTATGGGCTTTTTGCGTTGCAGCACAGAGGGCAGGAAAGCTGCGGGATCGCGGTGACAGACACTTACGGTGAGAGAAAGGTGCATTCCAGAAAAGGACTTGGACTGGTAAATGAAGTATTTGACGAGGAAACCCTTGATTCTTTGAAGGGTAATCTGGGTGTGGGGCATGTCCGCTATTCGACTGCAGGCGGAACAAGGGCGGAGAATGCCATGCCGCTTGTTTTGAACTATGTGAAGGGGACGCTATCGATTGCCCATAATGGGAATATTACGAATGCGGTAGAATTGAGGCATGAGCTTGAATATACCGGAGCTATTTTCCAGACGACGATTGATTCGGAGGTAATTGCTTACCATATCGCGAGAGAGCGCCTGAAGACAAAGAAGGTGGAAGAAGCGGTAAAAAGTGCTATGAAGAAGATTGAAGGAGGGTATGCGCTTGTGATCAGTTCTCCAAGAAAAATGATCGGCGTCAGGGATCCCTTCGGGCTGAAGCCTCTTTGCATCGGTAAGCGGGATCATACGTATTTTCTCGCTTCGGAAAGCTGTGCGATCGCGGCGGTGGGGGCAGAATTCGTGCGGGATGTGGCTCCCGGTGAGATCGTGAGCTTTACCAAGCATGGGGAAAAGTCGGATACTTCGATGTCAATTGCAGTAGAAAAGCAGGCGAGATGCATTTTTGAATATATTTATTTTGCGAGAACAGACAGCAAAATTGATGATGTGAATGTGTATCATGCAAGAATTGTTGCAGGAAAGGCTCTTGCCCAGTCCTATCCGGTGGAGGCGGATCTGGTTGTGGGCGTGCCGGATTCAGGGCTTGTGGCGGCAAAGGGATATTCGGAACAGTCAGGAATTCCTTATGGAATGGCATTTCATAAGAACAGTTACGTGGGCCGGACATTTATCAAGCCGAAGCAGAGCCAGAGAGAAAGTAGTGTAAAGATTAAGCTGAACGTAATAGAAGAAGTAGTAAAGGGCAAGCGGATCGTCATGGTGGACGATTCTATCGTAAGAGGTACGACTTGTGCGAATATTATCAAGATGCTCAAAAAAGCAGGCGCGAAAGAAGTGCATGTAAGGATCAGCTCGCCGCCATTTCTTTATCCATGCTACTTTGGCACAGATGTGCCCTCAAATGATCAGCTCATTGCCCATTCTCACACAACAGAGGAGATCCGTGAGATGATAGGCGCTGATTCGTTGGGATATATGGAAGTAGGGAAGCTGAAAGAGATGGTCGGAGAACTGGGCTATTGCGATGCATGCTTCACCGGGAACTATCCCATGAAAGTCCCCGGAAAAGACGTATCGCTGGCATTCGAGTGAAGCGCCTGACGAGGTTCTTTCGAGCTTAGTGGAGCAGATGTTACTTTTTGACAATAAAAAATGGAGGAGAACAATTATGACAACTGACAGATACCAAAGTCCGCTTTCTGAGCGGTATGCGAGCAAGGAGATGCAGTTTATCTTTTCGCCGGACAAGAAATTTTGTACATGGCGCAGACTGTGGATCGCCCTTGCAGAGACAGAGAAGGAATTAGGACTGAACATCACAGAGGAGCAGATTGAGGAGTTGAAGGCTCATGCGGATGATATCAATTATGAGGTGGCAAAAGAAAGAGAAAAGCAGGTACGCCACGATGTCATGTCTCATGTATATGCTTATGGACAGCAGTGCCCGAAGGCAAAGGGAATCATCCATCTGGGGGCGACGTCCTGTTATGTGGGCGACAATACAGATATGATCCTGATGTCAGAGGCTCTTGAGCTTGTGAAAAAGAAACTTGTGAATGTGATTGCCGAACTTGCGAAGTTTGCGGATGAGTATAAGAGTCTTCCGACTCTTGCCTTTACCCATTTCCAGCCTGCGCAGCCTACAACTGTGGGGAAAAGGGCGGCTCTGTGGCTTCAGGAATTTGAGATGGATTTAGAGGATCTTGAATACGTGAAGGGTAGTCTTAAACTTTTAGGTTCAAAAGGAACAACCGGAACTCAGGCAAGTTTCTTAGAACTTTTTGACGGCGATCAGGAGACGATTGACAAGATCGATCCGATGATCGCAGAAAAGATGGGATTTGAGGCGTGTTATCCGGTATCCGGTCAGACCTATTCCCGGAAGGTGGATACAAGAGTGCTGAACGTACTTGCGGGAATCGCGGCAAGCGCCCACAAGATGTCCAATGATATCCGGCTGCTGCAGCATCTTAAGGAAGTGGAGGAGCCATTTGAGAAGTCCCAGATCGGATCTTCGGCTATGGCCTATAAGAGAAATCCGATGAGAAGTGAAAGAATCGCTTCCCTTTCCAGATATGTGATGGTGGATGCGCTGAATCCGGCTATCACATCTGCAGCGCAGTGGTTTGAGAGAACTCTTGATGATTCTGCTAATAAGAGACTGAGCGTGCCGGAGGGTTTTCTTGCCATTGACGGCATCCTTGACCTCTGCCTGAATGTGGTGGATGGTCTGGTAGTGTACCCGAAGGTCATTGAGAAGCGCCTCATGAGTGAGCTGCCGTTTATGGCAACCGAGAATATTATGATGGATGCGGTGAAGGCAGGCGGAGACCGGCAGGAGCTTCATGAGAGAATTCGTGAGCTTTCCATGGAGGCAGGACGCAATGTAAAGGAGAAAGGACTGGATAATAACCTTCTTGAGCTGATCGCGGCTGATTCTGCATTTGGGCTGAGCCTTGACGAGCTTAAAAAGACGATGGATCCGACGAAATATGTAGGGCGGGCCGCTGTTCAAGTGGAGGCATATCTTGAAAAGGTAATCCGTCCGCTTCTTGATAAGAATAGAGAGGTTCTGGGCGTGAAGGCAGAGATCAGTGTATAGATGTTTAAATATAAAAATTAAAATGCCGAATATTGATAAAAAAATAGCAAAATGCCGAAATTTAAAAAAAACATAAAATGAACAGATATAAAAAACAGTGGAAAATGTTGTATTTTCCGCTGTTTTTTAATGTTGAAGATTTGACATCATAAATAGTTGATTGGCAAAAATAACGAAAATTCTTCATAAAAAGATAAAAAAGTTGAAAAAAATGCATTGAAATGTTAAGGTTATATCTATAAATAATATAATGTTATTAAAAATGTCTATATGAAAAGGGGGAATTATAGTTATGAAAGCATTAAATGACATTGTTTTATTAATTCAGCATTATCTGGCGGATTATATTCTGATCGCCGCACTTCTTGGAGGCGGAATCTGGTTTTCTGTTAAGCTTGGTTTTATACAGATCAGAGGCTTTAAAGAGGGGATGAGAAGAACCTTTGGCGGTCTTTTTGCTAAAAAGGGAGAGGCAGGAGCGGACGGAATGTCGTCCTTTCAGGCGCTTGCCACAGCTATCGCGGCGCAGGTAGGTACCGGCAATATCGCCGGAGCGGCGACGGCCATTGCTGTTGGAGGACCGGGAGCCATCTTCTGGATGTGGATCGCAGCATTTTTAGGAATGGCAACCATTTTTGGTGAGGCGATCATGGCTCAGAAGTATAAACAAGTAGGAGCGGACGGAGAGATTACTGGAGGACCGGTGTATTATATCCGTGCGGCGTTCACGGGATCTTTTGGGAAGGTTCTGGCGGCTCTTTTTGCTGTCCTTCTAATCTTCGCATTAGGCTTTATGGGCAATGCAGTTCAGGCTAACTCCATTGCGGCAGCCTTCAACACCGCTTTTGGCGTACCGCAGATTGCTATGGGTATCATTCTGGCGGTTCTGGCGTTGTTCGTATTCATGGGCGGTATGCAGCGTATTGCAAAAGTTACAGAGACTATCGTTCCGGTTATGGCAGCTTTATACATAGTTGGAGCTCTTATCGTAATTTTTTATAACTTTAAGCAGATACCTTATGCGTTCTATTCTATCGTTGTAGGTGCATTCGCTCCTTCTGCGATTACAGGCGGCGCTGTGGGCGCGACTATTAAGCTTGCACTGACGAAGGGTGTTGCAAGAGGATTGTTTTCTAATGAGGCTGGTATGGGTTCTACGCCTCATGCACATGCGGTTGCAAAGGTCGATCATCCAGTAGAGCAGGGTTTTGTTGCTATGATCGGTGTATTTATTGATACGTTTGTGATTCTGAACCTGACAGCGCTTGTTATCATTACAACCGGTTCGATCCCGAGTGGAAAAACAGGAGCAGAGCTCAGCCAGTTTGCATTTTCTACATTGTACGGCAAAGGCGGAGATATTTTTATTGCAATCTGTATGTTCTTCTTTGCATTCAGTACGATTCTTGGCTGGTATTTCTTCGGGCAGGCGAACGTGAAGTATCTGTTCGGTGTAAAAGCGGTTAAGGTATATTCTCTGCTTGTTGCTGTATGCGTATTGCTTGGTTCGCTGGCACAGGTAGACCTTGTGTGGAATATGGCAGACTGTTTCAATTCCATGATGGTAATTCCGAATATTATTGCGCTGTTTGCTCTTAGCGGAACGATTAAAAAGGTGCATGATGAGTATTATAAAAATAGAAAATAAAAATATATTGGGTGAATATATACAAAATAGCATATATATTTTTGTGCAGAACAACCAAAAAGAAATATAATAAAATAATTGGTTGAAAAATAATTAACAATAGGTTATCATAGAAACAGGCGATGAATAAAATAGGAATTGTCTATGAGTATAACCAAATAGTGGGTTGATGTTTCTTGAGAGAGATCCAGAGGAGAGACTGGGCGCCGAAGAGGCAAGCTTTTATGTGTTGGTGGCACATTTTAAAAAGTGAAACTTTCAGGCAAAAGGACTGGGAAACGTACCACATTCTGAATCTTGTGCTGTATGATGAGCGTTTAGAAGACTAATTATCAGGGCAAAAGACAGGAAGGGCGGTTTAGAGCACAGAAAGTGTTTTGAAGCGTCCTTTTTTACATCCCAAAATCCAATGCAGGGAAAGGAGAAACGTGTAATATGAGCAGGGGAAATTATATTATCGTAACAAATAATCCGCTGGTGTTGGAGAAACATGGGGACACACACAATGTGATATACAAGGAAGTTTCCTATGAAGGCATTTTAAGAGTGGTAAGAGACAGGATACATGAGGGACACTCGTTGCTGACACATCCTCTTTCGGGAAGCGTCAAGCCAAATGAAACACCATATAAATCAATTATGATATCTGCGGAAAGGAGGAGGATAGACGAGGGCTCGGTCGAATTGATCGAAAATGCTATACAAGCCTGCGGTAAGTTTGAGTTTAAGTCAGACCGTTATCGGCCGGAGGTGTATGAGGATTTTAAGCTTATCGACTGTACCCTGATAGAAAGCGGGATGGCATCGGCAGATGCGCTGCGCTAGGCTGCGGATTCGCACACCGGCAAGTCTTTTGCAGAGGGAAGTCATTGACAGAGGTTATAAAACATTGCAGTTTTTAACAATAATATCTATAAAATTAAAGGAGGGAAACTAAAAGTGAGATTAGAATTGGGACACATATACATCAAGGATATCCAGTTCGCGGCAGAGTCTAAGATTGAAGACGGTATCCTTTATGTATCAGAGGAGGCTGCTAAAGCGGTCGCGCTTGAGGATGAGAAGATCAAGAGCGTATCATTTGACATCGCAAAACCGGGAGAGTCAGTGAGGATCACTCCGGTCAAGGATGTGATCGAGCCGCGTGTGAAGGTGGAAGGAAGAGGAGGAATCTTCCCGGGAGTTATCGCAAAAGTTGATACGGTAGGAGACGGCAAGACTTATGCCCTCAAGGGAATGGCTGTTGTTACGGCTGGAAAGATCGTTGGTTTTCAGGAAGGTATCATTGATATGACAGGTCCTGGAGCTGACTATACTCCGTTTTCAAAAACACTTAACCTAGTTATGGTATGTGAGCCGGTTGACGGGATCAAGCCGCATGACTATGAGGCGGCGGTAAGGTTCGCAGGGTTCAGGGTAGCGGCATATATTGGGGAATTGGCGCGCGATCTGACTCCGGACGAGACAAAGGTTTATGAGACATGCACCATCAAAGAAGGACTGGAGAAATATCCGAACCTTCCGAGAGTTGCCTATGTGCAGATGCTTCAGAGTCAGGGACTTCTTCACGATACATATGTATATGGCGTAGACGCTAAGAGAATTGTTCCGACGATCATGAGCCCGACTGAGGTTATGGATGGGGCCATCGTATCCGGTAACTGCGTATCCGCATGCGATAAGAATCCTACCTATGTACATCTTAACAACCCGGTTGTTGAGGATATGTTCGAGCAGCACGGCAAGACGATTAATTTTGTTGCTCATATCATCACCAATGAGAACGTATATCTGGCGGACAAGCAGCGTTCCTCTGACTGGACGGCTAAGCTCTGCAAGATGTTAGACCTTGATGGCGCGATCGTTTCTCAGGAAGGATTCGGTAACCCGGATACAGACCTGATCATGAACTGCAAGAAGATCGAAGCTGAGGGTGTTAAGACAGTTATCATTACCGATGAGTATGCAGGACGCGACGGAAAGTCACAGTCATTGGCAGACGCAGATCCGTCCGCAGACGCAGTAGTAACCGGCGGTAATGCAAATCAGGTTATTATCCTGCCGAAACTTGATAAAGTAATTGGAACTTTAGATTATGTGACAAAGATTGCAGGCGCAAGCGAGGATACCCTCCGCGAGGACGGATCTCTTGAAGTGGAACTTCAGGTGCTTACCGGCGCAACAAATGAGACTGGTTTCAACAAGCTGAGTGCAAGATAGGAAGGGAGGATAATACAATGGCTAAATTAAAAGTAGTTCATTACATCAATCAGTTCTTTGCGCAGATTGGTGGGGAGGAAAAAGCAGATTATCCGGCAGAGATCCGCGTTGGCGAGGTTGTTGGACCGGGTATGGCATTGATGCAGAAATTCGGCGATGATGCTGAGATAATTGCTACAGTTGTATGTGGCGACTCATATTTTAACGAGAATCTAGAAAAGGCAAAGGCGGACATCTTGGCGATGGTTAAGGAGCAGGCTCCGGACGTATTCGTAGCAGGACCGGCGTTCAATGCGGGACGTTACGGCGTTGCATGCGGAACGATCGCGGCAGCAGTTCAGGAAGAGCTTGGAATTCCGGCTGTAACCGGTATGTATGTTGAGAATCCGGGCGCAGATATGTTCAAGACTCAGGTTTACATCGTTTCCACAAAGAACAGCGCGGCAGGTATGAGAGACGCGGTTTCTAAACTTGCTCCGTTAGCGGTTAAGGTGGGAAGAGGGGAGGCGATCGGCGCATCCGCACAGGAAGGATACATCCCGAACGGTGTTCGTGTGAACTTTTTCGAGAAGGAGAGAGGTTCTAAGAGAGCGGTTAAGATGCTCCTAAAGAAGCTGGCTGACAAGCCGTTTGAGACAGAGTTCCCGATGCCTGATTTTGACAGGGTTGACCCAAATCCGGCAGTTAAGGACTTAGCTCACGCTAAGATCGCCCTTGTGACATCCGGCGGTATCGTGCCGAAGGGAAATCCGGACCACATCGAAAGCTCCAGCGCGTCCCACTACGGCGAGTATGACATCGCAGGCGTTATGGATCTGACAGAAGAGACATACGAGACCGCTCACGGCGGATACGATCCGGTATATGCTAATGAGGACTCTGACCGCGTGCTGCCGGTTGACGTTCTTCGTGATATGGAAAAGGAAGGAAAGATCGGGGAGCTTCATCATCTGTTCTACACAACGACAGGAAATGGAACTGCAGTTGCATCTTCCAAGGCATTTGCGGCAGAGTTTTCTGCAAAGCTTAAGGCAGACGGTGTTGACGCGGTAATCCTCACCTCCACATGAGGCACCTGTACTCGTTGCGGTGCAACGATGGTTAAAGAAGTAGAGAGAGCAGGAATCCCTGTCGTACACATCTGTACGGTAACTCCTATTTCCATGACGGTAGGCGCGAACAGAATCGTACCTGCTATCGCAATTCCACATCCTCTTGGAAATCCGGCTCTGGATAAAGCAGAGGAAAAAGAACTCCGCCGCAAGATTGTAGAGAAAGCATTAGATGCACTCACAACCGAAGTAGACGGACAGACAATATTCGACTAGAGCACTTGGCGAGGTATTATCGAGCCTAGTGCGAAGCGCATCTGTCCACTTAGCGAGGTTCTTTCGAGCTTAGTGGAGCAGATGCTACCTTATAAAGGAGAGTAACAGACAATGAGCAAAATTTATGATGTTATTGTTCTTGGTGCAGGTCCTGCCGGTTTGGCGGCGGGACTGTACGCAGGAAGGAGCCGTCTCTCTGTTCTGATCATTGAGAAAGGACAGGACGGCGGACAGATTGCGATCACAGACGAGATCGAGAACTACCCGGGGCAGATCGTTGAGGGTGAGTCAGGGCCGTCTTTGATTGCGAGAATGACGGAGCAGGCAGCGAAGTTTGGCGCTGAGAGAGTATCCGATACCATCAAGGAAGTCTGCCTTGAGGGCGACGTTAAGGTGTTAAAGAGCGAGAAGGCAGAATATCAGGGCAAGAATGTGATCATTGCTACCGGCGCGCATGCAAGACCGATCGGATGCAAGGGCGAGGCAGAGTATACCGGAAAAGGCGTTTCCTACTGTGCGACCTGTGACGCGAACTTTTTCGAGGACTTTGAAGTGTATGTTGTAGGCGGCGGCGATTCTGCTGTTGAGGAGGCAATGTACCTGACCAAGTTCGCAAGGAAGGTAACGATCATCCACAGAAGGAATGAGCTGCGCGCGGCTAAATCTATTCAGGAGAAAGCGTTCAAGAATCCGAAGATAGATTTTATGTGGGATTCTGTTGTGGAGGAAGTCGGCGGAGACGACATCTTGCAGTGGATGAAGGTTAAGAATGTTAAGACCGGCGAGATTACTACAGTTGAAGCTGACGAGGACGACGGAATGTTTGGCGTATTCGGATTTATCGGAACGATTCCGAACAGCAAGCCGTTCGAGGGCATTATTGATATGGATGAGCGCGGATATATTAAGACGGACGATGATATGCATACCAATATTCCGGGTGTATACGCAGCAGGCGATGTGCGCATCAAGAGCCTCCGGCAAGTAGTAACGGCAGCGGCGGACGGCGCGATCGCGGCAGTTCAGGTAGAGCGCAGCATGTCGGATTACTTTTAATTGTGGGGAGGATTGCGGGAGCATGACATGCGTAGCAATCCATAATCAATAGCTGGTTTAAATCAAAATTATAATAAAAGGAGGAGATTCCAATGTTAGATTTAGACAAGACCAATTTTGAGGCAGAAGTGCTGAAAGCAGAAGGATATGTATTTGTAGATTTCTACGGTGACGGATGTGTTCCGTGCCAGGCGCTGATGCCGAAGGTACATGAATTTGCAGACACCTACGGTGATAAGCTGAAATTCACGTCCTTAAACACAACAAAGGCACGTCGTCTTGCTATCGCACAGAAGGTTCTTGGACTTCCGGTTATGGCAATCTATAAGGATGGAGAGAAAGTAGAAGAACTGGTTAAAGATGACTGCACACCGGAGACGATTGAGGCGATGATCAAGAAATATATCTAATCAGATAGTTTCTGTATCATAAATCAACTTTTTACAACAGTTCGGTTGCGGAGGAGCTGCTGTAAGCAGCGGTTTGGAGTCTGGCTGAACAAAAAACATACTTCAAATGAAAGGAGAAGAATAATTATGGCTATATTAGAAGGAAAAAAAGCAATAATTATCGGTGACCGTGATGGAATACCGGGACCGGCTATCGCTGAATGTGTTCAGACGGCCGGCGCAGAAGTAGTATTCTCATCGACGGAATGTTTCGTCTGAACGAGCGCAGGCGCAATGGATCTGGAAAACCAGAAGAGAGTTAAAGAGTTTGCTGAGGAATACGGCCCGGAGAATTTAGTAGTGATTCTCGGCGCTGCAGAAGGCGAAGCTGCAGGTCTTGCAGCTGAGACTGTTACAGCAGGCGATCCGACTTTCGCAGGTCCGTTGACAGGGGTCCAGCTTGGACTCACGACATATCACGTTTGTGAACCAGAGATGAAAGAAGAGTTTGACGAGGCAGTTTATGACGAGCAGATCAGCATGATGGAGATGGTACTTGATGTTGATGACATCATCAGTGAGATGAGCGCCATCAGGGACGAGTTCTGTAAGTTCTTATAGGCAGAGCACTTAGCGAAACATTGAACACTTGGCGAGATGTTATCGAGCCTAGTGAGAAAGTTCACCCTTTTGGTGTGTTCTTTCGAGTCTGGTGGAGCAGATGTTGCTTTGAATAAAGTTGACTTAAAATGGGGCAGACCCGATGGTGACCCGCCGTGGGGCTGCCCTATATTTTGCAGAAAGGTGGAAAACCAATGAACAGTGTTATTAAAGGCGCAAGCTATGTATTGGCGCATACCCCTCAGATGGTGGTATACAATGGAACAACCCAGACGACTGAGCGGATCGTGAATCCGGAGTCTGAATATTTGAAAGAGTTAGAAAGCCATTTACGCTCTTATGAGGAGTGCGTGAGCTACTGGCCGAATCAGGTGTATATCGGTAATGCGACGCCGGAGGATCTTGCGGGCGTAGCGTTCCCTTACTATGACAAGGTGAAAGAGGGTGCCGAAAGATACGGAAAATACGGCGAGATCATGCCGGAGGAGGAGTTCATCCTTCTTGTGCAGGCTTGCGACCAGTTTGAAGTTGTAAAAGTTGATAAAGAGTTTGTAAGTGCCCACAAGGCAGCGTTTGCAGCGGACCCTATCATTACAGAGGATATTGTTGCAAGAGTTGAGGAAGGCGTGGAGCTTTCTGAGATTGAGGCGGCAGTGAATGACGAGCATGCAGAGGGGATCTATGTTGCAGGAAAGCTTGTAGCATGTGTAAAGAGAGCACATGATATTGACGTGAACTTATCTGCGCATGTTATGCATGAGAACTTAATGAGCAAGGCTTCAAGTGTGCTTGCTTTATTATACGGCGTAAAAAATGCAGGAATCAGTAAAGACGATGTTGAGTATGTGATCGACTGTGCAGAAGAGGCCTGCGGTGATATGAACCAGAGGGGCGGCGGCAACTTTGCAAAGGCAGCGGCAGAGATCGCGTGTCTTAACAATGCGACAGGCTCCGACTCCCGCGGTTTTTGTGCGGGACCGTCCCATGCATTGATCGAGGCGGCAGCGCTTGTAAAATCAGGCGCATACAAATGCGTGGCTGTTACAGCCGGCGGATGTACGGCAAAGCTTGGGATGAACGGAAAAGATCATGTAAAGAAAGGCCTTCCGATCTTAGAGGACTGTCTGGCTGGTTTCTGTGTGATTCTGTCTGAGAATGACGGCGTGAACCCGGAGATAAACCTTGATATTTTAGGGCGCCACACCGTAGGAACCGGAAGCGCTCCGCAGAATGTTATCGGAAGCCTTGTTGCTGACCCGCTTGAGAGAGCAGGACTTAAGATTACTGATATTGATAAATTCTCTCCGGAGATGCAGAATCCGGACATCACAAAACCGGCAGGAGCAGGAGATGTTCCGCTTGCAAATTACAAGATGATCGCTGCTTTAGCTGTTAAGCGCGGCGAGTTAGACCGGAAAGAGCTGGCTGGCTTTACAGCAGGACACGGCCTTACCGGATGGGCGCCGACACAGGGGCATATCCCGTCAGGCGTACCGTACATCGGATTTGCAAGAGAGGATATCCTTGCAGGTAAGATGAAGAATGCTATGATCATCGGAAAAGGAAGTCTGTTCCTCGGACGTATGACCAACCTGTTTGACGGCGTTTCCTTCGTGATTCAGGCAAATACAAAGGCAGAAGCCGAGGCAGCGGCAGGTGTATCTGAGGAAGAAGTAAAAGGATTGATCGCAAAAGCTATGAAAGATTTCGCTGCATCCCTGATGGCAGAGTAAGGGGGTGGCAAAAGATGGCTAACAGTATTGAAAAGATGATTGCCGAGACCTTTATGCAGATGGCGGAAGGGTTAGAGACCGGAAGCTTTGGAAAGCGGCCGAAGGTTGCCCTTACTGGCATGGGCAGTGAGCATGGAGAGAAAAACTGCCTGGCTGCGGCTGTGGAGGCTGCAAAAGACGGCATTGACGTATACTACATCGGAACCCTTGAGGCAGAGGGCGTGACTACGGTTAAGGTGGCAAACGACGAGGAAGGCCATGACCGCATGGAGGAGATGTTAAAGAACGGCGAGGTAGACGCTGCCGTGACGATGCATTTCCCATTCCCAATCGGCGTGTCTACAGTAGGACGCTGCGTGACCCCGGCTACCGCGAAAGAGATGTATATCGCCAACACTACAGGAACTTCAAGTACAGACCGTATCGAGGGCATGATCAAGAACGCGGTGTACGGAATTATCGCTGCAAAAGCCTGCGGAAAGAAGAATCCTACAGTGGGAATCCTTAACGTAGACGGCGCGCGCCAGACAGAGAAAGCGTTAAAGCAGCTTAAGGAAAACGGTTATGACATCGCGTTCGCAGAGTCCGGGAGGGCAGACGGCGGCTGTGTCATGAGAGGAAATGACGTGCTGCAGGCGTCACCGGACATTATGGTAACGGATTCTCTCACCGGAAATATCCTGGTGAAGATGCTGTCCTCCTTTAACACAGGCGGAAGTTTCGAGGCTACAGGCTTCGGCTATGGGCCGGGGATCGGCGAAGGCTATGAACAGCTGGTTATGATCGTGTCAAGAGCCAGCGGCGCTCCGGTGATCGCCAATGCGATCCGTTATGCGGCGCAGCTTGTAAGAGGAAAGATATTTGAGGTTGCCAGAAATGAATTTGCAGCAGCGAATAAAGCAGGTTTTAAGGAATTGCTTGAGGGCCTGAAGACTGCTGCAAAGCCTACGGCAGCACAGGAAGTAAAAGAGCCGCCAAAGGAGATAGTAACGGCCCAAATACCCGGAATTGAGGTTATGGATCTTGAAGATGCGGTAAAGACGCTGTGGAAGACAGGTATCTATGCCGAGAGCGGTATGGGTTGTACCGGGCCGATCATTAGAGTATCGGAGGCAAATCTTGCGAAAGCGGAGGAAGAACTTAAAAAGGCAGGATATGTAGGTTAACGGAAATTGAACTTATGATTGAAAAAGAAACGTTTCAAGGCATAGAAAAGATGCTTTGAAACGTTTTTTGCTGTGTGTCGGTTCCTTTTGATGAATATATAGATGTTTTTAAAATGGCTTGATAAGGCTCAGAGTCTGAAATACAATGAGCATAAAATGAGTTAAAACGGAACATTTAAGACACGTTGCGGAACGCGCCTATTAGTTGAAATCAATGTATTTTATAATTGATATGGAAAGCTGGAAAAATATGGAAGAGAGGTACAAAGGTTATGGAATTGATTTTAGACATCTTTTGGGAAAAGCGCAGAGTTTACATCGAGTGGAACCAGATCATATGTGCTGTATTACTGGCGTTTCTGATTGCCGGATTGTACAACTATATCGACGCACTGCCAGATGATACGGAAGAATTTATGAGGGAGCAGGCTGCGCCGGCAAAGGCTCTTCCGGCGATAAGAGATTTTGCAGCTTTATCGCTTCTGCCAAAGGAGAGTGTAATGGAAGAAAATGTCGGGCACGAAAGCAAGAGTTATTCGAAGGCTGCAGAAAAAGAACAGAATTTTGCCGTAAGTTACGGGTATTCAGAATCGGATGCAAAGAAACGGACAAAGAGTGTGAAGAATGAGGCGAAGACAGGAGCGAAAGCAATCCATTCAAGTGTGGAAAAGAAAACGGATGATCATAGAAAACATGCGGCAGGAACGTCACCGGATATTCCGGTTATGGATGTCGTGACAGAAAATCTGGATATTGTGACAGGCGGGAAAGATAATGATGGCAGCATAGCGAATGAGGGGACCGGAGCGAGCGCTGCAGATACAGGTAGAACAGATGCGGATAGAACAGAAGCAGATACAGATACAGATACAGATCAGGCTGACATAAAACCTGTTACTTTGTTGGAACGTTTTCCGGGATTTCTCACAAATGAGGAAGGTCATATTGCGGGATACACAGATGCATCAAAGTTCCAGAAGGATTATCTTATTGTATTTCCGATTCATGCGGCGTGTACCGGAATCGAGAAGGGCGCGCTGAAAGGACTGGAGGCGGATATTTATGAAATCTATATTCCGGCCAATATATCCTACATTGCTGAGGGTGCATTGGATGAACTGGTGAATCTGTGTTATATTGAGGCGGCGCCTGATAATCCCAGATTTTACAGTGAAAATGGTATTTTGTATCACAGAAATGGTAAAGTGGCAGTATATCCGAACAGACTTAAGAGACAATAGGCAATAACATAGTAGAAGAAAAATCAGGAAAAGGGTGTAAATTTCTGGATCAGGGTGCTATAATGAAACGATATTGTGAAATGTCAGGAGTTATAGCATGGATATTGAGAAAGAAAAAGACGCAAAACAGAATGAGACGGAAAGTTTTACCCCGTCTGGCAGCAATGTGAAACAGGTGGTTGATGTTGCACTTGAAGCAGGAAGGATACTTTTGAAAAATGGCGGAGAGATTTTCCGTGTAGAAGAGACGATCACAAGAATATGCAATCATTTCGGTGTGGAACTTGTGGATATCTTCACTTTGAGCCACGGTATCTTCGTTAGCGCTGAGAATGAAAAGGGGGATGTGTACACGAAGGTGAAGCACATTCCTCTTTCAGGCGCACATCTGGGTATTGTGGCGGAGGTGAATGAATTATCAAGGCAGATCGCAGGCGGGAACGTGACGATAAAAGAGGCTGCAAAAAGACTTAAGGAGATTGAAAAGACACCTTCTAAAGGCTGGCAGCTTCAGATATTGGGTTCAGGCTTAAGCGCGGCATGTTATGGATTTCTGCTTGGAGCTACTCTGACGGAAAGTTTGGTAACATTTGTCATAGGGTGCCTGTTGTATGTCTGGGTGATTTTTGCAAAGCACTGTCATCTCTCAAAAATTGTGATTAATATTGCAGGAGGGATGCTGATCACTATATTTGCCATCTGGTCTAGAATGATTTTAAGTCCGGTTGTATTGCGGCTTGACGGAATGCTGATTGGTGCGATCATGCCGCTGGTGCCGGGGCTTGCGTTTACAAATGCGATACGGGATATTGCGGACAGTGATTTCTTGTCAGGGACCGTAAGGATGATGGATGCGCTCATGGTATTCGTATACATAGCGGTAGGCGTAGGTATCGTCCTTATTACGTACAATAACATGACAGGAGGGTTTGTTTTATTATGACAACGCAGGAAATATTAAGTAATCTGTTTTGCTCTTTTGCGGGAACGATCGGTTTTGCAATTATGTATAATGTTCCGAAGAAATATTACATCGGGTGCGGAGTGACCGGAATGGCAGGGTGGATCGTGTATCTTTTGGTCAGCGGCATGAATTATGTGTCAGCGGCAGTAGGCTCCTTTTTCGGGGCGTTTATCGTTGTATTGATATCAAGGATGTTGTCTGTAAAGATGAGATGTCCGATAACCATATTTCTGATTTCCGGGATTTTACCGCTGGTACCGGGTGCAGGCATCTACAATACGGTCTATTATATCGTAACGAACCAACTGACACAGGCAGCTTTAAAAGGAATCGAGTCTTTGAAGATAGCTTTTGCTATTGTAATGGGAATTGTAATCGTTGTATCTATACCGAGAGATGTATTTCATAAGATATATTATTGGTATGTTGAAGGAAAAGATTGAAGCGCCTGAACCAATTATGGTACAATGTATTTATCATTAACAAAAGAAGGAGGGATTTTTGTGATAGGTAAGACATTGCTCCAGATTTTAAGAGAAAGTACATATACTACTGTGCTCAGTGGATATGCTATGCTTGAGGAAAGCGGTTACCCGGCGATTCGGGACGGTGAAGCTTCTTATGATATTGAACAGAAATACGGCTATTCGGCGGATGAGATGTTCTCCAGCTCATTTTTTAACGCACGGACAGAACAATTTTTTTCTTTTTACCGCAACGAGATATTAAGTGCGCTTGATAAGCCTCCGGGAAAGGGCTTTTATGAGATGGCAGAGCTGGAGAGAAGAGGTCTTTTTCAGTCTATCATAACGAGGCGTGTCTTTGGGCTGCCGCAGAAGGCAGGGTGCAAGAATGTCATTAATCTTCACGGAAGCATTTATGACAATTACTGCCCTCATTGTAAAAAGACATATCCGGTAGAATATATCAGAAATTCTAAGAGAGTTCCTCTGTGCGTTAACTGTAGTTCCGTCGTGCGGCCAGGAGTATGTCTGTTTGGTGAGATGGTGGATAACCAGATCATCACCAGAGCTGCCGGAGAGGTACAGAAGGCGGACGTGCTGCTTATCCTTGGAACGAATCTTAAGACACAGCTTTGTGCGCAGCTTGTTCAGTATTATGAAGGGGAAAAGCTGATATTAGTCAAGGATGCCCCGCATTTTTCAGATAAATATGCGGATCTGATTGTAAATGCAAGAGTGGATGATACTCTGGAAGAAATTATTAAGGAATTAGGAGAATAAATATGGGTAAAGTAAGAACAAGGTTTGCACCCAGCCCTACCGGCAGGATGCATGTGGGAAATTTGAGGACGGCTCTTTACGCCTATCTGATTGCAAAGCATGAGGACGGAGATTTTATGCTCCGGATTGAGGATACAGATCAGGTGCGGTTCGTGGAGGGCGCCTTGGAGATTATTTATCATACATTGGAGGAGACGGGGCTTGTACATGACGAAGGCCCGGATAAGGATGGCGGGGTAGGACCTTATGTTCAGAGCGAGAGAAATGCTTCAGGGATATATCTGGAATATGCCAAGAAACTGATCGAGCAGGGAGACGCGTATTACTGCTTCTGTAATAAGGAACGTCTGGAATCCTTAAAGAGTAAGGTGTCAGAGGACGGCGGTACGGAGATTGTCGTATATGACAAGTACTGTCTGTCGCTTAGCAAGGAAGAAGTGGAGGCGAATCTTGCGGCGGGAAAGCCTTATGTGATTCGCTTTAATATGCCGACGGAAGGGACGACTACTTTCAGCGATGACATTTACGGGGATATCACTGTGCCCAATGAGGAGATGGAGGATTTGATCCTGATCAAATCGGACGGGTATCCGACCTATAATTTTGCCAATGTTATTGATGATCATCTGATGGGTATTACTCATGTAGTGCGCGGAAATGAATACCTTTCTTCCGCGCCCAAATACAATCGGATATATGAAGCTTTTGGCTGGGAGATTCCGACCTATGTGCATTGTCCGCTGATTACGGATGAGAACCACAAGAAGCTTAGCAAGAGATGCGGACATTCCTCCTATGAGGATTTGATTGAGCAGGGATTTGTGACAGAGGCTGTTGTCAATTATGTGGCGCTGCTCGGATGGTGCCCTTCCGACAATCAGGAGATTTTTTCACTGCAGGAGCTGGTGAAAGCGTTCGATTACCGTCATATGAGTAAATCTCCGGCTGTGTTTGACATTGTGAAGCTTAAATGGATGAACGGCGAGTACCTGAAGGCTATGGATTCTGAAAGGTTCTATGAGATGGCAGAGCCGTATCTGAAAGAAGTTATCACAAAGGACTATGATCTTAAGAAGATTGCGGAACTTGTGAAAACCAGAATAGAAATATTTACAGATATCAAAGAACAGATTGATTTCTTCGAGACATTGCCGGAGTATGATACGGCAATGTACTGTCACAAGAAGATGAAGACGAACGAGGAAAAATCTCTGAAGGTTCTAAAGGAGGTACTTTTGCTTTTGGAAGAGCAGGAGGATTTCAGCAATGATGCCCTGTTTGAAGTGCTGAAGAAATATGTTGAGGAGCAGGGAGTCAAAGTCGGATTCGTTATGTGGCCCCTTCGGACGGCAGTGTCAGGAAAGCAGAGCACACCGGGCGGAGCGACGGAGCTTATGGAGATTCTTGGAAAAGAGGAATCTCTTGCGAGGATCCGCAGAGGAATTGAATTATTAAGTTAGGAGTGTCTATGAGTCTGAATAAAGCTCAGAAAGCAGCGGCTAATCATTTCAAAGGGCCATGTCTGGTCCTGGCAGGCCCCGGATCGGGGAAAACTCTTACGATTGCAAGGCGAATTGAATATCTGATCAAAATATACAAGGTAAGGCCAGAAGAAATTCTGGTCATTACCTTTACAAGATATGCGGCGGGTGAGATGAAGAAGCGGTTTTGCCAGATTATGGGCTCTGAAAGCTTTCCGGTTAATTTCGGTACTTTTCATTCTGTATATTACTGGATTTTAAAATGGGCATATGGGCTTACAAACACAAGCCTTCTCTCGGATGGGGAAAAGTATGCCATATTACGTCAGATTATGGGAGAGCAGAAAGATACTTCTATAGAAGAGCAGGAGGAGGATTATCTTCGGGGATTAGCAGAGGAAATCGGCAATGTCAAAAATAACCGGAAGGATATAGAAAGTTACAGCTCTCTTCATTATGAGAAGGAGTTGTTTAAAAAGATATATCTTGCCTATGAGGACAAGAAGAAAAGACTGAAAAAGATGGATTTTGAGGATATGCTCGTGATGTGCTGCCGTCTTTTTGAGGAGAGAAAGGACATCTTAAGAAAATGGCAGCAAAAATTTCAATATATATTGATTGATGAATTTCAGGATATCAATCAGGCTCAGTATGATGTGATCCGTATGTTGACGGCGGATTCCGGAAATCTGTTTGCCGTCGGGGATGACGACCAGTCGATTTATGGGTTCCGGGGTGCAAAGCCGGGGATTATGATGGAATTTAAAAAGGATTACCCGAAAGCGAAGCAGCTTCTTTTGAATGTGAACTACCGTTCGGACGGGTATATAGTAGACGGAGCGCTCAAAGTTATCTCCAATAATAAAGAAAGGTACGAAAAAAAGATTCAAAGTTTCAGGGACAGGGAACAAAGAATAAAAGTGTATGAATTGAAGGATTCGGTGGAGGAGAGTCTGTATATATTAAAAAGAATTGAGGAGTTTTTGCAGAAAGGGGAGGCGATGGAGGAGATAGCCGTTCTGTTTCGGACGGCGGCAGATGCGCAGGTGTTGTCGGAAGTGTTTTCGCAGCATGAGATTCCATTTTATATGAGAGACCGGCTGCGTAACATTTATGAACATTTTACTGCTCAGGACATCATCAGTTACTTCCGATTGTCTCAGGGTATTGGCGAAAGAAGGGATTTTTTGCGTATTGTAAATCGTCCGAACCGATATATCGGGAGGGATAGCATGAGCGAGGGTATCGTGTCCTTTGAGAGCCTGCGGAACTTCTATTGTGATAAGCGGTGGATGCTTGACCGTATTGACCAGCTTCAGTCGGATGTGGAGATGATAAGCGGAAAGTCGCCCTATGCGGCGATTCAGTATATCAGAAAGAGTATTGGGTATGATGATTTTTTGAAGGAGTATGCAAAGTATCAAGGGACGGATCATCAGAAGCTTCAGGAGACATTAGATCAGATTCAGGAGTCTTCCAAAACATATGCCGCTATGGAAGAATGGCTTTCTCATGTGGAGAATTATGGGAATATGCTGTTAAAGAGGCAGGAGGTACAAAAGAAACGTCAGGAAGAAAAGGGGATTGTCCTTCATACGATACATGGAGCAAAAGGTCTGGAATTTAACACAGTTTTTATCATAGGAGCGAACGAGGGGACGCTGCCTTACAGAAAAGCAAAGCTTGCGGGCGAGCTGGAGGAAGAGCGGAGACTGTTTTATGTTGCTATGACAAGGGCTAAAAAGCGGCTTATCATTACCTATATAAAGGAAAAAAATGGAAAAAACGTATCATCTTCCCGGTTTCTGTACGAATTGGCAGGTAGTCAAAACGGAAAAAATGATGTAGAATAAAAATATGCATGTAATATTTTGTCGCAGGAGGAAGTTATGGTAATGAAAAAGAGGGTATTTGCGGTGATGGCAGCTGTGCTTGTCTGCGTCATAGGGATAAGTGCTTGTAAGAAGAATGTCGGGACACCGGAGGATAATGCGGCCTCTGAGGAGGAGACGGAAGAAGGAGAAGCAGGCGGGCAGGAAAAAAAGCTTGTGGGCTTTAGTGTGATTGACATGAAGAACCCGTATTTTATTACGCTTGAGGATGCCGCGAGGGAGGTGTTCGAGAAAATGGGATACGAGCTTATCATGGAAGATTCTGGTACAGATTCAGAGAAGCAGGCAGTACAGATTCAGGAGATGATAGATCAGGGTATTTCTGCGATTATCTTAAGTCCGGTTGATTGGGAGAAGATAACTCCGTCGCTCAAAGCGCTTAAGGAGGCGGGCGTCAGAATCATTAATGTAGATACGCAGGTGAAAGAGATGGATTATGTGGATGCATATATTGGATCTGACAATTATAATGCCGGATATATCTGCGGTGCGGATTTGATTGAAAAATGCCCGGAAGGCGGTAAAATTGCGATTTTAGAGTGTCCGACACAGAATTCTATTAATGACCGGATTACCGGTTTTGAGGAGGCTATTTCAAAAGCCGAAAAAGGCTTTGAGGTGGTGGCCAGAGCAGATACTACAGGAGAATTTGAGCGTGCTCTGGAAGAGTCGGAGAAGATGCTGGAAGAATATCCGGACATTGTGGCTATTATGTGCGGGAATGATCAGATTGCTGTAGGAGCTACTACATCGGTAAATGTTGCAGGAGCAAAGAAGGTGCTGATCTATGGGGTGGATGGTTCTCCGGACATTAAGAAGGAGCTGCAGAAGGCGGACACTCAGATAGCCGGTACAGCAGCGCAGTCTCCAATCCATATCGGACAGGAGGCGGCGAATATTACGGACTGTATATTGACCGGACAGAAATATGAAAAGGAAACCTATGAGGAAGTGTTTATGATTAATAAGGATAATGTCAGCATGTACGGAGTGGACGGCTGGCAGTAGTATCCGGAGAGGAGTCAGATGAAGCAGACGCAGGGAAGACCATGGCCGTTAGGTGTTACAGTTACGAAGAATGAGGTGAATTTTTCCGTACCTGTTCCGGATGGGAAGGAGTGCAGTCTTTTGCTGTATCATCCGGGAAAGACAATACCATTTGCAGAATATCCCATGACGGAAAGTGTGGGAGAAGTATGCTATATGGCATTAAAAGACATGGGAAAGAGATCCTATGAATATAATTATAAGATCGGAGGAGATGTAACTCCAGATCCTTATGCTAAAGCGCTGGCAGGCAGGGCAAGATGGGGGAAGGAGACAGATGTAAAGGAGCATGAAGTAAGAGGAGTGATCTGCCGGGAAGAATATGACTGGGAAGGGGACAAAAAGCCTGAGATTCCATATCACAAGGTAGTTGCCTATAGTCTGCATGTCAGAGGCTTCACGAAAGATCCTTCTTCAAAAGTAAAAAAGAAAGGATGCTTTGAAGGCATTGTGGAAAAAATCCCTTATCTTAAGGAGCTGGGAGTTAACCAGATTCATTGTATGCCGGTTTATGAGTTTGAGGAATGCGGTCTTCGCCGTAATTACTGGGGATATGGCCGCGCATATTGTTTTGCGCCGAAAAGTGCTTATTCGGCGGACGGTGAAGCGGTGCGCTCTTTAAAAGATATGGTGAAGGCATGCCATAAGGAAGGAATAGAGATTGTCCTTGAGATGCCTTTTGACAATAGTATGCCAAAGCAGGATATGGAGGTTTGTCTTCGGTATTATATGATGGAGTACCATATTGACGGTTTTATATTGAATCCATCGGTAGCGCCTATGGAGGGAATCTGTCAGGATCCGTTTTTAAAGCGGACGAAGATCCTGCATCATCAGACGGACTTTCAGAATGTTATGCGCCGTTTCCTGAAAGGGGATGAAGGGACAGTTACGGATGTCATTTATTGGCTCAGGCACAACTCCAAAGCAGACGGTACATTTAATTACATTACGGGACAGACGGGCTTCACTCTGAATGATCTTGTCTCTTATGATAGTAAACACAATGAAAGCAACGGTGAGAATAATCAGGACGGACCCGATTATAATTTCAGCTGGAATTGCGGGGCAGAGGGACCGAGCCGGAAAAAGGAGATCGTATCTTTGAGAAACCGGCAGATACGCAATGCGTTTCTTTTGATGCTTCTGGCACAGGGTACCCCATGTATTCTGGCAGGAGATGAGTTTTACAATTCCCAGAAGGGGAATAATAATGTCTATTGTCAGGACAATCCGGTGGGATGGGTGAACTGGGGAAGACTTGCAAAGAATTCCGGGCTTTATGATTTCGTAAAAAAGATTATCGCAATCCGTAAGGAGTACAAAGTATTCTGTCCAAAGGAGGAGATGCAAGGTATGGATACAGTAGGCTGCGGCATCCCGGATGTATCCTATCATGGCGAGAGCGCGTGGAGAGTGCCTTCAGAGGTATCAAGCAGACAGCTGGGAGTCTATTACAGCGGAGAAGCTACCGGCGCAGAGGATTGTTATGTGGTTTATAATATGCATTGGCTCAGCCATACATTTGCGCTGCCGGCTTTATCAAAAGGGAAGAAATGGTATATCCTTGCGGGCACAGACGGAATTGCGGAAAATGAAGAACCTGTAAAAAATCAAAAACGGATAGAGGTGAAAGCCAGAACGATCATGATTCTGGCGGGCAGATAGCATGGGTATTAATTCTTTTCAGCTGAAGTGGATTGCAGTAATAACGATGATCATTGACCATACAGGAGCCGTATTATTCCCGGATAATATGGTGTTCCGGTATATTGGAAGAATTGCCTTTCCCATCTTTTGTTTCCTTTTGGTGGAGGGGTTCTTCCATACAAGAGATGTCAGGAAATATATGCTTCGTCTGGGATTATTTGCATTAATATCGGAGATACCGTACGATCTTGCGTTTCGGGATACCGTACTTGAATTTGAACATCAAAATGTATTTTTTGCATTGCTTTTAGGAGTTGTCATGATGTGCGCGCTTGAAAAAAGCAGGGAATGGCCAATTAAGGTGACAGAAGTGCTTCTGGCAATGTGGGCCGCTGATTTTTTATGTGCGGATTATAGATTTAAGGGGATTTGTCTCATTGGGATATATTATTTTCTGAGAAAGTCCGTTTGGGGAAAGCATGCGGCCGGGGCGGTATGGAATCTGATCTGGAACGGGAGCGTACAGATGTACGGGGCGGCTGCAACTGCTTTTCTTATCTTCTATAACGGGGAAAAGGGTGCGTCCATGAAATATTTTTTCTATTTGTTCTATCCGCTGCACTTGCTGGCATTGTATGGGATTCACCATTTGGCGCTGTAAGAGTGAATAAGATCAGGTGAGGAAACATTCGGATATAAAAAAACAATAGGAGAATATGCTATGAAGATGCTAAGACATTTACATACAATTAATCATCATAAGCTTTTAGTTATGAAGCATTGTTTTCGGGTGGGGCTTTATAAGCAGGGACTGCTTCACGACCTTTCTAAATACTCGCCGACGGAATTTTTAGTTGGCTGCAAGTATTATCAGGGGACGAGAAGCCCGAATAATGCGGAGCGCGAGGCGACGGGCTATTCAAAGGCATGGTTGCATCACAAGGGGCGCAATAAGCACCATTACGAATATTGGATTGATTATAGTGTAGATAAGGAAAAGGGAATTGTAGGCCAGAAGATGCCTGTGAAATATGTGGTCGAGATGTTTATGGACCGTGTAGCGGCCTCTAAGACTTATCAGGGGGATAACTATACGGATGTGCATCCTCTGGAATATTATGAAGACGGGGCGGGAAAGCTTGGGAATATGATTCATCCCGAGACAGCGGCAATGCTGCATTTCCTTTTAAAGATGCTTGCAAAGGACGGGGAGGAGAAGACTTTCCAGTATATAAAAAAGTATGTGTTGGGCAGGGGAAAGCAGGCCGGAAGACGGTTTGGAAGGCATGAAAAAATTAATTGAAAAAAAATATGTTTTTTTGTTGACATTTTCTGGTCGGTATAGTAATATACTTTTTGGACAGTTTAAGATGTCTATGCGGAAGTGTCGGAACTGGCAGACGAGCAAGACTAAGGATCTTGTAGCTTTCGAGCTGTGTGGGTTCAAGTCCCATCTTCCGCATTATGGAGAAGCCTTGATCTTTCAAGGCTTCTTTTGTGTTATAAAGATTGCCGGGCGGGTGGAGGTGAAGGGCAGGGGCGGCACCATGCGCTAGCCCGGAGTGGAACTTCTGGAGGGGGCGAAGGATTTACCGAAGGACGGGCCGCTCCTTGAGATTTGGCTGTTAGACTTTTATTGCTGATAATAGACGTTTTTAGGCATAGCAAAACTGACGTAAGTCCAAAACCTACGGAGCAGACGGCTATTCGCGAGATGCAGTAGAGGCTGTGAAATTGGCAAAGAGACTGCTGGATATGGCGTAGGAGTGGAAGATGTTGACACCAAAACTGTCGATGATTAATTCCCAAAAGCATTTTGGTCTGGATGTGCTGACCAGGATCACCTATGAGCATCCAGACTGTGGTGCTCAAAAGCTTCAGGAAGTAATTGTACAGGCCATAAACTCTATATAAAAAAGGTGTGTGAGGAAGCGGACATTGAAGGGGGAATCAAGGCTGTTCGGGAGATTGCGGTGGCGGCCAACTGTACTATGACACATATGCTTCTTGGTGTTGATGCCAGACCTATCGGGTGCGCTCCCTATAAGCCGGTGTTTTTGGAGGGAAAAGAGAATATTTTATTTATTGACATCGGTACAAACGGAGAAATTGTACTGGCAGGCAAAGGGAAGATTTTGTGTTGCTCCTGCGCTGCAGGTCTGGCTCTGGAGGGTATGAATATCAGTTCCGGTATGCGGGCGGCAGAAGGAGCTGTTGAGGACGCAGAAATTACGGAACAGGGAATCAGGCTCAAGACGATTAGAGACGGGAAGCCATCAAAAACCGGAGCATACATGGCGCTGATGTCACACAGGGCAAGGTGTGAGATGGAACAGCTGGCCGGAAAGATGGAATATATGGAACTGGCTAAGACAAAGAATTATGAGCGGATATTTACGGAAAGTATGGTATTCTGAAGAATTTTACTATTTAATTGTGCACAAAGTTTTTGAAAAATGCAGGACTGATCAAGTCCTTGTACATTCAACATATTTGGCTTGATTTTGTCTCGCTGCTGTTTTAAAATATAATTTACGGGGATTAAAAATCCCTAGGAGCGAATAGGAGGCAGCTGTATGCAGAAACGTATTTTGGTAGTGGATGACGACACAATGAATTTGATGAGGACAAAGATGATTCTGGAGAAGCAGTATGAAGTAGTTCTTGCGGAATCCGGAGAAAGGGCGCTCTATTTACTCAGGAATGAAAAGATAGATCTGGTCCTTCTTGATATCGCGATGCCGGAGATGAATGGTATCGAAACTTTTGAGCGGATGAAAGATTATCCGATGGATGTTCCTGTAATCTTTTTGACAGCATCAGGGCATGAGGATGACGTGATGAATGCGATCAGATTGGGAGCAGTCAATTACTTAAAGAAGCCGTTCCAGCCGAAGGAGCTTTTGAAACGGGTTGCAAAGGAGTTTGAGGAGTAATGAGTGAAGAGAGGCAGACAGGTAAATATCTGCTTTTAGCCAGCATTGCCAGTGTATATAGTGCAATGCTGGCTTTGATTACATTAACTATGTCATGGGAGACGTGGATGATTCCGCTGATGGTGTTCGGTGTGTTTGGAGTCTGGAGCCTTCACATTGGAAGAATCGGCTCAGAGATACTTTATGAAAACATATGTGCCGGAGTGATGCTGATTGGTTTTTTCTTTTTCGGGGTACATGCGGGCAGTCTTTTTGATATGCCTGCCGTGGCTTGTATCATGATTCTTGTTTTTTCCATGCTGGATAGAAAGAGCCTGATATATATCACGGTATCCTTGTATGCAGTGCAGCTATTGTATCATTTCCTGTGTTTACATACGCTTTCTTATAGATTGGGAATTCAGGACGCGATACGTTTGCTGCTTGGCGTCATGGTGACGGCAGGAGCAGCAGCGCTCGCACGATATCGGATCAACCGGAGAATGGCGGCCAGAATGAAATATGAAAATGTGGCAGTGCAGCTGGAGACATTAAGCCGGCAGAATGCTGATTTTCTTTCGAGTGTATCCCATGAACTGAGAACACCCATCAATATGGTGATCGGAATCAGCGATGTGGCGCTGGAGAAAGCTGCTTCCGATGAAGTGCGGTCAGATATTCAGTCTATACAGCTGGCCGGAAAGAGGCTGTCCGGCCAGATCAACAATATTCTTGATTATACAGAAATCGTAGAAGGGACATTAGCGCCGGCAAAAGAAGAATATATGATCATTTCAGTACTCAATGATGTGATCACTATGACGGCGATGCAGGGCGGCAGGCAGCGGCTTGAGATGGTGTTTGATATGGATTTGAAGATGCCGGCAGTCCTGATCGGAGATGCGGAAAAGATTTCTCATGTGCTTAAGATATTGCTTGAGAATTCCATGAAGTTTACTGAGGAGGGAGGCATTTATGTCTGCCTTGAGTTCAGGAAGGAGAGCTACGGAATTAATCTGCTTATTGATATCCACGATACGGGTATTGGTATGTCAGAAGATCAGCTTACGAAGATTTATGATGATTTTTATCAGGCGGATACCGGGAGCAATCGGTTTTCCAGCGGTCTTGGGCTGGGGATACCTATTGCCAGAGGACTTCTCCATTCAATGGATGGATTTGTACATTTTGAAAGCAAAGGGCATCAGGGACTGCAGGTTCATATCACGATTCCGCAGGAAGTAGCGGATGACACTCCGTGTATGACGCTCAATAATCCTAAGGAGATTTGCATTGCATGTTATTTCAGACCAGATAAATACAGCTGTGATGATGTCAGAACATATTATGACAGGATGATACAGCATTTGATGGAGGGACTTGACGTGGAAGGATATCAGGCCCACAATTTTGAGGGCTTGCTCAAACTGCAGCGTACCCATAAACTGACCCATGTATTTATCACACAGTCTGAGTATGAGGAAAACCGCGCGTATTACGAGGAGCTGGCCGAGACGCTTCAGGTAGTAGTGATTGCGGAGAGAGAGTATGCCCTGAGAAGGGACAGCAGGCTTTTACTGATCCGCAAGCCGTTCTTTGCACTTTCTGTTGTGAACCTTTTGAACGGCGAGGTGAAGGAGAATGGATTCGAGGAGGCTCAGAATGCAGGGCGCAAGCCGTTTTCTTGTGTGGGAGTGCGTGCTCTGGCTGTTGATGACGAGGAGATGAACCTCGTGGTGGCAAAAGGAGTCTTGGAAAGCTACGGAGTACAGGTGGATACTTGTCTCAGCGGAAGAGAAGCTGTAGAAATGTGCAGAACAACTGCCTTTGATATTATCTTCCTGGATCACATGATGCCGGGGGTTGACGGAGTAGAGACGTTAAGGCGTATCCGAGAGATCAATTACGGGGAGTATCAAGATCTGCCGGTGATTGCGCTGACTGCAAATACGGTCAGCGGAGCAAGGGAGATGTTTCGGAACGAGGGATTTACGGAGTTTGTACCAAAGCCGATAGAGCGCGCTGTTTTAGAGCGGGTGCTTCGCAGGGTACTACCTAAGAGCTATATACAGTATGGTGCGGAGCCTGTGGCTGAAGACAGCCAGCCTGTGGAGGAAGAAGTGCCATTCAATCCTTTTGATGTTCTGGCGGAGGTTGGTATTAACGCGCAGCTCGGTCTTGATTACTGTTGCGGAGATGAGAACTTTTATCTGGAGATGCTGCGTATGTTCCATGGGCAGAGCGATGCAAAAAAGAAAGAGATCAGCTCACTTTATGAGGCGGAAAACTGGCCGGATTATGCGGTTAAGGTCCATGCTTTAAAGAGTACTTCGCTGACCATTGGAGCAGAAGAGCTTTCAGAATTTGCGAAAGCGCTCGAGAGGGCAGGCAAAAAGGAAGACATTGCGTATATCCGTGAGAATCATATGAGACTTTTGGAGATGTATGATGATGTCTGCAGGAGTATTGCAGGATTTTAGAGTTTGCTGCGGCTTGAGAGGAGGAGACATTGCGTGTTAAAAAAATGGTATGAATTCATCTTTGACCATAGAATCAGCCTGCGGGAGCGTATGTTCCGTATAACGACAGGCGGCTGTATGATTGCGGCAACATTTGCGCTCTCCATGGGAAATAGCGTGGTTAACTGGCTTATTCTGGCAGTGGGTCTTGTTATTATGGCGGCGGTCGTAAAGGTCAGTATAGAAAAGGAATGTATTAATACGGGAGCGACGATCATTGCGCTGCTGATCCTTGTACTTTTCCCGGTAAGCTTTTTTTCGGCAGGCGGGTTTTACAGCGGAGTGCCGGAATGGCTGGTAATCTATTTTATTTATATCAGTGTAACTTTGATAGGAAGGCGCAAATTTGTATTTTATCTGTTTTGCATTGTGGAGACGGAACTATGTTATTATCTGGCTTTCCGTTTTCCAGAGTTTGTAGCGAATAATACACAGGAGCGTTCCTTTTTCGACTCGGCATATTCCGTTGTTTTGGTGGGGCTTTTGACCAGTGTGCTGCTTATGTTTTTGAACAGGCTTTACGTGGAGGAGAGTGAGCTTTCCAAACGGCAGAAAAAGGAGATTGAGGAATTAAACAGGGCGGAGAATCACTTTTTTTCCAGCATGAGCCATGAGATCCGCACACCGATCAATACAATTATCGGGTTGAATGAGATCATTCTGCGCGGAGATATTACAGAGGAAGTGGCAGAGAACGCCAGAAATATCCAAGGAGCCAGCAAACTGCTCTTGACGCTGATCAATGATATTCTGGATTTGTCCAAGATTAAGTCCGGGAAGATGGAGATTGTGAATGTATCTTATGAGACAGGGGCGCTTTTTTCTGAAATTGTCAATATGGTCTGGGTTAAGGCGCGTGAGAAAGGACTGGAGTTTAAATTGTATGTAGATCCTTCGATTCCGAGTATGCTCTGCGGTGACGAGGTGCGCATAAAACAGATTCTGATCAATTTGCTGAACAATGCTATAAAATACACGAGTGAGGGTTCGGTCATGTTATCTGTCCGGTGTGAGTGCGTGACTCTGAACAGGGTGCGTGTCTGGTATACAGTAGAGGACACTGGACGGGGAGTGAAAAAGGAAAACATTCCTTATATTTTTAATGCATTTAAGAGGGTGGATGAAGAAAAAAACCGTCATATTGAAGGTACCGGACTGGGGCTGAGTATTGTTCAGCAGCTTGTGAAGCTGATGGGCGGTGAGATCAGCGTTAACAGTGTCTATACTAAGGGATCGAAATTCATCGTTACGCTGGAGCAGGACATTATTGATGATGCCGAACTGGGCACATTTACGCTGACATCCCGCAGGAAATTACATGAGGGAGAGCAGTATAAGCAGAGTTTTGAAGCGCCGGATGCACATATACTTGTGGTAGATGATAATGAAATGAATCTGGTGGTGGTAAAAAAACTTCTGTCAGAGACAAAGATTCAGGTTGATACGGCGCTGAGCGCCGCTGAGTGCCTGAAGCTGACACAGATTCAGCATTATGACAGCATCTTGATGGACCACCTTATGCCGGAAATGGACGGAGTCCAGTGTTTTCATGAGATTCAGACTCAGGCCGGAGGGATGTGCCGGGATGTGCCGGTTATCGCGTTGACAGCCAATGCAGGGAGTGATAACCAATTACTCTACCAGAAGGAGGGATTTGCAGGATATCTGGCAAAGCCAGTCAGCGGCATGCTGCTTGAGGCAGCGGTGCTGAGTATTCTTCCGAAAGAGCTTGTGAATCTGAATGAGGGGGCAGAACAGTCTGAGGTTGGGAAAGACATCCTGATCTTTGAGCGAGTGAAAAGAAGGTCTATTCTTGTTACGACAGACAGTGTCTGTGATCTTCCGGAATCCCTCAAGAAGGAGTTTCGTATTTCAGTATGCCCTTACTATGTCTGCACAAACAAGGGACGGTTTCTGGATGATGTAGAGATAAAGGCGGATGAGCTGCTGTACCATATGAAAAATGGGAACAACGGTGTCTCCCGTCCCCCAGAAGTGGAGGACTATGAACGGTTTTTTGCAGATAAGCTGACGGAGGCTCAGAATGTGCTTCATATTACGATGGCAAAGCATGTCAGCGAGGGATACTATCATGCTCTTGAGGCGGCGCAGTCCTTTGAAAATGTTGCGGTGATCAATTCCGGCCATCTTTCCAGCAGTATGGGGATGATGGTGCTGTATGCGTCTTATATGGCAGAGCATCATGCTTCGAAGGAGGAGATTGTCGATGCCATGAAAAAGTTAAGGAATTATATATCTTCAGATTTTATCATTGACAGTACCCATATGATGTGTCAGGCGGGCAGGATATCAAAGCGGATACAGGTGATGTGCGATTCTCTGCTTTTGCATCCGGTCATTGTACTGCGGAAAAGCAAGATGGCAGTCGGAAGTGTGGAGGTGGGCGATTTCGCGCATGCAGCGAAAGGATATATTCGGAAGGTGCTTAGGGACGCGAGGAGTATCGACCGGCGGATACTGTTTATAACCTATGCTGGAATGGATGAGAAAAAGCTTGATTATATCCAGTATCTGGTGCGGCAGTATTGTCCTTTTGAGCGGGTATATCTGCAGAAGGCATCCTCTGCCATCGCAAGCAACTGCGGGCCGGGCGCTTTTGGCCTGTTGTTCATGAGAAAGAACGAGGTGGCCATTTCCTTTTCACAAGCCTCGAAACCAGATACAATGTAGCAGGGGTCGGCCGCATAGCGATGGAGAACGGAAAGAAGCGGCTGATAGGATGCTGTGGCTGTACAGGGAGAATAGGGAGAAGATATGGAAAGAATGAAGAAGACACGGACTGGGCAGATGGATATGTTAAACGGCCCTCTGGTAAGTAAGATCATATTGTTTGCTCTGCCGCTGGCAGCCAGCAGTATCCTGCAGCAATTATTCAATGCCGCCGATGTGGCAGTGGTAGGAAGATTCGCGGGGAATCAGGCATTGGCGGCGGTGGGCGGCAACAGTTCAGTCATAAATCTGCTGGTAAATCTGTTCGTCGGCTTTTCAGTGGGCGCGAATGTGATGATCGCGCGGTATATCGGGGAAGGCAAGACAGAGAAGATTCAGCAGACGGTACATACAGTCATTACGATGGCATTGATCTGCGGTGTGATTCTGGCAGTTTTGGGAAATGGTGTGGCGCGGCCGCTTTTGCAGCTTATGAATACTCCGGATGAGGTTCTGCCGTTGGCGGCGGTGTATCTTAAGATCTATTTTGGCGGCATGCCCTTTTTCATGCTGTATAACTTTGGCTCTGCAATCTTAAGAAGTATCGGGGATACGAAGAAGCCTCTGTATTGCCTGATTGTCTCGGGCATTATCAATGTAGGGTTAAATCTGCTTCTTGTTATTGTCTTTCGGCTTGGCGTTGTAGGAGTGGCAGTTGCCACGGTAACAGCCAATGGAGTCAGCGCGGGGATGATACTCTTCTTTTTGGGGAGGAGTAAGGAAGCAATCCGTCTGGATATGAGAAAATTGTCTCTTAGCAGAGAAGAGATGATTAAGATTGTAAAGATCGGCGCGCCGGCGGGGCTGCAGGGAATGGTGTTTTCATTTTCCAATGTGTGCATACAGTCTGCCATCAATGGATTTGGGACGGATGCAATCGCCGGCTCGGCAGCGGCGCTGAACTATGAATTTTTAACTTATTTTGTCACCAGTGCATTTACGCAGGCGGCAGTTACGTTTACCAGTCAGAATTACGGGGCAAAGCAGTATGAGCGATGTAAAAACGTGTGGCGCATCAGTACCGTACTGGGAATGTGCGGCACAGGGATATTAAGCGCGGTTTTTGTGCTGGGACGCGGCTTCTTCCTGAGTATCTTTGCGGCAGACGCGGCAGCCATAGGGTTTGGGGCAGTCCGTATGCTCCATATTCAGATGTTTAGCTTCCTGCCGCCGCTTTATGAAGTGACGGGCGGCAGCTTAAGGGGTATGGGATATTCGATGACGCCGGCCGTACTGACAATGTTTGGCTCCTGTGCGGTGAGGATTATATGGATTTATACGGCGTTTGCATGGAAACCGACGCTGGCGGTGCTGTTCTGGGTATATCCTTTTTCTTGGCTGGTAACAATAGTTATGGTAGTGGGAGCTTACTTTGTGATCGGCAGGAAAGTATTGTCATAGGAATATGTATTCGGGAGTTTAAGCATGGTACGAAATGATCGTAGATATATAGCCATTGATCTAAAATCTTTTTATGCCTCTGTAGAGTGCGTGGAGAGAGGGCTTGATCCGATGACTACGAATTTGGTTGTCGCTGACCTAAGCCGTACGGAAAAGACGATATGTCTGGCGGTGTCGCCGTCCCTGAAGGCCTATGGGATATCGGGGAGGGCGAGACTCTTTGAGGTGGTACAGAAGATAAAAGAAGTAAATGCTAATCGGCAGAGGCTGGCGCCGGGGCGGGAACTGATGGGTTCTTCCTGGAATGACACAGAGCTTAAGGCGTCGCCTGAGAAAGCGGTTGACTATATCGTTGCGCCTCCAAGAATGGCTTACTATATAGAATACAGTACAAGAATTTATGAGATATATCTGAAATATGTCGCGCCTGAAGACTGCCATGTGTATTCGATCGATGAGATCATGATAGATGTTACGGACTATCTTAATATCTATAAGTTATCGCCCCGCGAGCTGGCGGGAAAGATTATGCGGGATATCCACTTGGCTACGGGGATTACGGCTACGGCAGGTATCGGTACGAATCTTTATCTGTGCAAGGTTGCCATGGATATTGTGGCTAAGCATATACCGCCGGATAAGAATGGAGTGCGGATCGCGTCATTGAATGAAAAAAGCTACCGCCGCATATTATGGGCGCATCGTCCGATCACGGACTTCTGGCGTGTGGGAAGAGGATATGCAAGGAAGCTTGAGGAGCACGGCATGTATACGATGGGCGATGTGGCAAGATGTTCTCTGGGAAAGCCGGGAGATTATTATAATGAGGATCTGCTCTACCGCCTGTTCGGAGTCAATGCAGAACTTTTGATTGATCATGCGTGGGGGTGGGAGCCATGTACGATGCCGGATATTAAAGCGTACAGGCCAAGCAGTAACAGTGTTGTGTCCGGTCAGGTGCTTCACTGTCCTTATATGCCTGATAAAGCAAGAATTGTAGTCAGGGAGATGGCAGAGATGCTGGCTTTGGATCTGGTAGAAAAAAGGCTGGTTACAGACCAGATTGTCCTGACGGTGGGATACGATATGGAAAATCTGTCCAAACCTGCAATGAAGGAGTATAAGGGTGAGATTACGACGGACCGCTATGGGCGCAAGATACCGAAACATGCCCATGGAACGGTAAACATCGGGAAGCAGACGTCTTCGTGCAAATTAATTACAGATACAGTTTTGGGGCTGTACGACAGAATCATCAATAAGAACTTTTTGATCAGAAGGATTTCGCTTTGTGCCAATCATGTAGTGGATGAAAGTCTGATAAAGAAAGAGCCGGTGTATGAACAGCTTGACTTGTTTACCGATTATGCTGCGTTAAGGAAAGAGAACGAAGAAAAAGAGGCGAAGCTCAGGCAGGAGAGGAGACTTCAGGAAGCGTTGCTGGATATAAAAAAGCGGTATGGGAAAAATGCTGTCTTGAAAGGAACCAATCTGGTGGAGGGCGCTACGGCTATGGAGCGGAACAAGCAGATCGGCGGTCATAAAGCATAGAATCACAGGAGAGGGGCGAGGGGAGTGTTAAAGTTTCATTACGATGACAGGCACAGGTATGACGATATTATCGATCTTCCGCACCATGTCTCTAAGACGCATCCTCTGATGCCGGCGGCCGACAGGGCGGCGCAATTTGCGCCTTTTGCAGCTTTGACCGGACACGGCGCGGCAGTGGAGGAAACGGCGAGACTTACGGAAGAACGGATGGAGCTGGACGAAAACTGTAAGGCGGCTATTAACAGGCAATTGACGTTCCTAAAAAAACAGTCAGATAAAAAACCGGATGTAACGATTACCTATTTTGTGAAGGATACGAGAAAATCTGGCGGAATGTATGTGACTGTGAACGGTTTTGTAAAAAGGATAGATGAATATAAGAGACTGGTGATATTGACGAACGGTACAAAGATTCCGATAGATGATATTATAGAGATAGAAAGTCGAGATACAGTAATATGAACTTCATATATCAAAAGGCAATCCACTTAGAACTCATTATAATGTAATTAGTTCTAAGTGGATTATGTATTATGTTCTTTTCCACTTTGCGTTCAGCTTCTTCTTTCTGTAAAAATAGTACGGGATCAGAAGCAGCGCCGTGGCAGCCCATGCAATCGGATAACTTACAAGGATCGTGAACAGTTCCCTGCGGATGGGCGTCACGAATAGGATCCATGGGAGCCGGACCAGACAAACACCTCCCAGAGTGATAAGCGTAGGAATCATTACATCACCGATTCCTCTAAGCGCCCCTGTAAAGATTTCCACAAAAATAAAAATGGCATAGCTTGGTACAATATTTATCATCATATAAGCACCGATACCGATCACTGTCTTGTCGGATGTAAATAAGGATAGCAGCGGGTGGGCAAGCGCTAAAAGAGATATCAGGATGGCGCCGCAAAGCGCCAGTGACATGCCGAGGGAAACCCGTACGCTTTTATAGACTCTGTCAAGCTTTCCTGCACCGTAGTTCTGTCCTGCAAATGTAGTGACAGAGATGCCGAAAGCCCCGCTCACTGCCCAGAATATGGAATCTACTTTTCCGAAAGCCGCCCATGCAGCAGCGGTATCTGTCCCAAACTGATTGATCGAAGTCTGTATGATGATATTGGTGAGACCGTACATGCATGTCTGTATTCCGCCCGGAAGACCGATGCGCAGTTCCGAGATTAAGAGAGGGGCATCAATTCGGATATCCTTTGGAACCAGACGGATCATATCATAGGAGGACATAAGCGCCCGGATCACTAAGACAGCGCTTACAGCCTGCGAGAGGATCGTTGCGATGGCAGCGCCTTTAATTCCCATCTTGAAAAATACGACAAGAATCATGTCCAGTATAATATTCAGAATACAGCATACGATCAGGTAGTAGAGAGGCCGTTTAGAGTCTCCCGCCGCCCGCATGATGCCGGAGCCCATATTGTAAATAAGCATGGCTATGATGCCAAGAAAATAAATCCGGAGATACCCGATGGAATCGTCCATAATATCTGCCGGAGTCTTCATGACGGCCAAAAGCGCCGGAGTAGCGGCATATCCGACGATAGAAATCAGGATACTCGCGATGATGGAAAATGCGGCCGCTGTATGAAGAGCCGCATAGAGCTTTCGCTCATTTTTTGCGCCGTAGAACTGGGAGATGATAACCGCGGCGCCGTTTGCAAGGCTTGTAAAGAACATCACGACCTGATAAGTCAGCACTGCGGCAGAGCCGCCTACGCTTGCTAAAGCGGCTTTTCCCACAAAGCGTCCTACGATGACGGCATCTACAGTATTATAGAGCTGCTGAAACAAAGTTCCCACAACGATCGGGAGGAAGAAAATAAGCAGTTGCTTCCAGATGATACCTTCTGTGATCTCATTTTTGACAGTAGCCTCCGATGACATATCTTAAACCCCCTTGCATGTAAATAGCTAAATCTTATCATAACTTGACAAAAAAGTCAGTACGTTTTTAAAAAATTATGTATTTACAGGCAATATGGTGTATAATAAATGCATAATCAGACAATAAGCGGACTGGGAGGGAAAAGAATGTTAGAGAAACTGGATTTAACAAAGACATTGGAAAAAGAGGCATATAAAGAGAAAATGCAAAAGCTTATGCCGAGGCTTGGAAAGCTTCAAAGAGAGTGCAAGGATCTGGGCATCCCGATCATGATCGCATTTGAAGGTTATGATGCGGCGGGAAAAGGCGTGCAGATCAGTGAGCTTATTAAGGCTCTTGATCCAAGGGGTTTTGAGGTGCATGCGGTGAAGACGGAGACGAAAGAAGAGCGGATGCATCCGTTTCTGTGGAGGTTCTGGACGAAGATGCCTTCAAAGGGACGCATCGCCATCTATGACAGCAGTTGGTATCGGAAGGTGCTTATCGATCGTTTTGATAAGAGAACGAAGAAAAGTGAGCTTGCAAAAGCCTATGAGTCCATCTGTGCATTTGAGGAGCAGTTGACGGCGGACGGTATGGTGCTCATAAAGATATTCCTGACGATAGATAAGAAGGAGCAGAAGAAGCGTTTTAAAAAGCTTTTGGAATCAAAAGAAACTGCATGGCGGGTAGGCCCGGACGATAAAAAGAGAAATGAGCAGTTTGAAAAGTATCAGGCCATTAATGAAGAGATGCTTCTTCGCACCGATACGGAATATGCACCGTGGAATATTGTGGAGGCTGTAGATAAGAGATTTGCGACTGCCAAGATCTATGCTGTCGTGGAAAGGATTCTTGCAGAAAAGGTAAGGGATGTCCGCGCACAGAGAGAAGAGGCGAAAGAGACGGTGGCAAGGAAGGATAAGGAACCGGAAGTTCCGGAAAAGGACAGCAGTGATAAGCGGATGTGCGAGTCCATACTTTTAAGGGCCGACCTTGACCTTTCTTATACAAAGGAAGAGTACAAGGAGCGTCTTGGCAAACTTCAGAAGAAGATTGAGAAGCTTCATGGAGAGCTTTACCGCAGAAGAATTCCGGTAGTGCTTGGATTTGAAGGATGGGATGCGGGAGGAAAGGGAGGCGCTATCAAGCGGCTGACAGAAAAGATGGATCCGAGAGGATACGTAGTTCATCCGACGGCGTCGCCGAACGATATTGAGAGGCAGCACCATTATCTGTGGAGATTCTGGATGGATATGCCGAAGGCCGGGCATGTGACGATTTTTGACCGGACGTGGTACGGCCGTGTCATGGTGGAGCGGATCGAGGGATTTTGTACAAGACAGGAATGGCAGAGAGCCTATAAGGAGATCAACAACATGGAACGCGATCTGGCGGATGCAGGCGCAATTGTGCTGAAATTCTGGATGCAGATTGACAAAGACGAGCAGGAAAGAAGATTTAAGGCGAGACAGGAGAATCCGGAAAAGCAATGGAAGATTACCGATGAGGACTGGCGCAACCGGGAAAAATGGGATCAGTACGAGGAAGCGGTGAACGAGATGCTGATCCGTACTTCTACTCCCTATGCACCGTGGATAGTGGTAGAAGGGAATGATAAATATTATGCACGGATTAAAGTGCTTGAAACGGTTGTGAATGCGATTGAAGAGCGTTTAAAAGACTGATAAAGGATGGATAGCGATGACGATCAGGGAGCAGCTTGAACAGTGGGAAGTAGAATATTTAAGCCCTTATGCGGCGCTCAGCAGGGATTCAAAGGGAAGAAAGGCAAAGGAAGAGCAATGTGATATCCGTCCGGTTTTCCAAAGAGACAGAGACAGGATTCTGCACTGTAAGGCATTCCGTCGCCTGAAGCAGAAGACGCAGGTGTTCCTTTTGCCCAACGGAGACCATTACCGTACAAGGCTTACCCATACGCTGGAGGTATCCCAGAATGCAAGAACGATCGCGAAAGCGCTCCGTCTCAATGAGGATCTGACAGAAGCAATCGCCCTCGGGCATGATCTGGGACACACGCCCTTCGGGCATGCGGGGGAGCGCGCTCTTGACGAAGTCAATCCTTTTGGATTCCGCCACAATATCCAGAGCGTACGTATCGTGGAACGGCTGGAGAAGAACGGGGAGGGGTTGAATCTCACATGGGAAGTGGTAGACGGGATATTAAACCACAAATCCAGCGGACACCCCCATACATTGGAAGGAAAGATCGTACGGCTCTCTGATAAAATCGCCTACTTAAATCATGATATCGATGATGCGATTCGGGGTGGGATTCTTAACGAAGCAGAGATTCCGGAAGAATTCCACCGGATCTTAGGGGATACGACTAGAAAGCGTCTGAACACACTAATTCACGATGTGGTTACAAACAGCAGGGATAAGCCGGAGATTTCCATGTCGGAGGAAGTGGAAAGAGCGATGAAAAATCTGAGGACATTTATGTTTGAACGTGTCTACCTGAATCCTGTAGCGAAGCGGGAAGAAAAAAAGGCGATACATATGATACAGAATCTATATCGGTTTTATATGGAGAATCTGGATGAGATTCCGCGGGAATATCAGTCTATGCAGGGGGAATCCGGGGTGAATAAAGAGCAGATGGTGTGCGATTATATTGCCGGAATGACGGATACATATGCAGTAAAAAAATTTGAAGATTATTTTGTTCCGAAATCTTGGAAGATTTAAAAGGAAATCAAACACTTTTGTCGAATATTATATATGAGGGAAATTTTGAGGCAAATCATAAGGGTGTTCATATATGTATTATTCAGATGAGATTATTGAAGAAGTAAGAATAAAAAATGATATTGTCGATGTAATTTCTGATTATGTCAGGCTTCAAAAAAAGGGAAACTCGTATTTTGGGCTGTGTCCCTTCCACAATGAAAAATCGCCGTCCTTTTCGGTGAGCAGACAGAAGCAGATGTATTATTGTTTTGGCTGCGGAGCAGGAGGAAACGTATTTACATTTCTAATGGAATATGAAAATTTTACTTTTCAGGAGGCGGTAAAGATGCTTGCCGACAGGGCAGGAGTGGCGCTTCCTGAAGCAGAATATTCAAAGGAGGCGAGGGAGCGGGCGGACATGAAAGCCACCCTTCTTCACATCAATAAGCTGGCGGCGAAGTATTATTATGCACAGTTACGCCAGCCGCAGGGAGCCACAGGTCTTAAGTATCTAAAGGACAGGCAGCTTAGCGACGATATGCTCAGAGCCTTCGGTCTTGGATATTCCAATAAATACAGTGATGATCTATACAGATATTTAAAAGGAAAAGGTTACAAGGACGATATACTTGCAAAAGCAGGGCTTATCAGTTATGATGAGCGTCAGGGCGTCTATGACAAGTTCTGGAACCGGGTAATGTTCCCGATCATGGATGTGAATAATCGTGTTGTTGGATTCGGAGGACGGGTGATGGGGGATGCGAAGCCCAAATATCTGAATTCTCCGGAGACGCCGATTTTTGACAAGGGCCGGAATTTATACGGACTTAACCGGGCGAGGAGATCAAAGAAGACATATTTTTTGCTATGTGAAGGGTATATGGATGTGATTGCTCTTCATCAGGCAGGATTTGACAACGCGGTTGCCTCGCTTGGCACGGCGCTCACTCCCGGACATGCGTCTTTGATCAAGCGGTATGTGAACGAGGTGTACCTTACATATGACAGTGATGACGCGGGGACGAGAGCGGCTTTAAGGGCCTTGCCTATTCTGAAAGACGTAGGAATTACGGCAAAGATTATCCGGATGGAGCCCTTTAAGGATCCGGATGAGTATATTAATAATCTGGGTGCAGAGGCCTTCGAGGAGAGGATTTTAAAAGCGCGCAACGGATTCCTTTATAGTCTGGAAGTGCTGCGAAGAAACTACGATATGAATTCGCCTGAGGGCAAGACTGATTTTATGAAGGAAGCGGCAAAAAGGCTTGCCGAATTCACAGAGGAGATTGAGCGCAATAATTATATCGAGGCGGTAGCGAAAGAATACAGCGTAGGCTACGAGGAGTTAAAGAAGCTGGTTGTAAGGATGGCGGTACAGACAGGGATGGCGGTGCCGGCGAGGAGGCCGAAATCCGGAAAGAGCAAGGATAAGGGGAAAGAAGACGGAATCCTGAAATCACAAAAGATATTGCTTACATGGCTGATCGAAGATGAGGGAATCTTCAACCAGATCAGCAAGTATATCCTTCCGGAGGATTTCTCGGATGGGATTTTTCGGACGGTTGCGTCGCTTCTCTATGAGCAGTATGAAATGGGTGAAGTAAATCCCGCAAAGATTATGAATCATTTTACCGATGAAGAAGAACATCGGGAGGTTGCAGGGTTGTTTCATACAATGATCAGGGAGCTTTCAACGCCTGCGGAGCGTGAAAAAGCACTTAAGGAGACAGTCGTGCGAGTGAAGAGCAACAGTATTGAAGAAGCAGGAAGGAACTGGAATGTGGCAGATGTCGAAGGGATGCAAAGGCTTATGAAAGCGAAAAGTGATTTGCAGAACCTGCGGAAACTGCATATTTCCGTTAATTAAGGATAAAATATAATCAAGCTATGAGAGGATGGGTACTACATGGAAGAGAATGTGGCAAAATTTGAGGAAAAATTGAAAGAACTGGTCGCGCTTGGTAAAAAGAAGAAAAGTATTCTGGAGCTTCAGGAAATCAATGATTTTTTCTCGGATATGGAGCTGAATTTGGAACATATGGAAAAAGTATATGAATATCTGGAAGCGCAGAATATTGATGTGCTTCGCATCGGTTCGGACAGTGATGATCTGGATGATGCGGATATCGTCATCAGTGATGAAAACGATGTTGATCTTGAAAAGATCGATCTTTCTGTGCCGGACGGCGTCAGCATTGATGATCCGGTCAAGATGTATCTGAAAGAGATCGGCAAGGTTCCGCTTTTGACGGCAGAGGAGGAGGTTGATCTGGCAAAGCGTATGGCAGACGGCGACGAAAGTGCGAAAAAGCGTCTTGCCGAGGCGAACCTGCGGCTTGTTGTCAGTATTGCCAAGCGCTATGTGGGACGGGGAATGCTTTTTCTGGATCTGATTCAGGAGGGGAATTTAGGACTCATTAAAGCGGTTGAAAAGTTTGATTATCACAAAGGATTCAAATTCAGTACCTATGCTACATGGTGGATCCGTCAGGCGATTACGAGGGCAATCGCGGATCAGGCGAGAACGATTCGTATTCCTGTGCATATGGTAGAAACGATCAATAAATTAATTCGTGTGTCAAGGCAGCTCCTTCAGGAACTCGGGCGTGAACCTACGCCGGAGGAGATTGCAGAGGAATTGGACATGCCCGTGGACAGAGTGCGTGAAATATTAAAGATTTCTCAGGAGCCGGTTTCTCTGGAGACACCGATCGGAGAAGAGGAAGACAGCCATCTTGGAGACTTTATTCAGGATGACAATGTACCTGTGCCCGCGGAGGCGGCTGCGCAGACACTTCTGAAGGAACAGCTGGATGATGTGCTCGATACTCTGACAGAGAGAGAGCAGAAGGTGTTAAGACTCCGGTTTGGCATGAACGACGGGCGCGCCCGCACGCTGGAGGAAGTGGGGAAGGAGTTTGATGTTACCCGTGAACGAATCCGTCAGATAGAAGCGAAGGCATTGAGAAAACTCCGTCATCCGAGCCGGAGCAGGAAGCTTAGGGATTATTTGGATTAAGAAAGAGTTCTGTATGGAGTTATCAAAGAGATTGACTGCAGTTGTACGCCTTGTGCCAGAGTGTGATTCTGCGGCGGATATCGGAACAGACCACGGATATGTGCCTATTTTTCTTGTAGAACAAAAAATAATGGGCAGGGTTATTGCGATGGATGTGAATCGCGGACCGCTTGCACGTGCCGGAGAGCATATTGCGCAGTGCGGATTGTCGGACAGAATTGAGACAAGGCTTTCTGACGGACTTTCGGCATTGAAGGCGGGTGAGGCAGATATCATGATTGCCGCCGGGATGGGCGGCGGTCTTATTACCCGGATCATGGAAGAAGGGGAATCCGTCGTAAGCTCTTTAAAAGCCTGTATCTTGCAGCCCCAGTCGGAGATCGGGAAGGTGAGAAGATATCTGGCGGCGCATGGATTGGTCATAGAAGAAGAAGATATGGTGGAAGAGGATGGGAAATTTTATCCTATGATGAGAGCTGTGCACGGGGAACCGGAGTGTTATGAAGAATATGAATATCTTTATGGAAAGAAGCTCCTTGGGATGCGTCATCCTGTTTTAAGGAAATTTCTTTTAAGAGAGCAGACAATTAAGGAGTCTATTATAGTCAGCCTTCATGAGCAGGAGCAGAGTGACGGGGTAAGGATGCGGCTTCATGAGTTAAGCAGGGAGACAGATTACGTCAGGCGAGCGCTTAAGTGCTATGGGTAGACAGTCAGGGGAGGAAGTAAAGATGGTATGCAGGGAAGTAATGGATGTGATAGAGCGGGCTTGCCCGAAAGAATATGCCCTTGAATGGGACAATGTAGGTCTTCTTGCAGGACGAGATGACAAAGAAGTAGGAAGTATATACATAGCATTGGATGCAACAGATGAAGTGATCGAAGCGGCAGCCTCAGAAGGAGCGGATATGCTTGTGACGCACCATCCGCTGATCTTTAGCGGCCTTAAGAAGATTCATAATCGGGATTTTATCGGAAACCGTATTCTGCGCCTGATTCAGAATGATATATCATACTATGCGATGCATACAAATTATGATGTGTGCAGGATGGGAAGACTTTCCGGTGAGAAGATGGGATTTGTGAAACCGGAGATTCTTGAAGTTACCTGTGAAGCCGATATGCCAAGGGGAATCGGTGAGATTGCGGAGCTTACAAAGAAAATATCATTACGGGAGTGTGCCGAGACGGTGAAAACTGCTTTTGGCCTTGCGAATGTGAAGATATATGGGAATATGAAAAAGGACATAGAACGAGCTGCCATTTGCCCGGGTTCCGGAAAGAGTGTGATCGCGGAAGCGGTAAAAAAGGGCGCGGATGTCCTGATCACAGGAGATATCGGGCATCATGACGGAATCGATGCCGCAGCGCAGGGGCTTGCAATGATCGATGCAGGGCATTATGGTGTGGAGCATATTTTTGTAGAAGATATGGCGCAGTATCTGAATGAGAATCTATGCGGCATTAAGATTACGGGGGCGCCGGTCATACATCCGTTTCAGGTAGTATAGAAAATCAGATCGAGAGGTGGACATAATGAAAGAAGAAAAGATATGCCAAGTGCGTATAGGCGATGAAGTGAGAGAGTACATAGCAGGAACGACGTATCAGCAGATTGCAGGTGATTTTCAGGACAGATATGAGGAAGATATTGTTCTTATTTATGTGGACGGCAAGCTTCAGGAGCTTCGCAAGAAACTAAAGCGCGACTGTACGCTGGCATTTGAGACAACAAGAGGAGCCATCGGACATGAGACTTATAAAAGGAGCATGAAGCTTTTGCTTGTAAAATCTGTCTATGATGTGGCGGCCAGAGAGGATATCCGCAAGGTTCGGGTTCATTTTTCCATAGGTAAAGGTTATTACTGTACGATTGAGGGAAATATTTCTCTGAATCAGGAATTTCTGGATCAGGTAGAGAGCCGGATGAGAGAGCTTGCGGATCAGGATGTACCGATCGGAAAGCGCACCATCAGCACGGATGATGCAGTTGCCTTGTTCCGGAAACATGGTATGTATGATAAGGAAAAATTATTCGAGTACCGCAGGGTGTCCAGAGTTAATATTTATAATATGAATGAATTTGAAGATTATTTTTATGGATATATGGTGCCGAGCGCGGGATACCTGAAATATTTTAAGCTTTATCTCTATGATGAGGGCTTTGTGCTTCAGATGCCTGACAGAAATATGCCCGGCAGGCTGCCGGAATTCAAGCCTCGGAACAAGCTGTTTCAGGTTCAGAAAGAATCTGTCAAATGGAGTGATATGCAAGGCATCGAGACGGTCGGCGCGCTGAACGACAAGGTGACCAAGGGCGATGTGCAGGAGCTTGTACTTGTGCAGGAGGCATTGCAGGAGAAGAAGATTGCGGAAATCGCGTCTCAGATCGCAGAGCAAAGAAACGAGATCAAATTCGTCCTGATCGCAGGTCCTTCTTCGTCAGGGAAGACTACTTTCTCGCACCGTCTGTCTATCCAGCTTCGGGCCAATGGTCTGGTTCCCCATCCGCTGGCGGTGGATAATTACTTTGTGGAGCGGGAGGACAATCCGAAGGATGAGAACGGAAATTATGATTTTGAATGTCTGGAGGCGGTGGATGTCGAACTGTTTAACAGCCAGATGAAGCAGCTTTTAGAGGGAAAAGAGGTTGCCATTCCGCGCTTTAATTTTGTCAACGGGCATAAGGAGTATGACGGGACTACTATGAAGCTTGGGGCAAACGATGTGCTTGTGATAGAGGGGATTCACTGTTTGAATCCGAAGCTTACCAGACAGCTTGCGGACGAGAACAAATTTAAAATCTATATCAGCGCGCTGACTCAGCTGAATATCGATGAGCATAACCGGATTCCGTCTACCGACGGCAGATTCCTAAGGAGGATTGTCAGAGACGCACGCACCCGCGGGTCAAGCGCTCAGAGGACGATCGGTATGTGGGAATCTGTAAGAAGGGGAGAGGAGAAGAACATCTTTCCTTATCAGGAAGAGGCGGACGTGATGTTTAACTCTGCCCTCGTCTATGAGCTGGCAGTGTTAAAGCCTTATGTAGAGCGGCTTTTATTTGCAATTGATAAAAGTTGTCCGGAGTATCTGGAAGCAAAGAGACTTCTGAAGTTTTTGGATTATTTTGTGGGGATTGGAAGTGAAAATATACCTATGAATTCGCTGCTTCGAGAATTTGTAGGGGGAGGGTGTTTTCATGTATAAGTACAAAACAGCAGGAATCGCTGCTGAATTTTTGGGGTTGAGATATCAAGAGTCACGGAGGATTTTATGGTAAGAAAAAAGACAATGAGATTTTTACGTAACAGTGCGATTTTTATATTAATCTTGTGTGTCGCGATTTTTAGTTTTCTGGCATTTTATATGAATGGGAAGAGTTTGGGGACGATAACGGAGATGGGAACCATCTATATGTCTGGGATGAGTGAGCAGATTTCCATACATTTCGAGAAGACTATGGGACTTCGGCTGGCACAGGTTGAGGAATTGGAGAAGGAGGTGCCTCCGCAGGAAGCGGATCAGGAGCTTTTAGAGGAGCTTACCTACAGCGGACAGGCGCGGGGGTTTGATTATCTTGCATTTTACAACACGGATGGAAGCTTTGATATGATATATGGGGAAAATGTCAAGGTGACGGATCCAGAACCGTTCTTTCTGTCTCTGAACAGTGATGAAAAGAAGATTGCGGTAGGAACCGATTCGGCGGATGAGGATATCGTTCTGATGGGGATTCCGGCAAAATACAGGCTGGATAACGGTGAGACGAGTATCGCCTTGGTGGCGGGGATTCCGGTCAGCTATGTGAAAGAGGTATTAGCATTGGATGAGAATGATTCTATGGTATATTCCCATATTATCCGACGGGACGGAAGTTTTGTCATTCAGAGCAGCGATGCTTACAGAGAGAATTATTTTGAGCGGATCAAAGCTCTGTTTGAGGAGATAGACGGCGAGGACGCAGAGCAGTATGTGCAGGAACTGGAAGCCTCCATGAGCATGAAATCCGATTATTCTAAAGTAATTAAGGTGGAGAATGAAAGACGGCATATGTTCTGTACGTCCCTGCCGTATTCTGAGTGGTATCTTGTAACAGTTATGCCCTATGGGGAACTAAGTAAAGTTGTAGGAAACCTGAATGAATTGTGGGCGCTTATGGCAATTGCAAGCTGTGTGATCGTTCTGTGCGCGCTCTTTATTGTCTTCTTTAAGTATATGAAACTGACCAGAGAGCAGTTCGCAGAGCTTGAGAAGGCGCGTGAGGAGGCAGTTTCAGCTAATAAAGCGAAGAGTGAATTCCTTTCCAATATGAGCCATGATATCCGTACGCCTATGAATGCGATTGTGGGGATGTCAGCGATTGCCACGGCGAATATAGACAATGTTCAGCAGGTACAGCATTGTCTGAGAAAGATTACCCTTTCCAGTAAGCATCTGTTGGGACTTATTAACGATGTGCTGGATATGTCCAAGATTGAGAGCGGGAAGATGACTCTGAATATGGATCAGGTGTCTCTGCGCGAAGTGATGGAGGGGATTGTCAATATCGTACAGCCCCAGATTAAAGAAAAAAACCAGCAGTTTGAAGTGATCATCAATGATATCATGACAGAGAATGTGTGCTGTGACAGTGTCCGCCTGAATCAGATTCTTTTAAACTTCCTATCTAATGCGATCAAGTTTACGCCGGAGGGAGGAAAGATACAGCTGTCGATGGAAGAGGAAGAATCCTCTCGCGGGAAAGACTGGGTGAGAATTCATCTTATGGTTAAGGATAACGGAATCGGTATGTCTGAAGAATTCAGCCGTAAGATATTTGACTCCTTTACCAGAGAGGACAGCGCCCGTGTGCAGAAGATACAGGGGACCGGGCTTGGAATGGCTATTACGAAATATATTGTGGATGCCATGGGCGGAACGATCGACGTGAAGAGTGAGCATGGAAAAGGGACGGAATTCCATGTGGAACTGGAGCTGGAGCGTGCTGTTGTGCAGGAAGAAGATATGATTCTGCCGGAGTGGAATATGCTTGTGGTAGATGATGATGAGCAGCTCTGCCGCACCACTGCTGAGTCTTTGAAGGCGATCGGCGTACATGCGGACTGGACTCTTGACGGGGAGACCGCTGTCTTGATGACGGAAAAGAGACACAGACAGCATAATGATTACCATATTATTCTTTTGGACTGGAAGCTTCCGGGCATGAACGGTATTAAGACGGCGAATGTGATACGTAAGAAGATGGGCGATGATATTCCGATTCTTCTCATATCCGCCTATGATTGGAGTGATATAGAGGAGGAAGCGCGCGGAGTGGGAATCAACGGCTTTATTAGCAAACCGTTGTTTAAGTCTACGCTGTATTACGGATTGAGAAAATATGCCGGGATTTCTGAAGGAGGAGAGCAGAACCCGGAGGAAGAATCAAAGGATTTTGAGGGAAGAAGAATACTTCTGGCGGAGGATAATGACCTGAACTGGGAGATTGCGGAGGAACTTTTCGGAGAACTGAATCTGACCATTGACCGGGCGGAGAACGGACAAGTCTGTGTAGAGATATTTGAACAGTCCGATCCGGGATACTATGATGCGATTCTGATGGATATCCGGATGCCGATCATGAACGGCTATGAAGCGACAGAAAAGATCCGTTCTCTTGGAAGGATGGATTCCGATATTCCGATCATCGCCATGACTGCGGATGCATTTTCAGAGGACATCAAGCATTGTCTTGCGTGCGGCATGAATGCCCATATTGCGAAGCCGATTGATGTTCAAGAGGCTGTCCGCCAGCTAGAAAAGTATATGAAGTAAAATCGTAAAATTGAGACAGGAAAAAGGGACTGTCCGGCAAAGGCCGGGAGTCCCTTTCTTTTCCTTAAGGTTCAGTGATTACATAGTCCGAATGTCTCTGGTTTTCAGAATCCTGACAGCGATCAGATAGAACAGCAGGAAATACAGTACGGCGGATAGCACAAACAGCAGACTGTTTCCGGATAAGACGTCGGCTGATTTGTTAGAATTCATACCCATGAGCACAAGACTGTAAGGCCAGTATATGCCAAACCCTTCATTAGATATGAGCATTCCTATGACACCTCCTGCAAGGGCGATACCGATTGGGATGGAGAAACTTCGGATGAACATGGACAATAGAAGCTGGAGTGCTCCGACTGCAATAGCGGCGAGCGTCCCTCTCAACAGCCAGAAGAGAACTTCCGCCGGACACAATCCGGGAAGCCCCGCCAGCTTTCCGGCAATGAGATAGAGGATTCCTACCCAGCCTTGTGTGATCAGCGCAACGAAAAAGATAACGGTAAGCTTTCCAAAGTACAGGCAGGAGATGGGAACAGGGGCTGTCATAAAAACGTTCCAGTTGTTGCTGCGGTGCTCTAACCGCCACATATAAGAGCAGTAAAGGGCGATCAGGGGCGCATAGAAGAATGTTGAGTAGAACAGAGTGTGCTGTGTCCAAAGTGAGTACCACTGATCCTTTAAGATTCCGATGTTCTGCAGGTAATTAAAAGTTCCCATGACAGTAGGAATGACCGGAATAATTATACAGGCGGGAAATAGAATGGAAGATTTCAGTTTCCTCATTTCCGCGCGGATGCATCTGAGTAACATGTCTATACCTCCTTTTTTACGGCGACGGTTCTGCATATGATGAAAATCAGTATACCTGTTACGGCGAATATGAAAAATCCTGACAGGGGAAATGGAACTTCGTAAAATTCCGTGATTCTTGCCTGGCGGTCCCAGTTCATTTTCACACAGGGGAATGCGGCAAAGTATCCCCAGATGATAAGCCTTGCCGCAGGAGCCGGAAAAAATAAGGAAAACAGTCCTAAAAAAGAACCGGCAAGTCCTGCGGCGAGAGGCATGATCTGGCTGTTCGACATCAGGGATAATGTCTGCTGTATGGCAGACAGAATCATACCTGTACAAAGCATGACGGCCAGATATGCGGCAAGCATAGAGACTTTCAGCGGATTTCCAAAATGGAAGATCCGTCCGGCGATAGGAATCAGAATGCCGTGCCCAATGGTAAAGCAGAGCAGATATTTTATGCCTGCAATAAATTTGCAGTCAAAGAATGAAGAAGGACGCTGCAAAGTATAAAGAAGTTTCAAAGTGTCTCCTTTGATCTCCATATCGCAGAGCCGGCTGGCAATGACAGAGATCATAGTGGGCAGAATGATCGTATTCATGAGCGGAAGCTGGTAAAAAAGCATAAGATATCCCGTGATACGCTCTTCTTCTTTGATGGATGACAACTGCCACAGCATCCAGATGACTTCAAAGAAGAAGAATCCCAGGGGGACAAGCCATACTTTTCTGTGACGTGTTTTTTTCTGTTCCGCCCTCAGTTCGCGTATTGTAGATGAATTCACAGGCTCACCTGCTTTCCGGTCAGATGGAGGAAGATATCCTCGAGACTCATCTGTTGTTCATAAACTCTGAGTATCCCGATGCCGCCATGAACAAGAGATGCGATCGTCTTTGCGACGAGGGCATCCTGCTGTACTTTAAGCAGGAGAGAACCATCTTTTCGTATGGCAGGGATGTTTAACTGCTTCAGTATTTTTAAGGCTTCGGAGTCATTGTCCGTGTGCAGGATGATTCTGCTTTTGCTATGTTCATGGAGAGAACTCAGACTGTCCTGAAAGATAAGCTGCCCATGGTCGATGATGCCGGCATGAGTAGCCATCTGGTCTATCTCGCTTAATAGATGGCTGGATACTACGACGGACATACCATATTGTTCTGGAAGAGAACAAATCAGTTCTCTCATCTCCTGAATGCCGGCAGGATCAAGGCCGTTGGTAGGTTCATCCAGAAGTAAAAGCTTGGGAGCTCCAAGTAAAGCGGCGGCAAGACCTAATCGCTGCTTCATGCCGAGAGAATATTTGGAGACTTTCTTATTCTGCTGCTTGGTCATACGGACGATCTCTAAAACTCTGTCAATTTCTTTAAAGGGAACATCTTTTAGAGTACAGACGATACGGAGATTTTCTTTTCCGCTCAGATGTCCGTAATAGGCAGGAGATTCGATGAGGGAACCGGTCTGTGAGAGGATTGCAAGACGGTTTTCCGTGTTCACCTCCCGTCCTAAGAGTTTCATGTGACCTTCCGTGGGTTTGATCAGTCCTAAAAGAAGCTTTAGGGTAGTAGATTTTCCGGCGCCATTCGGTCCTAAGAAGCCATAGATGCTTCCGGACGGGACTTTCAGGTCAAGTTTATTGACAACTGCCTTCTCGCCGTATTGTTTTGTAAGGGAATCTGTCATAATTACAGAAGACATAAAAATTACCTCCTTTTTTGCTGCAGCCGGAACTTGTATCCGGCTTATGTTCTTACAGCGCTATTGTAGGAGGTAAGCCTTATATAAGACTTAACGGCACCTTATGTTTACCTTATGTTTACCTTATGTTATCAGATGCCATTGCTTTTATGAGGAGCTTTGTCTGTTCGACACTTAAGGAGGGGAGACGTTCTGTCTGTTCCTTTGTCAGAAAATAGAATTCATTCCGATCCGCGAATTTTATAAGCGTCCCTTCTTTATCGCCTTGACTGTACCGCATAAAATGGATGTTGTTGGCGTGAAGCCAGTCGTCCCATATGTACTCTGGATTCTTGCTGCTGCGGCTTTTGGAATCAGGAGTGTCGGTGCGGGGGGAAAGGCGGTACTCCGGCCCGCAGCCTTCTACCAGCGTATGGACGGGTATGTCAAGTCCTTTTGCTATTTTGTGGAGCGTCTGTATTTTTGGATGGGATTTTCCAAGTTCGTACCGACGGATGGCAGAATCGGCCATCCCGCATAAGTGTCCGAGCTGCTTTTGAGTCAGTTTTTTTTCTTTCCTGAGACGTTTTAGATTTTCTCCGATTGTCATATTCATCACCTCATAGGATAATATATCATATTTTGGATTAAAAGAAAAGTATGAAAATGTTCTGATAATAAAAATATAGAATATATTTGTTCTGTAATATAATAGAATTAATATGTTCTGAATAAAATGGGAATAAGTATAAAAAATGTTCTGTCTATAGGTAAAAAAGCTGGATGGAGCGGAAAATTCATGGCTTTGTTTAAGATTACCTTAATTTTGAGAAGGAGGATTGGAAAATGGGGTGAGACGCAATTATAATTAAAGTGACAGAAAGCTTGACAGGAGGAAGCACAGGATGGAGAATTATAAATATAAGATTCTTATAGTGGATGATAACGCGGAACTTGTAAACCTGATTGCTGCGATACTAAAAGAGGATGGATACCGAAAGGTGCTTACTGCCGGGTCGATGAAGGAGGGGATGGAAATTTTTCGGGAGAGCAGGCCGGATATGGCAGTGTTAGATATTATGCTGCCGGATGGAGACGGTTTTTCCATGTTTGCGAAGATGAGAGAAGAGTCGGAAATTCCGATTCTATTCCTGTCGGCCAAGGATGAAGATGAAGACCGATTGTTTGGTCTCGGACTTGGGGCAGATGATTATATAACGAAGCCCTTTCTTCCAAAAGAGCTTTTGCTGAGAGTGCGGGCAGTCCTGAAAAGAACCTACCATATCAAAGATGAGAAGAAAGAGACGGTCATCAGGCTGGGAGAGCGCAAGGTGCTGCCTGAGAGGGCGGCCGTCTGGTTTGACGGGGAGGAGACACCGCTGACGGCCAAAGAACTTGCCCTGCTCATGAAGCTTTCTCAGAACCGGGGAAGGATCGTCACTTTTGACGCGCTCTGCAATGCGGTGTGGGGAGATTTTTATTACGGATATGAGAATACGCTGATGGTGCATATCCGGCATCTGAGAGAAAAGCTTGAGGATGATCCGTCTCATCCAAAGTGGATCTTAACAGCCAGAGGCTTAGGATACCGTCTGAAAAAGGAGCAGCCATGAAAAGCCTGCTGAAAATCATCCGGCGTTACTCCCTGACGGTGGGATTGATCATCTTTGTTATTCTATTCTGCAATGTAGGCGTATTCATTGGAATTACTTATATCGCAGAACGCAGTGTCAAAGAGCAGTCTTACGGACGGAGCAGTATGGAGCAGGCGGGGAAGGAGCTTTGTCTCACCGATACAGGCGTCGTGATCTCGGAAAAAGGGCTTCAGATTCTTGAGAATACGGATTTTGTATGGGCGATGGCTCTTGATGCGGATGGCCGCGCCGTGTGGGAGTGGAAGCTCCCGGATGAAATACCGCGGAGTTATACGCTGCAGGATGTTTCCGTATTTTCCAGATGGTATCTGAAGGATTATCCGGTGAGAACATGGAAGAGCGGACAATGGCTTCTTGTGTTCGGATGCGACAAAGGAAAGATTGCAAGATACGATATGATCATATCAGCAGAAGGGTTTAAACTGTTTCCTGTATATGCAAAAGCAGCGGTGTTTGTCAATCTTGTAATCATCGTACTGTTCATCATTGGTTTTGGTTTCCGGTTCTACTTGTCCTTGAAGCCGGTGGCCGAGGGAATTGACAGGCTGTCCCTCGGAGAGGCGACGGATATCCCGGAAAGCGGCGCTATGGAGGAACTGGCGAAGAAACTGAATCTTGTATCAGGAAAGCTTAAGGAGCAGCAAAAAGCGCTTGCGAAGAGGGACGAGGCAAGAACAGAATGGATCGCAGGGGTTTCCCATGACATCAGGACGCCGCTGTCATTGATCGTAGGATATTCGGATCAGCTTGCGGAGGATGAAAACCTCAGCGCCGAAAACCGGAAGACGGCAGAGAATATGAAAAGACAAAGCCTTGTCATCCGTCAGCTGATCGCAGATTTGAATCTTACTTCCAAGCTGGCATATCAGGCGCAGCCCTTAAAAAAGAAGATATGTTCTCCGGCGGCGATCTTAAGAGACTGCGTTGCAGAAGTTTATAACGGACAGTTGGAAAGGGCAGGCGGCGCAGAGAACAAGACGCCGGACATGCTTTCTGATCATACAGTAGAGATTGCTGTAAAAGCGGAAGCGGAGAGCGTGAGGATGACGGCGGATGAGGGGCTTGTCAGGAGGGCGCTGAAAAACCTGATCGGCAACAGCATCCGTCACAACAAGGAAGGATGCCATGTAACCATTACGCTGCTGGTCAAAGAAACCCAAATCTGCTGGCGCGTAGAAGATACGGGCCCCGGAATCCCGGAGACAATCGTTCAGAATATGGACCGTCAGGACAGTGCGGTACACATCATGGGCCTTCGGCTCGCATCCCAGATCGCAAGGGCCCATGGCGGGGAACTTGCTTTTATCAGACGGAGCAGCGGAAGCTATGACGCGGTATTTTCGGCGGAAAGGGAAGTATAATTTTTCCAGAACGGCGCATACTATCTATAGGCAATTTATTAGCGAAAGGAGTATGTGCTGTGAACGAAATAAAAACAGATCTTTTCCCGGAGAACCTTCGGTCCGCAAAGAACGATACGGGCAGGCAGGAGATGGGAGCAAGGCAGGAAAACGGGACGGAATCAATGAAAGCAGAAAGTGAGTGCACGGAGACTATGACGCCCGAGGAGCCGCTTCCGGAGACGGAGCGTCCCAGAAAAGACGGACCGGGAGGAGCATAAGGCAGACATAGGGCAAACAATACGTAAGGAGAAAACGGAATGGAAAATAACAGACTGAAACAGCAATTTGATTTTATCAGAGAGATTGACAAGGAGAAATTCATCGGCCGTCAGACGTATCTGTCTGACGGCGCAAGAAAAGAAAATGATGCAGAACACGCATGGCATATGGCGCTCATGACAATTCTCTTAAGCGAGTATGCCAATGAAGAGATCGATGTATTAAAGACAGTGACTATGCTGCTGATCCATGATCTTGTGGAGATTGATGCAGGAGATACATATGCGTATGATGCAGAAGGAAATAAGACGAAAAAGCACCGGGAGGAAAAAGCGGCGGACAGGATATACGGACTGCTGCCAAAGGATCAGCAGGAAAAGCTCCGTGCGCTGTGGGATGAATTTGAGAAGTGGGAAAGCCCGGAAGCGCGGTTCGCCCATGCGATGGACTGCGTACAGCCTCTTATGCTGAATGCGGCAACGGACGGAAAAAGCTGGGAGGAGCATGGAGTGCGGCTTGATCAGGTCCTTGCAAGAAATAAGCATACTGCCAAGGGCTCCGAAGAGCTCTGGAAGTATGCTTATGAGAATTTCATCGCTCCGAATGTAGAAAAAGGACGCCTGAAGGAATAATTCGCGTCATTTTATCTGGATTTTACTTCTCTCCAAAGTTTATTGTAGACGGCATCGTTCTCATCTCCGAGGAATTTGAACGTCTCGCAGCGCTCAAGCTCTTTTGCATCCGGAAAGGCGATTTTGCTGTTGCGAAGTTCAGGTTCCTCGATGAGCGCCCGGCCTCCTTCGTTGGGGATAGAGTAGGTGATAAAATCAAAGTTCATCTTTGCAATCTCAGGTCTGCAGACAAAGTTGATAAAGGCTTCCGCATTTTCCTTGTGTTTTGCATTTTTCGGTATTACAAGGGAGTCGATCCATATATTGGAACCTTCCTTTGGAATTACATATTCGAGATTCGGGTTTTCCAATTGGGTATAGATTGCCTCGCCGGAGTAGATTACCCCGATGGCGGCTTCATTTCCGATCATCTTATCGCGGACCTGATCTACAACGTAAGCCTGAACGAGAGGTTTCTGTTCGATCAGGAGCTTTTGCGCGGCAGTCAGCTCGTCGAGGTCTGTGGAGTTTAAAGAGTAGCCGAGGTATTTAAGCGCCACTCCAAAGGCATCCCGCACACTGTCCTGCATCAGAATACTGTCTTTGTACTTTTCATCCCACAGGACGGACCAGCTGTCGATCGGCTCGTCTACCATCGTTTTGTTGTACAGGATTCCCACAGTCCCCCAGAGATAGGGAACAGAATATTTATTGTCCGGATCAAACTGCCTGGATTGTTCCATATAAACATCTCCGATATTTTTAATGTTGGGGACGTTGTCAAAATTAATTTCCGCAAGCAAGTCGTTTTCAATCATGCGCTCAATCATATAATCAGACGGACATACGACGTCATAGGCAATGGCGCCGGACTGGATCTTCGGGTACATGATCTCATTCGTCTCATATTCTTCATATACGACGTCGATTCCGGTTTCCTCCTCAAACATTTCAATGGCATCGGGATCAAGATATTCTCCCCAGTTATAGACGATGACCTGATTATCGCCTCCGAGTCTGTCCGCCTTTGTACTGTAAAAGATCCCGCCGATCGTAATGATGATCACCATCGCTGCCGGTACTACTTTGCGCAACAGAAAACGGCTGATTTTATGGCGTTTTACTGTGGCGGCGGAGAGGATCCTTTTTCGATCCTCCTTCTCGTCGGGCGCAATGTTTACCAGAATAAGCAGAAGGAGGACGGACAGGAACATAATCGTGGACAATGCATATATTTCCGGCCGAATCCCTTTCCTTACTTCGCTGTATATCTTTGTGGATAATGTGTCTACGCCGGGACCTTTTGTAAAGTGAGTGATCACAAAGTCGTCCAGCGACATCGTAAACGCCAGAAGGAATCCGGAGGATACACCCGGAAGGATATCGGGGAATACGACTTTAAAAAACGCGTAGAGCGGCGATGCGCCCAGATCCAAAGCAGCCTCATAGGTGCAGATATTTGTCTGTTTCAGGCGGGGCATAACGCTTAGGATCACATAGGGAAGATTAAATGTAATGTGGGCGATGAGGATCGTGGAAAATCCAAGGGAAAAACGGAATGCTATAAACAGAAGCATCAGCGAGATTCCCGTTACGATGTCCGCATTGAGCATGGGGATATTTGTCACTCCCATCATAAAGGTGCGGTATTTGCGGCGCAGGGCATGGATGCCGATCGCTCCGGCGGTTCCTAAGACCGTGGCGATCAGAGCGGATAAAAGCGCAATCTCCAATGTAGTGTAAAGAGCAGTCATGATCTGATCGTCCTGAAAAAGCCGGACATACCATTTTGCCGTGAAGCCGCCCCATCTGGCACGGCTTTTAGAGGAATTAAAAGAGAGCGCCATCAGCGTTATGATAGGGGCGTATAGCAGTATGATAATGAATAGGAGATAGAATCTCTGTATATATTTTTTGATCAAAATGCCGTTCCCTCCCCGTCTTTGTCATATTTGGCGATCAGCGCCATGCTCAGGATAATGAAAATCATGAGAACAAGGGACATGCCGCTTCCGACATGCCAGTTGCTGCCCTGCTTAAATTCCTGTTCGATCACATTTCCGATTAAAAGAATCTTGCTTCCGCCCAGCAGATCGGAAATGACAAATGTAGTGAGGGCAGGAACAAACACCATCGTGACGCCGCTGATGATTCCCGGAACAGATAAAGGCAGGATGATGCGAAGAAAGGTCTGTATGCTGTTTGCGCCCAGGTCTCTTGCGGCAGCGATCACATCGCTGTCGATTTTCGACAATACATTGTAGATCGGCAGCACCATAAAGGGCAGGAAATCATATACCATGCCAAGTATAATGGCATAAGGCGTATTGATGATCTCCAGCGCCGGAAGATGGAAAAAGCCGAGTATGATATTGATGATTCCGTTTCTTTCCAACAGATTCTGCCATGCAAGCGTCCGCAGCAGAAAGTTCATCCACATGGGGAGGATGAAGATCAGTACGATAAAGCTTGACTGGTTTACCCCCAGATTGGTAAGGACCATACAGAGCGGGTAGGCCAGCACTAGGCAGACGGCGGTGCTGATCAGCGAAAGGAGCAGCGCCAGACCCAGAGCTTTTAGGTTCTCGGGTGTTGTGATCTGTGCAATATTATGAAATGTAACATGCCCGCTCTTGTCAGACAGTCCGTAATAAAAGATCATGAGAAGGGGGATAACGATGAATCCCGCTGCCCAGATGATATAGGGCCCGGCAAGCAGGCGCTTGATTTTTTTATCTCTATTCTTCAATTGATACAGCCTCCGCGTCTTCCGATTCCGGTTTCTTCATAATCTGGATGTCAAAAGGATCAACCCTGATACCGACTTCCGTTCCTACAGGAAACATATCTGTACTGTGGACCAGCCATTCATAGCCGTTTGCCATAACATCCATCTCATAATGGACGCCCTTGAAGATGAGAGAGGTAACGATTCCTTGCATAAGTCCCTTCTTAGGCTTTACAAGATCAACGTCTTCCGGGCGGATGACGGCATCTACCGGCTTGTTTTTGCCAAATCCGGTATCGACACAGGGGAATTTTACACCCTGAATCTTCACTAGCTTATCCTCTACCATGATTGCCGAAAAGATATTGCTCTCTCCGATAAAGTCCGCCACAAACGCGTTCTGGGGTTCGTTGTAAATGTCCTCGGGCGTGCCGATCTGCTGGATGTTGCCCTGATTCATGACAACGATGGTATCTGACATCGTAAGCGCTTCTTCCTGATCGTGGGTAACGTAGACGAACGTGATGCCAAGCTCATTTTTCAGACGGATGAGTTCATACTGCATATCCTGCCTGAGTTTTAAGTCAAGAGCGCCGAGGGGTTCATCCAAAAGAAGGACCTTTGGTTCATTGACGATGGCCCGGGCAATGGCGATCCGCTGCTGCTGGCCGCCGCTTAGAGAATCCGGCATACGCTCGTTGAATCCGTCCAGATTGACAAGCTTTAGGGCGTAACGAATCTTATCTTCGATATAGGTTTTTGATTTTCCTTTGATCTTGAGCCCGAAAGCAATATTTTCCGCGATAGTCATATTGGGGAAAAGAGCGTATTTCTGGAATACGGTATTGAGCTGACGCTTGTTGGGCGCAAGCTCCGTGATATCTTTCCCGTCAAAAATAATCTTTCCTTCATTCGGAGACTCAAATCCGCCGAGAATACGAAGAAGGGTAGTCTTGCCGCAGCCGCTGGGACCAAGGAGCGTTAAGAATTCATTCTCGCGGATATAAAGGTTTAAGTCGTTCAGCACAAGATTCTCTCCGAATGATTTTGAGACATTTACAATATCAATTAATTTATTAGACATTATCATCCTCCTCAAATGTATTTAAAAACTTGGCGGAGTGCTGATCCATATTAGGACCGCGCCGTTTGCCCCCGCTTCAATATAATGCTCCGAATGCGGGGTAAAATAAAAGGATTCCCCCTTCTTGGCAGAGTAAACGTTCTTTCCGATGTGAATTCGGATACTTCCTTTGACGATATAGCCGAATTCTTCTCCCTCATGCGGAACATCACGGTAAGTAAAGCCGCCGGGTTCTAAGGTAAGGCGGATCGGTTCCATAAGATTCTTCTGCGCGTTGGGTATGATCCACTCTGTCTTGTTTTTTAATTCCGCATCTATTTTTTCAAAATAGTCATCGAAGCGGAAAACGACCTGCTCTTCCGGCTTCTCGCTGAAGAACTCATTGATCGTGGTTCCGAGACATTGGAGAATATCCATAAGTGTTGCGATGGAGGGAGAAGTAAGATCCCGTTCCAGCTGTGAGATAAAGCCTTTGGACAGTTCTGAGCGTCCGGCAAGCTCTTCCTGTGTGAGACCTTTTTCCATGCGGAGCTGCTTTAATTTCTTTCCGATTTCCATCATCTTATCCTCTTCTTTTTATTGTCGAAATATGTGTGACAGTAAAAATAAACAAAAAGTTTAGCATTATTATACATCCTATGCAAAAAAAAGCAATAGTTTTTCAATAAAAATCATTCGGCATAAAAACGTTTCAGATTTTCAAGTCTGGAAGACATATTTACGATAAGTAAATCAGCGAGCGTCAGCGCGGCCATAGATTCTACGACGACGACGGCTCTCGGAACGATAACGGGGTCGTGGCGGCCTGTAACAGTAATGGACGTGTTTTCTCTGTCTCGGGTGACGGTCTCCTGTTCCCTTGCGATGGAAGGGGTAGGCTTTATTGCGGCGCGGATCAGGATAGGACATCCGTCGCTTAAACCGCCTAACGTACCGCCGGAGTGGTTTGTTCTTTTATAAATATGGCCGTCCTCCGAGTAAAATGTATCGTTGTTGCCGCTTCCTAAAGCGCCTGCTGTCAAAAAGCCGTCCCCGATTTCCACCCCCTTGACAGCGCCGATGGACATGATGCCTCTGGCAAGCGAGGCGTCAAGTTTATTGAAAACAGGCTCTCCGATACCGGCAGGAACCCCGGTGATCCGGCACTCAATCGTACCGCCCGAGGAATCTTTATTTTTCATGCATTCCTCGAGATAAGCGGAAGCTTTCTCTGCATAGGCGTTGTTAGGCATATATAGTTTGTTTTCCGTGATACAGGAAAAATCGTATTCCTCTTCCGGAATTGTAATCGGACCGATGGAACGGGTATAGGAGGTAAGCTTAATGCCAAGCTGCCCTAACAGCTTTGAGGCAACGGCGCCTGCGGCAACTCTTCCGATCGTTTCACGGCCGGAGGAACGTCCGCCGCCCCGGTAATCACGGAAGCCATATTTGGCGTCAAAGGTGTAATCAGCATGTCCGGGCCGATAACAGTCCTTGATTTTTCCATAATCTCTGGAACGCTGATCCTGATTTCTTACCAGGATGGATATAGGAGTTCCGGTCGTCCTCCCCTCAAATACACCTGATAGGATATCGGCATGGTCAGACTCCTGCCTTGTTGTCGTAAACTTGCTCTGCCCAGGTTTCCTGCGGTTTAAATAGACTTGAATATCTTTTTCGCAGAGGGCAAGACCGGCGGGGCACCCGTCGATGACAACACCGATGGCAGCGCCGTGGGACTCCCCCCATGTAGTGATTTTAAATAAAGTTCCATAAGTTGAACCAGCCATAGTCATATCTCCTTTAGAATCAAGTTGAATTTTTATATGCAACAGTATAAAACAATTCTTATAAATATGTGAAGGGAAAAATGTAAATATGTGAGAAAAATGTAATATTTCATCATAAAATCTTCATTTTTATTTAAAAGATTTTTCCTATACATTTGTGTAAAAGCATATTATAATAAAACAGTATGAATGATAAAAAGGGAGTATATTTGTTCATCGTGTAACCTATTGATAGAATAAGGAGTTTAGAGTATGGCTGGCAAGGGTAAAAAGACAGACGATTTTATTGAAGATATCGAGGATATCGAGGATATCGAGGAGACCGTGAAGAAAATCTACGATGAGGATGATTCCGATAAGAAAAAGGACAAGAATAAGAAGAAAAGACGCCGGCGCAGGAAGAAAAGCGGTGCGGGTAAGAAGATACTGCTTTCTATGGGAGTGGTCATTGTCCTTCTGGCTGCGGCATATTTTGGGATAGCCATGTATTTTAACAGTCATTTTATGTTTGATACGAAGATCAACGGGGTGGATTTTTCTCTGAAGGAAGTCAGTGAGGTTGAGGACTATTTAAAGAAGCAGGTGGCTGATTACACATTGACGCTGGAGGAATCAGACGGCAGCAGGGAAGTCATCAAAGGGGCGGATATTGATATTGAATTCACATCGGGGGAACGCTTAAAGCAGCTGGCGGAAGGACAGCAGAAGCTTTTATGGATAAAGTCTTTATGGGAACCGACAGAGATTGAGGCCAAAGTAGGCGTCAAGTATAATGCGGATAAGCTGAATGCAGTGATAGATCAGCTGAAATGTATGGATGAAAAAAAGCAGACGGCTTCTAAGAATGCTTATCCGGCATTCAAGGACGGTAAATTTGAGATAGTGCCGGAAGTGATCGGAACTAAAATTGATGAGGAAAAATTCCGGGCGGCAGTTACGAAGACCATTGATGGATTTGTAGATAATGTAAATCTCAGAGAAGAAGACTGCTATGTTTTGCCGAAATTTACTTCGGAGTCTAAGGAAGTTATCGAGGCGGCGGAAAAGATGAACAGCTATCTGGGAGCCAAGATTACATATGATTTCGGATCAGAGACAGAGGTTGTAGACTCTGCTGTAATATCAGAATGGATCAAGATCAATAAGAAGAAGATGAAGGTGTCCTTTAATGATGATGATGTGAAGGAATATATTAAAAAGCTAGCCAAAAAGTATGATACAAAGTATAATGCGAAGGAGTTCACGACGGCAGACGGCGATAAGGTGAAGGTAGAGGGCGGCAGTTATGGCTGGCAGATCAATCAGGACGCCGAGTATGAGGAATTAACAAAGGATATTAAAAAGGCACAGGTTGTAACGAGAGAGCCTAAGTATACAAGCAAGGCGGCATCGCATTCGGGCGCCGGAGTCGGGAACACTTACGCGGAGGTTGATCTGACCGATCAGCATATGTATTTCATCAAAAACGGTAAGGTTGTTTTGGAAACAGATATTGTTACAGGTAATCCCAACAAAGGGAATGCAACTCCGCAGGGGATCTACACCTTGTCTTATAAGACGAGGAATGCGACGCTTCGCGGCGAGAAGAAGGCTAATGGAGAATATTCCTATGAGACTCCGGTAAAATATTGGATGCCGTTTAACGGAGGCATTGGATTTCATGATGCTACATGGCAGCCAACTTTCGGAGGGGACAGGTATAAGAGTCATGGATCGCACGGATGTGTGAATATGCCGGAAGAAAAGGCAAAAGAGCTTTATGATCTGATCAGTGCGGGCATACCGGTCGTGTGCCATTATTAGAACAGGTGTGGAAGAGAAAAGGATTATATCATGTATGAATTGCTGAAAAAGGACGGGGCGGCAAAGAGGGGCAGGCTCTCTACGGTGCATGGGATCATCGAAACTCCGGTATTTATGAACGTAGGGACTGCAGCAGCCATTAAAGGTGCGGTTGCAACAACAGATCTGAGGGAGATCGGGACGCAGGTGGAGTTGTCGAATACGTATCATCTTCATGTCCGCCCGGGAGATAAAGTAGTAAAAAAAATAGGCGGATTGCATAAATTTATGGCATGGGACCGCCCAATCCTTACGGATTCCGGAGGATTTCAGGTATTTTCTCTGGCGGGATTGAGAAAGATCAAGGAAGAGGGTGTTTATTTTAACTCCCATATTGACGGAAGAAAGATATTCATGGGGCCGGAAGAGAGTATGCAGATACAGTCAAATCTGGCTTCTACCATAGCTATGGCATTTGATGAGTGTCCTTCCAGTGTGGCGGACAGAGAATATATCGAAAAGTCTGTGGACCGGACGACGAGATGGCTGATTCGCTGCAAGGCGGAGATGGAACGGCTGAATCGTCTTCCAGATACGCTGAATCCGCAGCAGATGCTCTTCGGAATCAATCAGGGAGGCGTGTATGAGGATATCCGCATCCGGCATGCGAAGGAGATTGCTGCGCTCAATCTGGATGGATATGCTGTAGGAGGTCTGGCGGTAGGGGAGTCGCACGAAGAGATGTATCGGATTCTGGAAGCGGTTGTCCCTTATCTTCCGCAGGATAAGCCGGCCTATCTTATGGGCGTCGGAACACCGGAGAATATTCTGGAAGCGGTAGACCGGGGGATTGATTTCTTTGACTGTGTATATCCAAGCCGGAACGGAAGGCATGGACATGTATATACGAATCACGGAAAGCTTAATCTGTTCAATGCGAAATATGAGCTGGACACATGTCCGATTGAAGAGAACTGCCAGTGTCCGGCGTGCAGGAATTACTCCAGAGCCTATATCAGACATCTGCTGAAAGCGAAGGAGATGCTTGGCATGCGTCTTTGCGTACTGCATAATCTATATTTTTATAATCAGATGATGGGCGAGATCAGAGCTGCCATTGAAGCGGGAAGATATAAGGAGTATAAGAAGGAAAAGATTGCCGGAATGAGACGGAGCGGCGCTGATGATTTATAAAATATATATGAATTGATAAATTTTACTTGATGAAAAATGTATTATTGTGTATGATAGCAATAGTGTTTAAATTTAGTAGGAGGAATGATTATGTTCAGTTTAGCAGCGCAGAATACGGCCGGTCCGAGCGGTTTGATCCTGATCTTAGTATATGTAGCGATCTTTGCCGGCTTTTATTTTATCTTTATGAGACCTCAGAAGAAGGAGCAGAAGAGGGTACAGGCCATGATCTCAGCTCTTGAAGTAGGAGACACTGTACTTACTACAAGTGGGTTTTATGGTGTGATCATTGATATTACGGATGAGGATGTTATCGTAGAATTCGGAAGCAACAAAAACTGCCGTATTCCGATGCAAAAAGGTGCGATCGCGCAGGTTGAGAAGGCATCGGCAGAGTAGGAAAAAAGTAAAGGCAGGAATATGGCTTTTATTTAGGAGGGACTTTTGTACAGAAGGTCCTTCTTTTTGTATCTTTTTTGGGCAAAATGCTATTAGACAACATTATGGCAGTTGTGGTAAACTATGAATTCAGAACAGCAATTGAAGGGATTGCAAAGGAATCTATAAGATTATCATATGCAGAAATATGTAGGAGGCAGACTATGCTTAGGGATGAATTGAACAATCTTGTACAGAAGAGAAACCAGAAGACGATCGGCGAGGCGGATGACCGCGAATTATACGGCGCTTTGCTGGAATATACGAAGGAGAAGCTGAAAGATACGTCCCCGATTCAGGGTGATAAGAAATTGTATTACATATCAGCGGAATTCCTGATCGGTAAGCTTTTGTCCAATAATCTCATCAATCTTGGTATCTATGATGAGACGGCAAGGCTTTTAAAAGAATATGGAAAAGACTTGGCGCGTATTGAAGAGATGGAGCCGGAGCCGTCTCTTGGAAATGGAGGACTTGGAAGACTGGCAGCATGTTTCCTTGATTCGATCGCAACACTCGGGCTGTCGGGCGACGGAATCGGTCTGAATTACCATATGGGGCTTTTTAAGCAGATTTTTGAGAACAGAAGGCAGAAGGAAGTGCCGAATCCGTGGATTGAGCCGGAAGGATGGCTCTGTGATACAGGGATTTCTTTTGAGGTGCCTTTCCGCGATTTTACGCTGACTTCGGCGCTTTATGACATTGATGTGGCGGGGTATGAGAACGGTAAGAACAAACTTCATCTTTTCGACGTAAAGAGTATCGACGAGGGGATCATACGGAATGGTATTACTTTTGATAAAAGAGAGGTGGCAAAAAATCTTACCCTGTTCCTTTATCCGGATGACAGCGATGAGGCAGGGAATCTCCTTCGGATCTATCAGCAGTATTTTATGGTGTCAAACGGCGCTCAGCTGATTCTTATGGAGTGTGAGGAGAAGGGTTGGGATCTTCGAAAGCTCCATGAACATGTGGCGATACAGATCAACGATACACATCCGTCTATGGTTATTCCGGAATTGATCCGTCTGCTTGTCAAGAAAAACATTGACTTTAATGAGGCGATCGAGATCGTGGAGAAGACATGTGCGTATACAAACCATACGATTCTGGCGGAAGCATTGGAGAAATGGCCGGTTCATTATCTGGAACAGGTGGCTCCCCAGATCGTGCCGATCATCAAAGAGCTTGATGTGCGGGTGAAAGCGAAATATAATAATCCGGAAGTAGCGATCATTGATGAACAGGGACGCGTACACATGGCGAATATGGATATACACTATGGCTATAGCGTGAACGGCGTGGCGGCGCTTCATACGGAGATATTGAAAAATTCCGAGCTTAAGGCATTTTATGATATTTATCCGCAGAAGTTCAATAATAAAACAAATGGCATTACTTTCCGTCGTTGGCTCCTTCACTGTAATCATGAGCTGACAGAGTGGATTGGAAAGTATGTGGACGGCTTTCAAAAGGATGCGGATCAGCTTCAGGGGCTTTTAGAGTATATTGATAATGAAACGGTGCTTGATGAACTTCTGGCAGTAAAGCATAAGAAGAAGGAGGAGCTTTCGGCGTACCTTAAAGAGACGCAGGGACTGACGCTGGATCCGAATTCTATTTTTGACATTCAGGTGAAGAGGCTGCACGAGTATAAGAGACAGCAGATGAATGCCTTGTATGCCATTTACAAATATCTGGAGATTAAGGCAGGAAGAAAACCTGCAATGCCGATTACGATGATCTTTGGCGCGAAGGCGGCTCCTGCTTACCATATTGCCAAGGATATTATCCATCTGATCCTCTGTATCCAGAGTCTGGTGGAGAGCGATCCGGAGGTATCGCCATATCTGAATGTTGTTATGGTGGAAAATTATAATGTTACAATGGCAGAACATTTGATTCCGGCCTGTGATATTTCGGAACAGATATCACTTGCGTCTAAGGAAGCCTCAGGAACCGGCAATATGAAGTTCATGCTGAATGGCGCGGTGACTCTTGGAACTGAAGACGGGGCGAATGTGGAGATCCATGAGCTGGTAGGAGATGAAAATATCTATATTTTCGGAGAGAGCAGCGATCAGGTGATTAACCATTATAAGAACTATGATTACCGCGCGGCGGATTACTATATTAATGATGGACAGATCAGGGAACTTATCAACTTTATCATCAGTCCTGAGATGATGAAGATTGGGGAGCCTTATCATCTCCTTCGGATCCATGCGGAGCTGATCCAGAAAGACTGGTTTATGACGCTTCTTGACCTTAAGGAGTATATAGGTGCGAAGGAGCGGGCATATGCGGATTATGAAGATCGCAGGTCGTGGAGTAAGAAGATGCTTGTGAATATCGCGAAAGCGGGATATTTCTCATCAGACCGGACGATTGCGGAGTACAATAAAGATATCTGGAAGTTAAAATAAGGTGAACAGACCTGAAAGGTCCTGCGGTTCATGATGTTTGTATGAATGAGGCAGGATCTTTTTTGTATTATCAGATTTGATTGATACCAGATAAGGATAAATTTTTTAACCTATACATAGGTTCTTTTGATTGAGTATCAGCTTTCCATATGCTATAATGAACTCGTGTAATTGAAAAGAAAGTAGGATGCGATTTTCCGATGGATGCCCTCTAGTCTAACGAAAGAGGGTGCTGCCCTATGAGTATAATGGAAGTTCTTACATTATTACTTGTATTGTTTGCGGCTCTGTCTTACATAGACAATCATAAAAAGAAATAAGCATCCCTACCGCCCAAGTTTGGATGCTTATTTCTTATAATCATTTTTGCTGAGGGCAATCGGAGATTCAATTCCGATCACTTCTAAGTAGATTATACATGAGAGCTGCTTGATTTTCAAGTGGCTCTTTATATTATTTATCAGCTACTTAATTTTATCCTTATCTGGTTTCATTCTTATGACAAAGATAGTAAAAATTGTATGGAGATTCTGTCAGTGTGATGTTATGATAAAAGAAAGAGAAAAAGGAGGCTTGTATTATGGGAACACCGCACAATGCAGCAGAAAAAGGTCAGATCGCGAAGACAGTTTTAATGCCGGGGGATCCGCTTAGGGCAAAGTATATTGCAGAAACATATTTAGAGAAGCCGGCCTGTTTTAACACAGTCCGGAACATGCTTGGATTTACGGGAACTTATCATGGAAAAGAGGTTTCGGTCATGGGAAGCGGTATGGGGATGCCTTCGATCGGTATCTATAGTTATGAGCTGTATCATTTTTATGACGTGGAAAATATTATCCGTATCGGT
>ERZ778514.139-NODE-139-length-74944-cov-10.560857_pt1 | contig 74944 bp, 60 predicted proteins | sample MGYA00510344_ERZ778514 | MGnify/ENA primary metagenome ERZ778514 (study PRJEB29527, sample SAMN07138968) | mouse gut metagenome | material: feces | host: mouse | place: China:Nanjing | collected 2016-01-25 ...
ACTTTTTCCGCTTCTTTGATTCTGCCGCCCGGGTATGGTTTCAGAGCGGCCGCGCGGACCGGCCCCGGAAGGGCCGATACCGCTATTTCCTCCTTGACCAGGAGTATCTTTCCTTCAGGGTCAACTTTGACGTCAAATTCAAAACCGTTGATGTTGAATTCAGCTTCATAAAGTTTTCCTGATCCGCTGAGCTCCCATTCAATGAAGCCGGCCCTGGGCCAGGCTTTTTTAACGGCAAAGACGGCCGCGGAGGATACGGAGGATTCCGGGATATCCGCCCATGATGAAGGAATGGCCAGGGCCATGACGGCAAATGCCAGTTTTTTGCGCAGATTCATCAAATAATAATATCATTATTTTTCATTCCGTTTCCTGAAGCTTTCTTTTAGAAACTCCGGGACACCCCTGCGTTCACGCGGTGGTAGCAGGAGCTTCCCCTCACTTCCAGCCCGTAGCCCCCGTACACGCTCCAGCGCTCATTGCACTGCAGGAACGTGTTGTACTCCGCGCGCAGGCCGTGCCGTTCCGGGCTCACCGCCCTTCCTCTCCAGCCCATGTCGCTGTACGGGCTGTACACCGTTGCTTCCGGCACGTCCCTCAGCACGTCCCCCACATAGGACACGCGCAGCGACTGCGCCCACGGCCTCCCCTTCCATTCGTCCGTCCTGCCTATTTCCAGGCCCACGGGAATGGACAGGCGCTTCAGCGCCGCCCCTCCGAAGTCACGGCCATACCCTCCCTGTTCCCGGAAGGCATCCTGCCGGCCATGCGTGAATTCCATCCTCACGAACGGCGTCAGCCTCCACCCTCCCGCACAGCCCGCCGTCCGGGACACTTCCGCCTGCGCCAGCCACGTCTCGTTGTTCCATTTGCCCGTGGAGGCCGGCGCCCCGCTCAGGCGGCTGGTCATGTTGTTGCGCGTTTCCGCCCACGTGAGGCTTCCCTTGAAGATCCAGTACGCCCTGTTGCTTTCTTCCATCAGGCGGCCCCAGTACAGGGAACCCATCCGGGTATCCTGCGTGTTGCGCCCCTGGAAGTCCCGGCTTCTGGCATGGCCGCAGAGCTGCCCGAAGGCGATCCCCCAGATGCCCTCGTCCTCCCCTCCCATGCCGCTGTCCGCCCCCACGGAGTAGCCGCCTCCGTTGTAGTCGTAGCCGTCCACGCCTCCCCGGCTGCGCTGCCGGGCGAAGTCGCCCAGCCCCATGCCCCACAGGTTGCGGGCATGCCTGTCGGTCAGGCGCGGCACGCTCAGACGGGAGAGGACGTTGCCGCCCAGGGCCGCCGCGTTGGACGCCGAGCTCCAGAGGGAGTTGACGGCCAGTCCCCCGGCCAGTTCCGGGTCAACGCGGCCGATGGGGGTTCCGTCCGCTTTCCAGACCAGCTGGAGCTGTTCGGCATAGCCGTCGCCGTCCGCGTCCGTCCACCGGTGGCTCCAGGTTCCCGTGTAGGCGTAGGGGTCATCCACCCGGGCCGTTCCGGTGGCCTGGGAGACGGCCCCGTCAAAGTCTCCCTCATGGATGTGCTGCACATCCGTCAGCACGTGGAAGACGCGGTCCTGCTTCCAGGAGCGGTCCGCGTAGAACCGGGGGGCGTTGGCTCCCGTGTCCGCCACGCCGATGTACCCCCCGGCCGTAAAGGAGTCCAGGGCGGAGAGCATCAGGCCCGGGCCGAAGACCGGCCCGGCCTGGAGCTGGTGACGCATATCGAAGGTGAAGCCGTGGGAAAGGTCGGCGTTGTGGGTGTTGATGAAGGCGCTCTCCCCGGGGCGCAGGACGGCGCCAGGGCCGGAGAGGGTGAAGCTGGAGGCGTTGGCCTTGCTTCCTCCGGTGATTTCCAGCACGCCTTTTTCCACCGTCAGGGAGGAGTTGTCCGTTCCCTGTATTTCCTCAGGATTCCGGCCGAAGGTAACGTCGTGTTCCAGCAGGAGGGCGCCGCCATAGAGGGTGGCATCCGCGAGGAAGTTGCTGTACCGGCTGGCGACGAGATGCGCCTCTTCCCCCTGGTAGGGTTCGCCGCTGAAGACGATCGTTCCTTCCGTGTCGCGGACATTCCCCTCCCCGTCCGTGTAGCGGTTGAGCGTGAGGGTCATAGGGCGGCCGGGGTCTTCGTTCCGGCTGGTAATCGGGTCGTTGAAGCGGATTTCACGCCTCTCTTCCGCGGCAAGCGTCAGATTGAGCGTATAAAGTGAAGAAAACAAAGAACCGTTCATGTCAATGGCATTGGCCACGCCGTTTTCCACGGAGAAGGTGCCGTCCTCATGGCGGGTGAAGACTCCTCCAGTCATGTTGCCGCTGAAAAGCGCGTCCTTCGTCAGAGCGAGCAGGTCGCATTTCCCACCCATCGTAATGGCTCCCCCGGAGGTTTTGGCATAATTGTTGATAAACGTGACTCCGTCGCTGAAAGAAATATCCCCATCGCTGTAAATCACACCGCCATAAGCAGCAGTCTTTCCGGAGTAAGCAAAATTATTGATGAAACTGGGATTGGGTCCTATGGTTATTGCCCCTGTTTCTGCTGCATATTGCAATCCATCCTTCCTAACCGCCATCGCGCCCCCAAGAGCATTTCCGTCGGTACTGAAAGTAAAGTTACCGGTAAAAACGGCATCCGCTCCTACAGTTATTGCACCTGCAAAAACGCAATCATAAAATACACCACCCAAAGACCCCTCCACGTTGGAAACATAATTCCTGTCGAATACCGCATGATCTCCTATGATAACATGTCCCCCGTAACTCATAATCGCACCTCCCTCATGCACCCTGTTGCCATAATTTCCCCGGAACAGAGCGTTGTCTCCTATCACCAAGTTTGTTCTGTCTACAACATGGAGAGCATGGTTATTATTTAAGAAAACAAAGCGGCCTTCCAACGCCATCGAGACGGCTCCGTCCAAGTCAACTCTGGAGGAGGAGATGGCATGTGCTAGGGAATTCTCAAACTGGACGTTGCCCGTTATTTTTACACAGGGAGAAAATGGATCCGATGTCATTATCGACATTCCATTCAGAATGATAGAATCCATTTTCATCAAGTACTCCCGATATATCGGGACTTGTCTGGGAGCCGGGCCTGATGGGCATTCTGTTAAATCTGTACAAAGAACTTGAGGAGCCGCTGATGGTGCGGGACAGTGCCGGATCATTGGAACAGAAATGGACAGCTGCATTCAGGGCTGAGGTCAGAGAAGAATCATCATTGCACAGGATAACGGTATCCCCGGAAGACAGCGCCCCGGAAGAGGCCAATTCGTCAAGCGTGCGGTACACATTCCCGGACGGGTCTGTTGCCTGGGCGGCGTCCACCACGAATTCCGCCCCGGAAGCGGCGGTCGCCATCGTTACGGAACACAGAAGCGCCCCCAGCAGAAAACGGCGCAACGGCCATGGAAGAGTAAGTCTCATATCTTTTAATAAGAATCGTTAATATTGGAGAAGCCGCTAAATAACGGATTTCGAATCCGCTGTTTAAATGGCGTTTTGACAGAGAAAGCTTTAGAAAATATCCCGCTTATTCCAAAATAGATCCTGCCGGAAACGGCAGGCGCACGTCATCCCCCCCGGAGAACAGCGGCAGTCGATATCCGGAGAACTATGAGAAAGAAATACAACTATTTTATCATCAATATATTTCCATTTATGCAAACCATGCGGTTTCCATGTCGGCATTGAAAAAATATATTTCCTACTAAAATAATAGGATTGACAGCGGATTCGAAATGCGCCTGCCAATAATTCTCTTTTCCGCGGCTTTTGCCACAGGAAAAATAAGCGCGCTCCGGCAACCCGCTTCGGCGGCGTTCACGAAAAATTTTCCGCAGCGGGAATCCTGCCTCAGATTCCTTCCGGATGATCCGGCCCCCTCTTTCCGGCCGTCAGGCGGAAGAAGAGGGGCACCAGGAAGATGGCCAGCAGCGTGGCCGTAATGATGCCGCCCAGCACGCCGGTGCCCACGGCGCGCTGCGCTCCGGCCGCCGCCCCATGGGCGAACGCCAGAGGAATGACGCCCGCCCCGAACGCCAGGGAGGTCATCAGGATGGGCCGCAGGCGCAGTTTGGCGGCGGCGACGGCAGCTTCCGCCGCATTCATGCCCTCCCGGTAAAATTCCCTGGCCACTTCCACAATCAGAATGGCATTCTTGGCGGAAAGGCCGATGGTCGTAATCAGGCCCACTTTGAAATAAATGTCATTGGGCATGTCGCGCAGGAAGACGGCCAGCAGGGCTCCAAGCAGTCCCAGAGGCACGACCAGAATAACGGCCAACGGAATGGACCAGCTTTCATACAGGGCCGCCAGCACCAGAAAGACAATCAGGATGGAAAGGCCGAAAAGCAGCGTGGCCTGGGACCCGGCCAGCTTTTCTTCATAGGATTGCCCCGTCCATTCAAACCCCACGCCCTGCGGCAGGGAGGCGGTAATCTGTTCCAGGGCGTTCATGGCATCTCCGCTGCTCTTGCCGGGCGCGGAAGAGCCGTTGATGGTGAAGGAGGGATAGTTATTGTAGCGCGTGAGCTGCGGAGGCCCCGCCGTCCAGTCCAGCCTGACAAAGGAGGAAAGGGGCAGAAGCTTCCCCTGGTCATTGCGGACATGCAGGTCCTCAATGTCGTTTCCGTTCAGGCGGCTTTTTCCGTCCGCCTGCACCATGATGCGGCGCACCTGGCTGTCATGCATGAAATCCCCCACGTAGCTGGATCCGAACATGACCGCCAGAGAATTGCTGATCTCCGCAATGGGAACTCCCATGGAAAAGGCTTTTTCCCGGTCAATGGAGACGTGCAGACGCGGCGTATCCGCCTGGCCGGAGAAATAAACGCCCGCCAGATTGGGGTCCGCGTTGGCACGGGCCAGGAGCTCGTCCCGGGCTTCCGCCATGCGGGCATATCCCAGACCGCCCTTGTCCTGGAGGCGGAAGTCGAATCCGGACGAATTGCCCAGCTCCGGCAGAGCCGGCATGTTCAGGGCCATGACCATCATCTGGCCGTCTCCGGCAAAGCGGGCATTGACGCGGTCAATAATCGCCTGAACAGAACTGTTTTCTCCGGGACGCTCGTCCCAGTTTTTCAGACCGACAAACAGCATGGCCATGTTGGTTCCGGAACCCATGAAGCTGAACCCTCCCACGGAGTAAACGTGCTCCACCGGCTCATGCCGCATCAGGTAATCCTCCACTTCCCGCAGCCGCACGCTGGTTTCCTTCTGAAGGGTGCCGGCAGGGAGGGACACCATTGCCATGAAGTTGCCCTGGTCTTCTTCCGGAAGGAAGGAGGTGGGCAGCGTAAGGTACAAATAGCCGGCCCCTGCAATAATGAGGGCATACAGGAACAGGGAGCGCACAGGGCGGCGGATCATTCCGGATACGGCACGGCCGTACCGGTCCGTGGATCGGTGTATCGTCCGGTTGAACCATCCGAAAAAACCCTTTTTCTCCTGGTGCTCCACGGAGGAGGGTTTCAGCATGGCGGCGCACAGCGCCGGAGTCAGGGAAAGGGCCAGAAACGCGGAGAAGGAGATGGACACAATGAGCGTTACGGCAAACTGCCGGTAAATGTTCCCCACCGCTCCGCTGAAAAAGGCCATGGGCACGAAAACCGCCACGAGCACGGCGGTGATGCCCACGATGGCCCCGCCGATCTGCTTCATGGCTTTCACCGTAGCGCGCCGGGCATCCAGACCTTCTTCCATCATGATGCGTTCCACATTTTCCACCACCACGATGGCGTCATCCACCAGAATGCCGATGCTGAGCACCATGCCGAACATGGTAAGCATGTTGATGGAGAACCCGGAGAGCCACATCACGGCAAAGGTTCCCAGCAGGGCTACGGGGACGACGAGCGTGGGAATCAGGGTGGCCCGGAAGTTCTGGAGGAACAGGAACATGACCAGGAACACCAGCAGGACGGCTTCCAGCAGGGTTGAAATGACTTTCCGGATGGAGATTTCCACGAAGTGGGTGGTTTCATAGGGAATCTGGTAGGAGACTCCGGGCGGGAAATCCCTGGACAGTTCATCCATCTTGGCCTTGAGCAGGCCCATGGTTTCCACGGCATTGGAGCCGGGAGCCATCTTGATGGCCATTCCGGTGGCCGTCTGGCCGTTGCAGCGGGAAAAGAATGCGTAGCTGTTGGCGCCCAGCTCCACCCTCGCCACGTCCCCCAGTTTGACGGAGGAACCGTCTGAAAGCGTCCTCAACGCAATGGAGGCGAATTCCTCCGGCGTACGGAAAGCGTCCTCCGCCACCACGCCGGCGTTGATGGGGGCGGATTCGGGAACGGCCGCCCCCCCGATGTCCCCGATGATGATGCGCTCGCTCTGGGCAGCCACGGCATTGACAATATCCGTGGGGGTCAGGCCCAGCGCCTCCAGTTTTTCCGGGTCCGGCCAGATGCGCATGGATGTCTCCGCACCGAAAAGCTCCACGCGCCCGACGCCTTTCACACGCTTCAGTTCCGGGATGATGCGGGCGGAAGCCCATTCCCCCAGCTCCGTATCATTCAGGCTGCCTGTAGAAGAGAGGGAAATCATCGCCTGAATATTGTTGGATGATTTTTCCACGAACACGCCTTCTCTCCGGACGGATTCCGGCAGGCGGGATTCCACGATTTTCAGCCTGTTCTGCACTTCTACGGCGGCAATATCCGGATCCGTGCCCTGCGTGAACGTAGCGGCTATTTCCACGGTTCCGTCGGAGCTGCTGGTGGCGGACATGTACATCAGGCCGGGCGCGCCGTTGATTTCCTTTTCAATGACGGCGGTCACGGCTTCCTCCGTATCCCGGGCGGAAGCCCCCGGATATGTGGTGCGCAGGGTGATGACCGGGGGAGCGATGTCCGGATACTGGGCAATGGGCAGGCTGGGAATGGCCAGAAGGCCCATCAGGGAAATCAGGAGTGCGACTACCCAGGCAAAAATGGGGCGGCGTATGAAGAAATCAGGCATGGCGGTTTATTGCTGGGCATGGGGTTGCGGCCGGGCGGCGGCACTGCGGACTTTCATGCCGGGGCGGAGGGACATCGTGTGGCTGACGGCAACCCTGTCCCCATCCCGGAGGCCTTCTGAAACCAGCCATTCCCGGCCGTTCAGCGTATCCGCCCTGACGGGGCGCACTTCCAGCACTCCTTCCGGGCCCACGACAAAGACGGAAGCGCCCTGCGCGGTGCGGATGACGGCATCCCGGGGAATGGCGAAGACGTTGTCCCGCACCGCCCTGTCAAATACCACGCGCACATAGGCGCCGGGCAGCAGCTCATGGTCCGGGTTGGGGAACAGGGCCCGCATTTCAATAGTATCCGTATTCGGGTCCACCGCCATGTCGGAAAAAATGATCCTGCCGGAATGGGGGTATTCCTCCCCATTGGAGAGCAGCAGGCGCACCTTGATTTCGCCCAGCGGCACTCCCTTCCACAATCCGGATACGACGGCGCGGCGCAGGCTGCTGTACTGGGAGGCCGGCTGGCTGAAGCGGACATAAATGGGGTCAATCTGTTCAATGGTGGTCAGGTGGGTGAATTCATTCTGGTTGGCAAACGCCCCTTCCGTCACCAGGGCACGGCGCACGCGGCCGGAGATGGGCGCCTCCACCCGGGTATATTCCAGATTCAGGCGCGCCTGCTCCAGAGAGGCGGCCGCGGCGGCATATTCCGCCCTGGCCCGCTCTTCCTCCGCCCTGGCCTGTTTATGCTCACGTATGCTGACGGCGCCCTTGGCGACCAGGGAGGAATACCGGGCGGCCTTGTCCTCCGCATCCGACAGAACGGCCCTGGCACGAGCCACTGCAGCCTTGCATTCATCCAGGACAGCCTGAAGCGGAGCCGGGTCTATTTTAAAAAGAAGATCGCCCGGCCGGACCGTCTGCCCTTCCTGATAGCAGCGTTCCTGAATAATTCCCGTCACGCGGGCGCGCACTTCCGCCTGGAGATACGCTTCCATACGGCCGGGAAGATTGGCGGTTACGGGAACCTGAGTACTGCGTACCGTCATGACAGACACTTCCGGCACGGTTTCGCCGGGCAATCCGGCTGCCTGGCTTTCACCCTCCCGCTGGCAGGAGAAGCAAACCACCAGCAGGGGCATGCAGAATAAAAGATTAATTATTTTCATCAGGAATCATGCTGTTTGGAACCTCAAGAAACCCCGGAACCGCACTTCCGGCAAGACCGGGGATTTTTCAATTGCCATATGATGTAAAGTATCCCATAATGGGAGAGTCAAGAGGCAATGGAAAAATTAAGTGGGGAAGGTCTTTGTCATTTATTGTAAATTGTTGACAATAAAAATCCAATGAATGGCGGAAATAACTTCGTCTTCAGAAAGGTTTCTTCTGCGCGCAGCTCCCGTTTCCGCCGGGGCTCTTCCGGCGGAAACAATCAATTCCCTCCCACCAACCGCAATACAGGATGGACAAACAGAATTTACTAACCATCGGCAATCTGTCCAAACAGACCGGCGTACATGTCAAATCCCTCCGGTATTATGAACAACTGGGCATTTTGCTCCCGGCCTATACGGACCCGGACACCGGCTACCGTTACTACACTCCTTCCCAGATTCCCGTGGTGGATGCCATCCGCGCCTGCATTTTCCTGGATATTCCCCTGAAGGAATTTACCGGCTTCCTGACCAGGGACCAGCGAAGGATCCATTATAAGAAACTTTTCTCCCACGGCACCATGCTGGCACACCGGAAAATCAGGGATATTCAGGAAAAGCTGCGCCTGCTGGAAAAATTCCGGAAACAGATGGGCCGGGAAGAAGATCTTCTGCTTCATGGGGAACAGGCCATCCACGCATTGCCGGAAAAATACTGCTGGGTGGCGCCCTATGCGGGAAAACAGCATACTCCGGAATTTAACATTCTTATCACCCGCATCTTTGACGATATTAACCGCTGCCAGCTGCGGCTGGGCGCGGAAGCCGGCCTGCTTTCCTTCCACCGGAAAGCAGGGACGGAGCAGTTCCTGTATGTGGAGGTGGAAGCGGCCGGCAGAGACGCCCGGCGGATGAAGGAAATCATGCGCCTGCCCGCCGCCTCCTTTCTCTGCGTCATCAGGCAGGAAAGCGGCATTGCGGAGGCGCCCGGCGTTTTTCCGGACCTTTTTGCGCAGGAATATGATAAAATCATTATGGAGACGGAATTGTTTCCCGGAGATTACGATGTGGCAAATCCCAAATTCGAACTGAGATGCAGCCTGCCGCCGGGTGGGAAATGAATCCGGAAATTTCCGCGCATCCGCCGGCGGGAGCGGAAGATGCAAAAGCGCTCCCGCCAGCCGGGAACCGCCCCCCGCGAACCTCCGCCGCCCTGCGGAGCGGCCCCGCGCCTGCGGACACAAAGTCTCAGGCAGTTTCATGAAATGGCATTGCATTTCCTTATGCAGCATATAAAATAATGGGGTGGCACATTGCGACACTACACAACCGGACTTAAAGGAAAATGCCGTCAGGGCTTTCAAGGCCATGTTGCTGGCGCGGGCTTTTGACACCAAAATTTCCAGCCTTTACAAAGCGGGCAAAATTACGGGGGGCGTTTACCTGGGCCGCGGACATGAAGCGATTGCCGCATGCGGAGGCGTCTTTCTGACTGCCGGCTACGATGTAATCGCCCCGTTCATCCGGGAACAGGCGGCACGCGTCACCTGGGGGGAACCGATTATTGAAGCGGCACGCGCCTACCTGGGTTCCGCCCTGGGATATATGAAAGGGCGGGACGGCAATGTCCACCGGGGCCTGCCAGCGGAAGGCTATATGGCTCCCATCAGCCATCTGGGCAGCACGGTGGCTTTCGTCATCGGCTGCCTTTTCGCCAAGCGCCTGGACGGCAAACTGCCCGGCCCCGTGGGAGTAGCTTTCTGCGGCGACGGCACCACGTCCACGGGTGCTTTTCACGAAGCCGCCAATATGGCGAACGTGGAGCGGCTGCCTCTGGTGCTCGTGGTAACCAATAATCAATTTGCCTACTCCACCCCCAATATCAGGGAATTCGGAGAAGCCTCCCTGGCGGACAGGGGCCGCGGCTACGGCTTCACCGTGCATGAAACGGACGGCACGGACTTCATGGCCACGCTGGAAACCTTCCGGACCGCCGTCAATAACGCGAGGGAAGGCCGGGGCCCCCAGTGGGTGCTTGCCAAGACCCTCCGCATGTGCGGGCACGGGGAACATGACGACGCCTCCTACATCCCCAGGGAGCTGAAAGAGGAATATGAAAAAAAAGACCCCGTGGCAGTCGCGGAACGGCAGCTGCTGGCAGCCGGCTGGCTCACGCCGGAAGAAACGGCGGCTTTGAAAAAACAGTATGCCGATGAAGTCCAGCTGGCCGTAGCCACCGCGCAGCGGGAACCGGAACCGGACCCCTTCCGGGAAGACTGGAACGCCACGGTATGGAGACCTTATTAAGCCAGCAAACGGAATATTCCCATGAGCGTAACATACATTGATGCCATCCACGACGCCCAGAAAGACCTGCTTACGGAAGACAGGGACGTCTTTCTGTACGGGCAGGACATAGGCGTTTTCGGCGGCGCTTTCAAAGCGACCAAGGGCCTCAAGGAGCTGTTCCCGGACCGGGTGATTGACGCCCCCATCAGTGAGGACGCCATGGCCGGCATGGTGACCGGGGCCGCCGTCATGGGCAAGAAGCCCATTATGGAAGTCCAGTTTGCCGACTTCAGCACGATCGCTTTCAACCAGATTGTCAACATGGCGGCCACCCATTACTACCGCACGGGCATTCCCGCCAACATCACGGTGCGCCTGCCCTGCGGGGGAACCCCCGGCACCGGCCCTTTCCACAGCCAGAGCCTGGAAGCCTTGTTCGCCCATTATCCGGGCCTGCACGTCATGACTCCGGCCACGGTAGCGGATGCTTACTGGATGCTGCGCCAGGCCGTGGAAATTCCGGACCCCGTCATTTTTCTGGAGCACAAGTTCCTGTACCGCTGGCTGAAGGCGGAGGACAACTACCGGGAGGCCCCGGTCATCCCGTTCGGCACGGCCCGGATCGCCCGCACGGGGAAGCATGCCACCGTGGTGGCGTACAGCGCCATGGTGCCGGAAGCCGTGCGCGCGGCGGACCTGCTTGAGAAGGAAAGCGGCTATGAAGTGGAGGTCGTGGATCTTCGGACGGTGCGCCCGCTGGACATGGATACCGTTATCGCCTCCGTAGCGCGCACCGGCCGCGTCCTGGTCGTCGGGGAAGATTTTCCGTGGGGAGGCGTCACGGCGGAAGTTGTTTCACGCATTGTCGCGGAAGGCTTCCACCTGCTGGATGCCCCGCCCCAGAGGCTCAACGCACGGGATACGCCCATCCCCCAGCACCCCAACCTCTGGAAGGCGCACCGCCCCACGCTGGAATCCATTGCCGCCTCCATCCGCCATCTTCTATCCATTTGATTCAACCCAGTTTCCATCATGCCTAAAGTACCCATTCTGATGCCCCAGCTCGGGGATTCCATTGCGGAAGCCACTGTGCTGCGCCTGCTGGCAGCCCAGGGCGATACCGTAGAAGCCGACCAGGAAATCTTTGAGGTAGAAACCAACAAGGCCACCATGGGGGTCACCACCATGTGCGGCGGCATCCTGAGCGATGTGTTCATCAAGGAAGGGGAATCCGTCGTGGTCGGCGCCTGCATGGCCATGATTGAGGCCACGGAAGAGGAAATTGAGCGTTCCGGAGCGACTCCGGCCGGAGATTCCACCCAGCCGTCCCTTCCAGCCAGTCCGGAATCCGTTCCCCAGGCCGCGCCCTCCGCCCCTCCCCGGGAGGAAAAACCCGCAGGCGTCCACTTCGGGGTGACGGGGGAATCCTATCAGGAAAACGGAACGGACCTGAAAGTCCAGCCCAGCGTGCGCGGCCTCCCCGTACCCGCCGGCATGAAGGGCGCGCACTACATGTCCCCCCGGATGAAGGCGCGCATGGATGAATTGGGCATGAGCGCCTCCGACATCGCTTTCATCTCCGGTTCCGGGGCGGGCGGACGCGTCACCATTGACGACCTGGAAGAATTCCTGGAATATGTCAGCCAATGGCCGCACCGCAAGGCCTCATCCATGCGGCTGGCCGTGGCGGACGCCATGCGCCGCAGCTGGACGCGCCCGCTGGCCTCCGCCGGGCGTCCCGTATTCATGGACCCCCTCATCAAGCACAGGCAAAATTCCCCGCTGCGGCCCGGCATCACCCTGTACTTTGCCCGCGCCCTGGCCCTGGCCCTGGCGGAAAGCCCGGAATGCGCCGGCTACCTGGTGGGGGAAAACATTCTTTCCCCCAAAACAATTGACATCGGCATCGCCGCCCAGGTGGCGGACGGCGTCATGGTTCCCGTGCTGCGCCGCGTGAACGAACGGACGATGGAAGAACTGCTGGAAGACTATAACAGGCTGATTGCGCAGGCGCGCCGCCGCAGGCTGGCTCCGGAAGACAGCACGGGCGGCATCGCCACGGTCACCAACTTCGGCGGCTTCGGCCTCACCTTTGCCGCGCCCATGCCCATGCCCAGCGAATCCATTATCCTGGGGGTGGGGGCCGTCACCAAAACCCCGGTCTGGAGTGACGAAGTGGAGGCGTTTATCCCCATCTCCAAGGCCAACATCGTGGCTACGGGAGACCACCGCGTGGTGGACGGAGCGGACATCGGCCGCCTGCTCAAGCGCGTGGCGGAATTGCTCCAGCGCCCGGAATACCTGTAACCAGCTCCGTTCCCCCAGCTTCACGCCGCATGACAACAGACCCGCCCGTATTAGGCCTGGTAGCCGGAGACGGCGTTTATCCGGAATATATTGTCCGGGGCGCACGCCGCCGGACGCCGGAATTGCGCATCGTGGCCGTAGGGTTCAAGGGGGAAACCAACCCCGCCGTCATCCCCCTGTGCGACGCTTACCAGGAATTCAGCGTGGGCCAGATAAGCAAGCCGTTCACTTTCCTGAAAAAGCACGGCGTAAGGAACGTTATCATGGCCGGCGGCATCAATCCGAAGAATATTCTTTCCCTCCGTCCGGACCTTCGCGCCCTTTCCGTATTGATGCGCATGCCGGAAAAAAATGCGGACTCCCTGCTTGGGGCCGTCATCACGGAAGCGGAAAAGGAAGGCTTCACCATCCTCCCGGCCTCCACCTACATGGAGGAGCACATGCCGCAGCCGGGGCATATCGCCGGACCTCCTCCCACGCCTGAACAATGGGAGGATGCCCGCTTCGGCATGCAGACGGCCAAGGAAATCAGCCGTCTCCACATCGGGCAGTCCGTCATCGTGCACGGCGGCACCGTCATCGCCGTGGAAGCGATTGAAGGCACCAACAACTGCATACGCCGCGGAGGGGAACTGGGCAACGGCAAACCGGCCACGCTGGCCAAAGTGGCCCGCCTGGGGCATGACATGCGCTTTGACATCCCGACAGTCGGCCCCGTCACCATTGAAACGTGCGCGGAATGCGGCGTCAGGCAAATCGCCCTGGAAGCGGGCAAAACCATCTTGCTGGAACGCGACCGGGTGGAGGAATTATGCAAAAGGCATAAAATCAGCCTGCATGCCCTCCAGACCGTGGAACAGGACACCCCTTCCCCGGAAAACCGGCCCGCATAAAAATCCCCTCGTCCGGAAATCCGGACAAGGGGAGGTCATCCCGCGCACGGGAGGAAGAATGGGAAACGGCTTGCTTCAACCGCCGCCGGGACTAAGAATTCTTATCCTTGTCCATCATGGATTTGGCCTTGTCGCTCACGCTTTCAGCCATGTCCTTGACGGCTTCCTTGCCTCTTTCGCAGGCGTCTTTCATCTTGTGCTTGCCTTCCTCCATTTTGCCGGAAGCGGCATCGTTCGCACATCCGCAACCCTTATTCATATGATCCTTGGATTCGCACATAATAAGCAAATATTTTTATTGTTCATCGTTTGAGTTAACCGTTTTTCACAGCGTCACCGACGGCTTCGGCCTTATCGGCAGCCCTGTCCGCCGCATGGTCAACGGCGTCCCTGCTGTCCTGATAAGCATCCCTGGCGGTTTCCTTGCCCTTTTCATAGGCGTCCCTGGCAACCTGCCTGCCTTCCTTCATTTTTTCGGAGGCGGCGTCCTTGGCAGCCTTGGCGCCCTCTTTCATGTGCTCTTTGGCTTCAGCCATGTCCTTGTCTCCCTTGGAGCAGGAGCCGCTGCCGCAGGCTCCCTGGGCCAGGGCCACCACCGGAATCGCAACGGCCGCTGCCGCTATCATATAGATCAATTTTTTCATGATGTTATTCTATCTGGTTTCATTCCAATAGACTCTTTTTTCATGAAAAACCATGAATCCGGCAGTGTCATTCTGCGTTCACTCCCTCAGGTTAAAAGCCAGAACCGCCGCAGAGGCAACGCAATCCCGGCATGGCACGGACCCCTCTTTTTTCAATTCCCTGCAATGGGAATAGCCCAGCTTTTCCACAAACCGCCGCCTCAGCTCCTCCCTGGACTGCACGGGCGTACACAGCAGCGCCCCGTAAAGGGCGCCGCACAGGCCGTCTGGAGCCTTTCCAGTACCGCAGGAGGAAACGGTTTCCAGCAAATCCTCCCTGCCCAGGGCCGCGCAGACAGCCTGGGCGCAGTTGTGGCGCCAGGGCGCCGTGCGGAAGGTGGACAGAGCTTTTTCTTCTATGTTCATGCCCTTACTGTAGGCTCCGCCTCTTTCCGGGTCAAGACCCCCTTTCCGGCCGTCCATCCGGGGGCGGGAAGACGGTTTCTCCCGGCATCCCGCGCCGGAGGAGCTCACTTTCCGGCAAGCCTCCGGCTGGTTTCCAGGCGCGCAGCCAGTTCCTCAAAGGGAACGGTTCCATCCAGACAGAAGCTCACCCAGTTTTTCTTATTCATATGGTAGGCCGGAAAACGGCTGCGATTATCCGCAAGAACCCCGGACTCACCGGGACAAACCCGCAGGTTCAAAACCTCCACCCGTTCCTTGGAACTGCCCCCCAGCTTCAAGCGCGGCACAGCCAGAAAAGCGGCGTACCATTTTTCCGTATCCTTCCGCCGCACCACTGCGTTCCCCGGAAACTTCCTCCACAGGAATTCCAGTTCCTCCCCGTAAGCTTTACGGATGTGCGCGATGAGGCTCCGGGCGGGAGCCGCCTTGAAAAAATCAGGTTCAAAGCAGCATTCCGCCACATGCCACAGTTCTTCCTCATATTCCCTGCGGAGCATTCTTGTCCGCAACCTGTCTTCCGTTCCCGGGTCAGCATGCCGGATATTCTTCCCGTCCGCATCATGCACCGTTGCATGAACAGAACCGTCCGCGTGTATTTCCAATTCCATGCAGAACTGGCCGTCCAGCAATGCCGCCCTGCGCAGAAAACCGCTTTCCACACGAACGAAACCGAAGGAGAGCAGCTTTTCCACGCACAGCTTCCTGTCCCTGAAAACGCGTTCCACAGTTTTTTCATACCAGCTTTTCCGGGGAATACGGCGAAAGAACATAAGAAAAACAAGGTTAAAGACGAAGGAGGGAAGAGCGCCCACCATTTCCGTTCAGGTTCAAACGGAATCATGATAGGGCCGCACGAAAACGGCACAAGGATAAAATAACCCGCGGCTCTACTCCGGGGCGCACACCGGAAAAACGGCCTCATCTGCCCGTCAGCACGTACCACACGAACAGGCTGTTGTGCTTCACGTACCGCCTGAGCAGTCTTCCCGGCTCCCGGTAAATGCGGTACAGCCATTCCAAGCCGTTCTTCTGCATCCATCCCGGAGCCCGTTTCACCGTACCGGCATGGAAAGCGAACGCCGCCCCTACGCCCACATAAACCGCGGGGGGCAGCAATTCCCTCTGCTCCGCCATCCACCGCTCCTGTTTCGGGCAGCCCAGCCCCACCCATACCACATTGGCCCCGCTTGAAGCAACCGCCTCCCGCATATTTTCCAGATCTTCCTCCGTCCAAGGGCGGAACGGAGGGGAATACGCCCCGGCCAGTTGAAAACCGGGGTATTTTTCCTTTAATGCCCCAGACAGGGCTTCCAGCAGCTTCTCATCCCCGCCCAGCAAAAAATGGCGCAAGCCCGGATACTGCACATTCGAACGCACCAGCGCTTCCATCAAATCCGGCCCGCTCACACGGCACGCTTTCCTTTCCCCGGAAGAAAGCCCCCGGTTCAGCCTCCACACTACCGGCATACCGTCCGGGCAAATCACGTCCATCCGTTCCAGCACGTTCCCGTAATCCCGGTCATGCACGCCGAGGGTTACCACATGGGCATCCGCCGCGGCCACCAGAAACGGAGCTTCCGCCTCCAGCGCGCGTTCCGCCAGCGCAGCGGACATCTCTTCCACGGAACTGACGGCTACGGAAAAGCCGAATACGTTTCTGGTTTCGCACGGTATCCGCGCGCCGGGACGGTCAGAATTGTCTGGAATAGTCATGGCCTGGGAACATGCAGCGTGAGCATTACGGCAGGGACAGCCTCAGCCCGTCATACGCGGGCATGACGTTTTCCGGCAGCTTGCCGGAAAGAATCCCGTAATCCATATCATGGGACAGGTGGGTCAGCACGGCGCGGCGGGGCCGGACGGCGGCAATGGCGGCCAACGTTTCCTCCAGGCACATGTGCGTGGGGTGCAGATGATAACGCAGTCCGTCAATAATCAGCAAATCCACTCCTTTCATCCTCTCCAGGGACGGGGCCGGGATGCTTTTCACATCCGGCATGTAAACCAGGCTCCGGCCTTCCGCTTCCAGGAGATAGGCATATGTCTCCACCCCGGCATGGAGCACCGGAAGGGGCGTCGCCAGCACGTTCCCCACACGGAACGGAGCCGTCACCTCGTGAGGCTCCGGCCTGACGTACCCGCTCCGCCCCGGTTTAGGAACGAACGCCCAGCCGTACATGGTCCGCAGGGCGTCCACCGTCATGGGAGAAGCATACATGGGCAGGCCGCCGGACCGGCGCCAGCAGAAGGCGCGCAAATCGTCAAAACCTCCCACGTGGTCCACATGGGCATGCGTATAAAGAACGGCATCCACATCCGTGATATTTTCCCGCAGGGCCTGCTGCCGCAAATCCGGGGAAGAATCCAGCAGGAGGCGGGTGCCAGCGGCCTCCACATAAATTGAAGAACGCAACCGCCTGTTTCTGGGGTCCGGGGACGTGCAGACCGCGCAGGAGCAGCCTATCTGCGGCACTCCGGTGGACGTTCCTGTGCCCAAAAAGAGAATGTTCATCACAGAGGTCATGATTGCGTTTAGGGCAAATGATGCCATAATGCATTCAAAATCCAAAGCCCGAATGCTTACATTGCTGAAAATTAAAAACCTGGCCCTTGTGGACCAGCTGCTCTGGGAACCCAGTTCCGGATTCATCTGCATCACGGGGGAAACCGGGGCGGGGAAATCCGTCATTATTGGAGCCATACGCCTGGCGCTGGGAGAACGGGCGGACAAAACGCTCATCCGCTCCGGGGAACAGCAATGCAGCGTGGAAGCTGTGTTCCATCTGCCGGAATCCTCCCCCGTGCACGCCATTCTGAACGAGCATGGCGTCCCGCCCTGCGAAGACGGCAACCTGATTATCAAGCGCCTCATCTCTTCCACGGCCAACCGCCAGTTCCTGAACGACAGCCCGTGTACCCTGAATCTGCTGAGGGAAGCGGGAGCCTGCCTGGTGGACATGCACGGCCCCAGCGACCACCGCTCCCTGGTCTCCCAGGAAAGGCAGCTTTCCCTGCTGGACGCCTTCGGGGAGCACGCTCCCCTGGTGCACGCCTATTCGGACGCCTGGAGGCAATGGCAGGATGCGCGCCGGGCCTATGATGACCTGGAGCATGCGGAAGCGGCCACCGCACGGGAAATAGAACTGCTGCGCCACCAGGTGGATGAAATAGATTCCGCCGCCTTCACTCCGGAAGAAGTGCTCACGCTGGAAGAACGCTGGCAGCGCGCCCGCAACGGCACCCGGCTCCGGGAACAGGTCTCCAAAATGCTTTCCATGCTGGAGGAAACGGATGTGCCTGGCCTGGGGACCCAATTGAGGGAATTGACACGGGCGGCCCATGAGCTGGAACGCATGGACGCCTCCACCGCCGCGTGGCTGGCTCCATTGGCGGGAGTGAATTTGGAACTCAAGGAAATTGAGGGACGCCTGGCGGATTATTCCGCCGAACTGGACAGCGACCCCCGGGAACTTTTCCAGCTGGAGGAACGCATCAACCTGCTGGAATCTCTGAAAATGAAATACGGCCCCTCCTTTGAGGACGTCTGTTCCCGGAGGGAGGAGGCGGCCAGCCGCCTGGACCGCATTGAACACCGCACGGAACGCCTGGAAGAGCTGAGGGCCTCCATCGCCGTCCTGCGCAAGCAGATGGACGCCGCCGGGCAGGCTCTGACCAGAGCGCGCCAGGACTCCGCGCCCAGGCTGGCGGCTTCCATCGTCAGGCACTCCCGGGAGCTGGGATTCCGCCAGGCCGTCTTTGAAGTGAGCCTCTCCCCCCTTCAGGAACCGGGCTCACAGGGAATGGAAACGGTGGAATTCCTGTTTGGCCCCAATCCCGGAGAACCCTCCAAGCCTCTCCGTCTGATTGCCTCCAGCGGGGAACTGGCGCGCATCATGCTGGCGATTAAAAGCGCCCTGGCCCACAAGGATGCCACCCCCCTGCTGGTATTTGACGAAATAGACGCCAACGTGGGCGGAGAAGTGGCGCGGGCTGTGGGATTCAAGATGCAGCAGCTCGGAAACAGGCACCAGGTGATCTCCATCACGCACTTCCCGCAGGTGGCGGCCCTGGCCTCCCATCATTACCTGGTTCAGAAAGCATCCGCGGGCAACCGCACCATCTCCTGCCTGCGGGAGGTGAGCCATGAAGAACGGGTGGATGAACTGGTCCGCATGCTGGGCGGCGGCGGAGACCACGCACGCACGCTGGCCCAGGCCCTGCTGCAGCCCTCCTGAACGGGAAACGCCGGTGGGGAAGAGGCCGCCCTATTTCCCCAGGCGCCCCAGGCGTGGGGTGAAACCCCGCAGCCTCAGGGAATTGAATACGACGCACAGGGAACTCAAACTCATCGCCCCGGCGGCAATCATGGGATTCAGCGTAAGGCCGAAGGCGGGATATAAACACCCGGCGGCCAACGGAATGCCGATGATGTTGTAAAAGAAAGCCCAGAAAAGATTCTGCCTGATGATGAGCAGCGTGGTGCGGCCCAGCTGGACAGCTTCCGCCACGCCTGCGGGGTTGCTTTTCATCAGCACGATGTCGGAGGATTCCATCGCCAGCTCCGTTCCGGACTTCATGGAAATGCCCACCCGGGCGCAGGCCAGAGCCGGGGCGTCGTTCACGCCGTCCCCTACCATCGCCACCTTGTCCCCGCGTTCCTCCATCTTCATCACATGGGAGGCCTTTTCATCCGGAAGCACGTCGGAGACCACCTCGTCAATGTGGAGTTCTCCGGCCATGTGCCGCGCCGTGGCGGCGTTGTCCCCCGTCAGCATGACGACGCGCAGGTTCATCCGCTTCAAACTGTCCACCGCCGCACGGCTGTCCGGTTTCAGGGAATCCGCCACCATGATGACGCCGGCAGGGCATCCGCCCCTGCCCACATACAGCGGGGACGCGCCCTGCCGCATGAACTCCCGCAGGCGGCTTTCATCCTCCTTCCAGGAAATTCCCTTATCCTGCATGAATCCGGAATTGCCCACCGCATAAGGCACCCCATCCACCGTTCCGGCAATGCCGCGGCCAGGAACCACGGATAAATCCGCCACGGCGCGGACAGGCAAATTCAGAAGCCTGGCGTGTTCATAAACAGCCTTTCCCACAGGATGTTCCGAACCCTGTTCCAAAGCTGCCGCCATTTCCACCAGCGCGTCCGCATCCATGCCTTCCTCCGGCAGCACGGCCACTACCCGCGGCTCCCCTTCCGTCAGGGTGCCCGTCTTGTCAAAAACGACGGTATCCACGCGGCTCAGGGCTTCCAGAGCTCCGGCGGACTTGCACAGGATGCCCAGCCGCGCGCCCCTGCCCGTCCCCACCATAATGGCGATAGGCGTAGCGAGCCCCAGGACACAGGGGCAGGAAATCACCAGCACCGCAATTGCCCTGGCGAGGGCGAAGGAAAACCCCTCCCCGGCAGCCATCCACCCAACCAGCGATACCAGGGCAACGGCAATGACCGCAGGGACAAAGAAATAGCATACCCGGTCCGCCAGCCGCGCAATGGGCGCCTTGGACTGGCTGGCCTGTTCCACCAGGCGGATCATGCGGGCCAGCGTGGAATCCCCGCCCACGCGTTCCGCGCGGATTTTGAGATACCCGGCCCGGTTGAACGTTCCGCTGATCACCCGGTCCCCCGCCGCCCTGTCCACCGGCATGCTTTCCCCCGTCAGGTCCGATTCATCCAGAGCCGCCTGCCCCTCTTCAATCATGCCGTCCACCGGAATCCGCTGCCCGGTTTTCACCACCACCAGATCCCCGGAACGAATTTCATCCAGCGGAACGGCGCGCTCCGCGCCGTCATGCCATACCAGCGCCTCCTGGGGGACCAGCTTCACCAGCCCTTTTACGGCGGCATTCGTTTTCCGATAAGAGCGGCGTTCAAGGTATTTCCCCAGGGAAATCAGGGTGACGATCATGGCTGCAGATTCAAAATACAGCTCCATTCCTTCCACACTGAAACCCTGCCACATCCCCGCTACCAGCAAATACAGCCCATACAGAAAAGCGGAGCCGGAACCGATGGCGATCAGGGAATCCATATTGGGAGACAGCGCCACAAGCTGCCGCACGCCGTTTATCAAATAATGCCGGTTCAGCCACAGGACGGCGCCCGCCAGAATGCCTTGTGTCCACCAATTCATCCAGAGCCCCCAACTCCCTTCCGGGACGGGCCAGTTCCACATGGGGCCCATGGACAAATACATCAAAGGAACCAGCAGCAGAATGGACCAAACGAGGCGGGAGCCGCCCGTTTCCTCCTGTTCCAGCCTTTCCTCCCTCTCCGTTCCGGCAAGCGGCTCCTCCTTCCAGTCCGCCAGGCGGAAACCGGCTTTCTCCACCACCGGAGCTATCCGCTCCATGGCGGGGGAATCAGGCTTTTCAAACAAGACGGTCATCTTCCCCGTCAGCAAATTCAGCTCTACGCGCTCCACCCCCTCCAATCCTTCCACGGCGCGCTCCACCTTGGCGGCACACCCGGCGCAATGCATACCGGAAACAAGATAGTTCTTTTCTTCCATTGTCATTAAAACGGAATGTTTGATGTTCCGGGTCCAGACAAGACCCCATACTGTTAGCCGAACCTAACACATTTATTCCGTTCCTCAAGCCGCTTTCGCGGCTTCAGCCCCCTCTGATAAAAAATGACAAAAAAACGCCCGCGGCCCCGTACCAGTAACAAACACCTTTACTTTCTTCCATGAACATTCCTCCTCTATTCAACATCCTGGCCAGTGCGGCCTTGTTGTCCACCCCCCTCCACGCCCAGCTTTACACCCTCCATGGTGACGGCGTCAAAAAAACGGAGAGAGTCGTGGAAAAAGCGGATTATTCCGATTATGAACTCGTCTGGCACGACGAATTCGACAAAGACGGCCGTCCGGACCCTGCCAAATGGAATTACGAACACGGTTTCGTCCGCAACAAGGAAGCGCAATGGTACCAGCCGGAAAATGCCTATTGCAAAGACGGCATGCTGATTATTGAGGGCAGGAAGGAAAAACATGCCAACCCCCATTACGATCCGGAGGGAAAAAACTGGCAGACGGCACGGAAAGAGGCGGAATACACCTCTGCCTCCCTGACGACGCGCGGCAAATTTTCCTGGCTGTACGGGCGATTTGAAATCCGGGCCAGATTCAGCCCGCGGGAAGGCATGTGGCCTGCTTTCTGGACCTTGGGCGTCAAGGAAAAGTGGCCCATGTGCGGGGAAATAGACATCATGGAGTACTACCAGTCCACCTATCTGGCCAATCTCTGCTGGGGTTCCCCCAAAAAACACGTGGGCAAATGGAGCACCACTTACACGCCGCTCAAATGGCTCCAGGAAAAACACGCGGACTGGGCGGACAGCTTCCATGTCTTCCGTATGGACTGGGATGAAAAGGAAGTGCGCCTGTATGCGGACGATATTCTGCTGAACCGGACTCCCCTGGATAATACCGTCAACGCCTCTTACAAGGAAGTCGCCAATCCCTTCCGGCAGCCTCACTTCATCATCCTGAACCTGGCTCTGGGCGCCACCGGCGGAGATCTGGACAAACTGCCGCTGCCCCAGAAATATGAAATAGACTACGTTCGCATTTACCAGAAAAAGGATTCCCCCCATAAAGGAACCATTCCATACCGCGCGGAAAAGTAACCGCCCTCTTCCGGAAACAGGAAAAAGGTCAGGCATTGCGGCATGAAAAAAGCCCCATCCGGACAAACCGGACGGGGCTCTTCAAAGAACAGAAAGAGGGGCAACTCAGTTTACGCGGCCCAGATAGGAACCGTCTTCCGTCTTTACGGAAATCTTTTCACCGGGCTTGATGAAAAGGGGCACCTGCACCACCAGTCCGGTGGTCATCGTGGCGGATTTGTAAACATTGTTCGCGCTGTCGCCCTTGACGCCTTCAGGAGCTTCCGCCACTTCCATGGTGATGGCGGCGGGGAGTTCTACGGAAACGACCGTTTCATCCGTGAAAAGCAGGATGTAGATATTGCCTTCCATCAGATAATCCTTGACGGGTTCCACGATTTCCGGAGACACGGTGATGTCTTCGTATGTATCCGGATTCATGAAGTGATAACCCATGCCGTCAATGTAGCTGAACTCATATTCCTCACGGGCGAGGTTGACGCCTTCCAGGGATTCATTGGAAGTCAGGCGAAGGTTATACACCTTTTTAGTGGAAATGCTGCGGATGCTCATTTGCACATAGGAAGCCATGCGGGGGGGGCACTTGTGCTCCATGCTGACTACAACGCAAACGTCATTGTTGTAATTGACCGCGTGTCCCTTGCGAAGATTGATTACGGGTACTTTTGCCATGCGGCCCGTACCATACCATGTTTTCCCCTCCCGTCAAGGCGAAAAAACAGGGCAACCCCTTGAGGCGCTTGGAGAAAACGCTCCTGAACAGGGCAGCGGAGAAGAAGGGGGAAACGGCTGTTCCTACCGGCTGAGGTCCTGCTGGAACAGGACTTTGATGCCGCTGGAATTCAGCACGGTGCGCCCGAAGTTGAGATCCTCCACGTGAAGAGCCACCAGAGACCCCCGCCCCACGCAAGGCAGCAGGGGATAGAGAAAGTTGACGTTCATTTCCGCGGCATATAGCGCATCCAGGCATTTTTTGAGGTCTGCGGGGCCATGGCGGAGCACCGCCACCAGCACCCCGGACTCCGTATAGCAAATACCTTTCTCCAGAAAAATTTCCGACGTCCTTTCCGGATCGCTGACAATCAGGCGCGCAATAGTCGCCTCATGGCAGTCCTGCATGCTGAATCCCAGACAGAAAATGCCGTGCATGTCCAGCAGGCCGAGGAGGGCGGTCAGGGCCCCCACCCGGTTCTGGAGCATGATGGAATATTGCTTTATCGTGCTGCCGGGGGCTTTAATGGCTTCTTCCTTCATAACAATAAAGCAAATAAGGGCTGTATTCTATTTGGCGTACGTTTTAAGCACGCGCCTGATGATGGCCAGAGCCTGCTGGATTTCCTCTTCACTGACATTCAGCGGCGGCAGCAGACGGACGGTTTCCGGCCCGGCGGGAACGGAAAGCAACCCTTCCTGCCGCAGGGCCTCCACCACTACGGAGGCGATCGTCTTGCCCTCCGGCGCAGCCACCATTTCCGGGTTCAGGCCAATGCCCAGCAACAGGCCCAGGCCACGCACGCCCTGAACAACAGGCAGGTTCCAGGATTCTATTTCCCTGCGAATTTCCGCGCCCAGGCGCCGCGCCCGCTCCGGGAGCCCCTGGGAAACAACTTCCCGCAGCACGGCCAGGCCTACCGCAGTGCCGAGCGGGTTGCCTCCATACGTGGAGCCATGGGAGCCGGGATCCATGATGGAGGAAAGCTCCGTACCCTGGCCGTCAATGGCGCGGTCGGAAATCCAGAAGCCGCCGATGGGGAAACCGCCGCCCAGAGCCTTGGCCCAGGAAATGCCGTCCGGTTCCACATCCGGAGCTACGGCGCGCCATCCCATGATGTCGCCGCAGCGGCCAAAGCCGCACTGCACTTCATCCATCAGCAGAAGAAGATCGTGCTCCCTGCACAACTGCGCCAAGCCCCGCAGAAATTCCGGAGTCACGCAGTTGACCCCTCCTTCTCCCTGGACGGTTTCCAGCATGAAAGCCACCGTTTCCGGCCTGATGGCTTCGCGGGCCGTTTCCAGATCGTTGAAAGGCAAATGGCGGAATCCCGGCAGCATGGGGTCAAAGCCGATTTTGATTTTATCCTGCCCCGTGGCGGACATGCTGCCCAGCGTCCTCCCGTGGAAGGATTTGTTGAACGTAAGCACCTCATAACGGGGCTTGCCGTCCGGCTGGGGCTTGCGGTGCCCGTAACGGCGCGCTACTTTGATTAAACCGTCATTGGACTCCGCACCGCTGTTGGCGAAAAAGACTTTTCCCGGGCGCTCCACGCATTTGGTCACGATGAATTCCGCCAGATCCGCCTGCTGGGGGATCTGGTACAGGTTGGAGCAGTGCACCAGGGTGGCGGCCTGCTTTTGCAGGGCCTGCGTCACCGCAGGATGGCAGTGCCCGAGCACGCAGGTCGCAATGCCGGCACAGAAGTCCAGATAGCACTTTCCCGTGCTGTCCCACAGTCGGGAGCCTTCTCCGCGGACGGCAGCCATGGGATAACGGCCATAGGAATGGAGTACGTACTGGTTGAGCTTTTCTTCTGTGTTCATAAGTTAAGGTAATATGGGCGTAGTTTGCTCTTCTGGCCCCGTCTGTAAATGATTTTTTTGGGAACCACGTCATGATTGCCGCATTTTACCCCGGAAGACAGTCACATCTTTGCCCGCCGCCCATTCATTTTTCTTTTCTTTTATCATTTTAACGGCAGAATAACCACCGCAACCAGCAATAATCCACTATGGCTCATTTTTTCAACCTCAAAGGCTTTCTGGAAGAATTCAAGGCATTCGCCCTTAAAGGGAACGTTATTGACCTGGCGGTGGCCGTCGTCATCGGCGGCGCATTCAACAAAATCGTCTCCGTCTTCGTCTCCAGCATCATCACCCCCATCATCGGCTACCTTACTTCCGGGGTCAACCTGGCATACCTGGTGCTGAAGCTGGGCGATGTGGAATTAAAATACGGGGAATTGCTTCAGGCGACCATTGACTTCCTCATCATCGCCTTCTCCGTCTTTGTAGCTATCAAGCTGATCGGAGCCCTGAGGCGCAAGAGCGAAGAAGCTCCGGCCGCCCCTGCTCCCAAGCCGGATGACGTCGTCCTCCTGGAACAGATCCGGGACATCCTGCAAAAACAGGCGGACGCCAAATAAGCCCTTTTGAACGGTTCATGCCGGTTCCATTCGGGACCGGCATATTTTTTCCTCTTTACTTGTTCCGCCGCAGACGGGAAAGTGATTGCATGACTTCTCCGCTGCGCCTTTTAGCCTTTGCCCTCCTTCTTGCTCCGTCCCTGCTTCCGGCGGCGGAAAACCAGCGCTTCATTCTGGAACGCCCCTATCCGGTGGCGGAAATCCCGGAACCTGACCGCAGCCTTCCCGTCACCAACGTAATCCTGATGATTGGAGACGGCATGGGCATCCACCACCTTTCCGCCGCATGGGCAGCCAACAGAGGACGCTTATTTATTGAGAACTGCCCGGTTACGGGTATTTCCAAAACATGGTGCGCGGACAAGCTGGTCACGGACTCCGCCGCTGCGGGCACCGCCATGGCGACGGGAACCAAGACGCTTTATCATCGAGTCGCCGTATGCCCCAAGGGCAACAGGCTGGATTCCCTGGTGGACAAGGCGGCGGACATGGGCAAATCCACCGGCGTTATCGCCACCTGCGAGCTGAATGACGCCACCCCGGCATCTTTCTGCGCCAATAATGAAAAAAGATCGGATGCCTACGGCATCATTGGGGATTACCCCCGTTCCCGTGCCGATTTCATCTTTGGCGGCGGCGGCAAATACTTCACGCAGAGGCCGGACGGCAGGGATATCTTCCAGGAAATGCAGGCGCAGGGATACCGCGTCGCCCGCACCTGGGAAGAAGCCGGCGCCTTGCCTCCCGGAAAAACGCTGGCCGTCACCGCTCCGGGGAATCTTCCCCCGCCCTCCAAGCGGGGAGACGTTTTCCGCCAAGCCGCACTGAAAGCCCTGGACACCCTTTCCCGGAATCCCGACGGATTTTTCCTGATGATTGAAGGGTCCAACATCGACAAGGCAGCCCACAGCAACAACCTGGAAGAAATGATGGAAGAACTCCTTGATTTTGACCGGACTGCGGGAGCCGTGCTTGACTGGGCCTCCAAACACCCCGGCACCCTGGTCGTCATCACGGCGGACCATAATACGGGGGCATTCGCGCTCACGGGCGGCAGCCGGGAAAAGGGGGAAATAACGGCCCGGTTCGGTTCCGGCAGTCATGACGGCGTGGCCGTTCCGGTGTACGCTTTCGGCGCGGGAAGCGGTGCTTTCACCGGCATTTATGAAAATACGGCCATCTTCAGCAAGATCATGGATGCCTTTAAAAAAGGTGCGGGCAAACCCGTGCGTTAGGTACCCTGTCAAGGCTGTGGCCTGTCCATGCGCCGCGCCACCAGCCCGGCCCCGGCGGTAGCCACGCCGCCTATCAGGAACACCGCTTGCGGGCCGCCCGTATTCATCCAGATCACGCCGCCCAGCACTCCGTAAGCGATAGAAGCCACATGGTTGATGGCCAGCCCAGTGTAAATGCTTGGCGTAATGTCTTCCGGCTTCTCGCAGATGCGGGCCACGTAGGTGCTCCGGGCCATACCCAGGGCGAACAGCAGGTTGTCCAGGACAAAGCAGGCGGTCACTACCCCCACGGCCCAATGCAGAGGCAGCAGTTCCGGCGCGAAGGCGTATGCCAGACACAGGAGGGACAGCGCCACGCTGTCGAAAATCGTCACCTTCCGTTCCCCATAGCGCTTGATGCTCCAGCCGATAAGGGGTTGAGTAACCAGTCCGATGGCACCGGCCATGAGCAGGGTTTTTCCGATATATCCGGGAGGCTGGCCCAGCGTGCTGACCATCAGCCAGAAACCAAAGGTCAGATAAAGCTGCTTGCGGATGCCGTGCAGAATTTCCAACCCATAATAAACAGCATACCTGCGCTTGAAGACGAAACATTGCCTCCAGCCACGCCGCTGCGGGAAGACGGGCGTCTTTACCCGGCTCAGGAACAGGAACGCCAGCAGGCACACGCCCCCCGTGACGAAAAAGTCCACGGCAAAGGACTGGTTGAATTTCCACTTGATCCACACGCACAGCGCCCCCAGCAGCGCGGCAGCCGTTCCCAGAGCCTTCATCTGGCCAAGCCGCAGGCTGCGGTTTTCCGGCCTTGCCGTATGAATGACAATGGTATCAATCATGCCCATCAGGATATGCTGGCCCAGGCTCACCGTCAGAATCCATGCGGACAGGGTCCACAGGCTGGTTCCGGCGCCGCAGAAAGCCAGCGCGTACATGCCGCCGAACATCAGCAGGCACGCCACCCCGGCCACGCGGACCTCATTAAACATGAAAAGCAGGCTGACCACAAAAAGAGACAGGATGCCGGGCAATTCCCGGGGGAATTCAATCAGCCCGCGCATCTCCACGTCAAGATGCTGGGCATCACGCAGAAAATTGCTGAAAACGAGATCATACACACCGCTTCCGAACTGGCCCAGAAAAAGCGCCAGCAGCACAAATACCATCGTCTTCCTGATGCGGGGGGAAGCGGCTCCATTCATAGCGCGGGAATACTCTCACAGGCGCCCGGACGGAACAACCGCTATTTTCATGTGCCGGTTTTCTCTGCATTTGCAAAAATAACCTCGAAACGGAATTTTCCCGGAAAATGCCGCGTATTTACGTACGCTATGATTTCCAAGTGTACCTTTTCCGCCACGGTTTTCAGCCTGTTTTCCCTTTGCTGGGGCGCCCCATCCGCTCCGGTTCTCGAAGCGCCCCATATCATTCCCCTGCCCGCCACCATGCGCGTCCAAACCGGAGAAAGCGGGTTTTCCCTGAAAAACGGCGTCAGGCTCCCGGAAAAAAATCCTCTTTCCAGGCAGGCGGAACGGATTTTCCGCGACAACGGGATCAATACGGCCCTGGTTAAAAACAACGCGGACATCATCTTTACGGAAGACGCTTCCCTGGGCAGGGAAGGCTACCGCCTTGCCGTAACGCCGGATTCCATCTCCATTGCTTCCGGTTCCGTGAACGGAGCCCTGTATGCCCTTCAATCCCTCGTTCAAAGCATCGCTGCCGACAAAAACGGAGCTCCGGCCCTGCCCCGGATGGACGTAAAAGACCAGCCCCGCTTTTCATGGCGGGGCCTGATGGTAGACAGCTGCCGCCACATGATGCCCGTGCGGGACATCAAAAAAGTGCTGGACCTGATGGAACGGTACAAATTCAACACCCTGCACTGGCATCTGACGGACGACCAGGGGTGGCGTCTCCCAATCGCCAAGTACCCCAGGCTGACAACCGTGGGAGGCGCCCGGGCTCAATCCCCCGTCATCGGCAACCGCAATAAGGGAGACGACATCCCCTACTCCGGCCATTACACCGCGGATGAAATCCGGGATGTGGTGCGGTACGCCAGAGACCGGGGCATTACCGTCATTCCGGAAGTGGAAATGCCGGGCCATGCCTCCGCAGCCATCGCCGCATATCCGGAACTTGGGAATACGGACATCCCGGGCTATGCGCCCAGGGTACAGGAAACCTGGGGCGTACACTCCTATACCTTCTCCCCCACGGAAAAAACCTTCCGTTTCCTGGAAGACGTCATTGATGAAATATGCGCCCTGTTCCCGGACAGCCCCTACATCCACATCGGAGGGGATGAAGCGCCCAAGAACCAGTGGAAACAGTCCCCCACCGCCCAGCGGATCATGAAGGACAACGGCCTGGCCAATGAACACGAGCTCCAGAGCTACTTCATCCGCCGCGTGGAAAAAATGATCAATAACCGCGGAAAAAGGCTCATTGGCTGGGATGAAATCCAGGAAGGGGGCCTTTCCCCCACCGCTACCATGATGGTTTGGCGCAGCCAAATGCCGCACATCGCCGCACAAACCCTGGCACGGGGCAACGATATTGTGATGACGCCCAACAGCCACCTGTACTTTGACTATGACCAGGGGCCCGGAAAACCCGCTGCCCCCGAATACGAGACGATTAACAACAATCAGCTGACCTGGCAGCATGTTTACGGACTGGAACCGGTTCCTCAGGGAACGCCCCGGGAACGGGAAAAGCAGGTGCTGGGCTGCCAGGCGAACATCTGGACGGAATACATCCCGAACCTGCCGAAATGGGAATACCATGTCTTCCCCCGCGCCCTGGCGCTGGCGGAAGTTGCCTGGACCCCGCAGGAGCTAAAAAATGAGAAAGATTTCCGTAAACGCCTCGACCGCCAGCTTCCCTTCCTGGACGCCCGCGGCGTCAATTACAAAAGACCGGACAATGGAGCCCCCGCACAGCCGGAGGCCGTCATTACGCGGGAACGCCGTTAAGCACGGCAGACGGGTTCCTGCGGCGCCTCCTTCCGGAGGCCGCATTATGGGCTAGCCAACCTTCATGAAAACCATTACATTGGCGGCATTATGAATTTGGAACTGCTTCGTCAGGTTTGCGTGACTCCGGGCGCTCCGGGGTTTGAAGACAAAATCCGCGATTTCATCATCCAGGAAGTGGCCCCGCTGGTGGACGCCGTGCGCGTGGACAACATGGGCAGCGTGATTGCCATCGTGGAAGGCAAAAACACGGAAAAAACCATGATGGCCGCCGCCCACATGGATGAAATCGGGTTCATGGTCCGTCACATCGACGACAAGGGGTTCATCAAATTCCTGCCTCTGGGCGGCTTTGACGCCAAGACGCTGACGGCCCAGCGCGTCATCGTCCACGGTAAAAAAGACCTCATCGGCGTCATGGGCGTGAAACCCATCCACGTCATGTCCCCGGCGGAACGTACCAAGCTGCCGGAAGTGACCGACTTCTTCATTGACCTGGGCATGAGCAAGGAAGAAGTGGAAAAATACGTTTCCGTAGGCGACTCCGTTACCCGTGAACGGGATTTGGTGGAAATGGGGGATTGCGTGAACGTCAAATCTCTGGACAACCGCGCCGGATGCTACGTGCTGATTGAAGCCCTCCGCGCCATCAAGGCTTCCAGGAAAAAACCCTCCTGCAACTTCGTGGCCGCCTTTACCGTTCAGGAGGAAGTGGGCCTGAGAGGCGCGCAGGCCGGCACGCTGGACATCCAACCGGATTTCTCCATTGCCCTGGACGTCACCATCGCCTGTGACATTCCTGGAACTCCGGCGCACGACCAGGTTTCCCACCTGGGCGCAGGCGCCGCCATCAAGCTGTATGACGGTTCCGTCATTGCAGACCGCCGCATGGTCAAGTTCATGAAGGCCATGGCAGACGCCAACAAAATTAAATGGCAGACGGAAATGCTGCCGGCGGGAGGCACGGATGCCGGAGCCATGCAGAAATTCGTTCCGGGCGGTTCCATTGCCGGGGCCATTTCCGTTCCCACCCGCAATGTGCACCAGGTTATTGAAATGGCTCACAAAGACGACCTGGACGCTTCCGTAGCGCTTCTGACCGCCTGCGCCATGAACGTGGACAAATGGGACTGGTCCTGGAACTCCGTCAACGAATGCCCGGCGGAAAAACCCGCCAAGGTCGCAAAAACGGCAGCCAAGCCTGCCAAAGCCGCTGCCAAGAAGAAAAAGGCCAAATAACAGGTCTGGCCATTCATTCATCACTACCCGGCAGGCCGCACCGGAAACGGAGGCGGCCTGCCTGTTTTCAGCCTCCTTCAAATGTTCCGGCAAACTCCGGACACCGTCCTCTCCCATTCAGCCAGGCATACCGCAGGTTCCTGCGTCACCCCCCCGGAGGCTTTTTCAAACGGCCCTGCCATAAAAAAATCCTCCGGCATCTCGCAATGCCGGAGGAGAGACAATCCTGAAAAAGAAAGTTACTTGGCGGCGGGGGCGGACGCTTCCTTCTGGGCGGGAGCGGGGGCCGGAACTGCTTCTACCTCCACATCTTCCTCCACTTCCACATCTTCTTCCGGACCGGCAGCGCCGGTCTGCTTCATGGCGTCCTTCAGGGCCTGGCTTCCGTAAAAGTCGGCCTGCTGCAAACGCTGCATGTCAGTCATCATGCCCATGAAAATGGGCAGAAGCTCGGCCTGGCGCGCCTGCATGGCGGCATCCATTTCAGCCTGAACCTTCTGGGCGCTCTTGGAAAGGGCTTCCCCCTTTTCATTGATCTTTGCCATCTTTTCCGCAACCGCATCTGCAGTGGCCTTGTCCTTCACCGTGCTGAGCGTAGCGGACATTTCCTTCATCAACGCCAGCATCTGATCAGCGGCTTCCTTCGCTTCCTTGGAAACTTCAGCGGCCGGCGCAACGGGCGCGGCAGGAGTTTCAGCGGCGGGTGCCGGAGCAGGGGCATCCTGGGCGGAAGCCATACCTGCAAATGCCAGGGCACATGCCGAACTAATTGTTACAATGCTCTTCATAACGTTTCCGTTGTACAGGCTCGCCATGCACGCGTCAATGAATCATTGTGTAACGGCTCCCCGTGATGCCGCAGAAAGAGGAATTTGCGTTTTTCCTCCCTTGAAGGATTTTTTCAGTTGCATCTTTTTAGAATTATTATAAATTTACTTCCGATGACTAAGACCATAGAAAACCTGAAAGCTGCCATTACGGGCGAAAGCACCGCCTCCGCCACTTACGCGGCCTATGCCGCCAAAGCCGCCCAGGAAGGGCAGCCCCTTATTCAGAAATTGTTTGAAGCCGCCTCCAAGGCGGAATCCGTCCACGCCGCCAACCACAACAAGGTTCTGGAAAAGCTGGGGGCAACAATGGAGCCCATCGATATCCAGATCCATGTAGGAACCACCGCGGAAAACCTGAAAGCCGCCATTGCCGGGGAAACCCATGAATTTGAAAGCATGTATCCGGAATTCATCGCTGTGGCGGAAGAAGAAGGGCAGAAAGCCGCCGTCCGTTCCTTCACGTGGGCCACGGAAGCGGAAAAAGAACATGCCGATTTTTATTCCGTCGCCCTGAAGGCCCTGGAAAGCGGAGATACCAGTTCCCTGCCCAGGCAATACTGGATATGCCTGGTTTGCGGAGATACGTTCAAATCTCTGGAAGGCGTGGATGCGTGCCCCCTCTGCGGCACCAAGGCTGAAAAATTCCTCGTCATCGGATAAATTCCGTTTGAGCACCGGAGGCCGTCCTCGGCACCCAGGAACCGCCCGGAACATTCCGGGCGGTTTTCTGTTTTTGCCGCAGCAGTCCATGGAAGAAAACCCTTCCCTTTTTCCGGAGGCGGCCCACACCGGAAAAAGCTTCTCCAACATTCTGCTTGCGATTCATTTTAAAACTCTTATAATTTTTCTTCGCTTTAAGCAGGAAGCATTCTTTATCCCTCCTTTGCGATGATCCCTCCCCATGCATCCGCCGGTTCCGCAGAACGGTATCCGTCCGCATACGGCCTGTCGGCCGCTGTCTGCCAGGCTCTGCGCGCCGCGTTCATTCCCCGCCGCATGCGCTGCCTGTGGGCAGCCGGGCTTGCGGCGGTGCTGGCGGTCAATCCCTATGTGCTCAACGATGGCCAAAGCCTGCTGATGAGCAGCATGGGCATCGCCTGCTCCGCATCCCTGCTCTGCGGCACCATTCTTCTCTGCCTGAAATACCGCTTCACCGCCTATGTCCTTCTTCCCGCCATCATTCTGTTCAATGCGGGCCTGTACATGATGCAGATGCGGTACGGATTGGTCCTGAACCTTTCCGTGCTTTCCAGCATGGCGGAGACCAATTTCCAGGAAGCCTGCGCCTTCTGCACCCCCGCTTCCATTGCAGGAACTCTGCTTCTGGCCGGGTTTATCTACCTGGCCATCTACTGGAGCCGCCGTTCCCTGCGCCAAAAAGCCACGTGGGGCGTACTGGCATGCATTTGGGGCCTGTACGCGGCCCTTCTGCTGCTGAGCATTCCGGCAGCCTCCTACAGCTCGGAACCCCTTTATCTTTACTACACGTCTGACAAGGCCAAAGGCTGGCCTCTCGTGGATATTGCAATGACGTGCAAACTGGCGGACGAATACATCACCCAGGATGCGGGGCGTTTCAACACATTGCGGAATCTTCCGTCCTGCGCGGAGCCCCTTTCCCAGTGCGAAGCCCCAGACGACCTGGCCGTGGTTTTCCACATGGGGGAGAGTGTCCGGGGGGATCATCTTCCCCTGAACGGTTACCATCGGAACACAATGCCCCGGCTTTCCAAAGAGCCCAACGTCGTTTCCTTCCCCCACGCCACTTCCTTCGGCATCGTGACCAGAATTTCCGCCATCGGCATGTTTACGGATGCGGAACTGTGCCGCCGCACTCCCGGTCATTCCTCCTTCATTGACCTGTTCAACAAACACGGATTCCGCACCGTCCGTATCATGGACCTGAGCGGAGATTCCATTCATGATTATTCCCTGGGCATCCTGACACGGAACTGCCGTGAACGGAGACAGACGCCGCTCCAGCACCAGACGCCCGGAATGATGCAGGAACGAACTTCCCTGGTCATGGAAGAATCCCTGAAAAACTTCGGCCGCAACAGGCAGCTTTATATCATTTACAATAACGGGAGCCATATGGCGTTCAGCTATCCCGCGCAGGCGGAACGTTTTACCCCGGCATCCTGCAATATGGACGACCCCAAGGCCCGTCTGGAAGAAACCGTCAATGCCTATGACAATTCCATCGTCGACCTGGATGCCTCCATTCACCGCATGATTGCACTGTTGAAGAACAGGCCCGCCATTTATTTTTACTGCTCCGACCACGGCGTAGCGCTGGGAGAGGAAGGAAAAATGTTCCAGGGCCATATCCTGCCGCCTGTTTACCGGCCTGCCATGTTCATCTGGTATTCGGACGCCTTCGCCTCACGCTATCCGGACATGGTGCGCGCCCTGAAAGCCAACCGGCTGAAAGCCGTCTCCCACGACCACATCTTCCATACCCTTCTTTCCCTGGCTTCCATCCGGTCGGAAATCGTCAGGAATGACCTGAATCTGGCTTCTCCGGACGCGCGGGAAACTCCGGCCCCCCTCCAGCCGGAAACGCTGGCGGAATGGCTGCCCATTCCCGCACCGCCGCAGCCGTAACAGGAGGAAGCCTCCACGCGCTCCGCGAGAAACAACAGGATGCGGCGGCTCCTACCGCACCCGGACTTGCAGTGGATGGCCGATGCACTCCCGGACACGGCGCGCCTCCGCTTCCCAGCCGGCAGCGGACCGAATGGGAGAAGCCTTGTCCCAAACCGCCCCCATGTACCATTCAAAGGGCTCTCCGTTCGCGACCTTCCTGAGCCAGTAGGTACAGCCCTCCGCATCCACCGCACGGCCTTCCGGAACCCAGGGCACGATTACGGCGGTTCCCAGGCATCCGTCATCCTTCCGGGGCCTGCTCCATGTGGTCATCAGGCCGCCGGACTCCCGGTCCTCCATGACCGCTTCATAATCATTTCTGCGCTTTCCGGTATCCATTCCCACACCGGCCTTCACCGTTTCAGCCCCCCGGACGTTCAAGACGCTGCGGACTTTGGAGAAACGGTTTCCCGCATCCAGCGTCACCCTCCGCATCTCCGCCACACGCACGCCGCCGCCAATGTCCCACGGTGCATAAACCACCTCAAAAGCGGTCTGGACCGGGCCATTGTACAATGTCCGGGCGCTGGCCCAGTTTCCGGACACATGCGGTTTTCCATCCCTGAACACGGCAATGCCGCCGCAGCCCCGCCCCGGACCTACATTGTACATATCCAGTCCCCGACCGTGATCCCGGTGGTAATCCCCCCGTTTGTAAAATTCATTGATAACGGGAGCGCCCGCGCGCTTGCTCCATACATCCGTCCCACTGGAAACCAGGCCCTCTCCCTCAGGGGCAGGCCTGGCGACGGCCGGACCGTAAATCCGGTGCGCCGTAAGATCATTTTCCCATGCGAAATCATCCAGCCGCTCCGGTACCGGACGGCTGAAACAGACATCCGCGGAAGGCGCTTCGCCCAGGCAGGAATTCTCCAGAATCCAGAAATCACGAACCGTTCCGGGCCGGAAATTGCTCTGGAACAAAAGGGTATCCGTCGTTCCGTCACCATCCGTATCCGCCAGCTGATGCGGGATAATACATCCGTGACGAACGTCAAAAACGCGAAGGCCGGCGGCATCACCGGAACTTCCGGACGGCCATGGAACCGACACGGTCTCAGCAGGGCGGAACCTGCCCAGGGGATTCGTAACGGTCACGGTCTTCTTCTGCGGATGATCCCGGCCAATGACATATTTACGCAACTCACTCCCGGCCATCAGGTAGGCCCCTGCGCCGTACACCTCCGTATCTTTCCCGGAATAATGACCCGGCTTGTCCGCAATAGGCTGCACCCAGCCCAGCGCGCCCTCCTTGCTGACCGCATCACAGGCGGCCTTCCAGGCCTTACGGATGGAGGGAAGGTATTCATCCGCATCCAGATATCCCTGGTTCACTCCCCACAGCATCCCGTACATGATAAAAAGGGTGCCGCTCATCTCTTTCAAGGGAGGTTCGTCCGGATCCAGCAGGCTCGCATGCCAGGAACCGTCGGGCGACTGGCATTTTTTCAGGGCTGCCGCCAGACGTTTAAGCAAGTCTTCATAAAAGGGGCGGGAAGGCCAGTCCGCAGGCATGTCCTGCAAAATAAGAGGCAATCCGGCAATCACCCAGCCGTTGCCCCGGCTCCAGAACATCTTTTTCCCATTTGCCGCCGGAACGGTAAAATAGCGGGAATCCCGGAAAAACAGGCCCTCCTCCCGATCAAAAAGATAATCGCAGGTAAGCTTGTATTCCCTATCCATAAACTCCAGATAACGGCGGTCTCCGGTATAGGCCGCCAGTTTCACGAACACGGGAGGGGACATAAACAGGGCGTCCGACCAGCTCCAGCGGTCCTGGCAGCCCGGAGTCAGGAATTGGAGGGAAGCGGAGGAAGGCCGGTTCATCACCTTGTCCAGCACGGCGCGGATCTTTTCAGCTGCGGCGGGATTGCCATCTTCCATCGCCATCTCCATCCAGGCATGCCCCACGGCATGGTCGTCCGCATGATAATGCCGGTTCAGGGTCTTCCACCCCTGCTCTTCTCCCGCTTTTCTCAGCAACGGCAGCCCCGGCCCTTCCGGAACGGACAGGCCATATTGCACCAGGCCGGAATAAAAGGCACCGTAAGTCCAATGCAGCGGCGAACGTTTTTTGGGATGCTTCGCCTGCCATTCCGCCACCAGCTGAAGATTGTCCCGGATGGTCTTCTCATTCCAGTCTGCGGAAGCCCCGGAAACGGAAGTTCCTGCGGAAAGCATGGAAAGGACCGGCAACAGAAAGTATTTCTTCCATCCATTTTTTGAAAAGGCAAAGAAACGCATGTTATATTATACGGGAAAAGAAGGCTGGAATTTTCTTGTAACAAGAATTCTTCTTTTCCCGCGCTCCTCCAGACCGGGAAAGGGACGCAAGGGCATATATGGTGCCATGACGGAAAAGAAAGCTGTGTTATCAATCATTTTTCTACCGTCACATACTATATATAGCATATGAATAATTATTTAACACATTATTTATACATTTTTCTTGCGGGAGGTCTCTTTCTGTGGTTCATTGCGTTCCAGCGCAGGTAACGGAAGACGGTGAAAATCCGTCGCGGACGCGCCGCTGTAACCGGTAGACGATGGACCGGACACTGGCTGCCCAGGCAGCCGGGAAGTCCCCATCACATGTCGCACCGGAAGCCAGAAGACGACCTGATGCTGCCGTATTCCCATCCCGCGGACAGGATGAACATACGCACAGGTCTTCGGCATGCCCCCCTTTCCGGGAATGCGCGCATGCGGTCGGCCCCTGCCTATGGTTTTTCCAGGCTTTTGCCCAGGCTCGCGGATGAGCGGTCACCACCCTTTCCAAGCGAGACACCCATCATGGCAACAAGCATCATCAAACGTTCCGGGAAAAAGGAACAATACCAGGGCTATAAGATTGAAGAGGCCATTAGAAAAGCCTTCCACAGTTCCGGGACCGCCTACAACCGTTCCATCTATGAAGAGGTGGAAGCCAAGCTGAGCCATCAGGACAGCGCGCATGTGGAAGAGATTCAGGACATGATTGAACGCGCCCTGTTCCGCTCCGGATATTTTGACACGGCCAAGGCCTTCATCACCTACCGTTTCCTGCACAAAATGCAGCGCGAACAGCTTGGCGGCCTTTATTCCGGCAATACCTACGTGGACTGCAAGCAGACGGTAGAGGAATATATCGGGCAAAGCGACTGGCGCATTGCCGCCAACTCCAATACCACGTATTCCAATGCGGGGCTCATCAACAACACGGCGGGCAAGGTAATCGCCAACTATTGGCTGGACCAGGTTTACTCCGCACGGGAAGGAGCCGCGCACCGGGAAGGGGATTACCACATCCATGACCTGGATTGCCTGACCGGATACTGCGCCGGATGGAGCCTCCGCAACCTGCTCAATGAAGGATTCAACGGAGTGCGCAGCCGCGTGAACAGCAGACCGCCCCGCCACTTCCGGGAAGCCCTGGGCCAGATGGCGAACTTTCTGGGCATTCTGCAAAGCGAATGGGCCGGCGCCCAGGCCTTCAGCTCCTTTGACACTTTCCTGGCACCCTACGTTTTCAAGGACCAGACGGACTTCCCCCGCATCAAGAAAGACATCCGCAGTTTTGTCTACAACCTGAACGTACCCTCGCGCTGGGGGCAATCTCCCTTTACCAATGTCACGATCGACTGGACTGTGCCGCGCGACCTGCGGGACCAGGCCCCCTTCAGCGGAGGGGAACACCTCTTTGAAGGAATAGAAGACGCGAACCTGCTCGCCCTGGCGAGGGAACGCGGGGCAAACAAGCTGACGGAACTGACCTACAAGCATTTCCAGAAGGAAATGAACCTGATCAACAAGGCCTTTTACGAAGTTCTCACGGAAGGGGACAGCACCGGACAGCCCTTTACCTTCCCCATCCCCACCGTCAACATCACGGAAGACTTTGACTGGGAAGGGGAAAACGTGCCTCTCCTGTTTGAAAACGCCGCTAAAATCGGTTCCTCTTACTTCCAGAACTTCATCGGCAGCCAGTACACCGTCAATGAACACGGGGAACGCGTGCCTGACGAACGGGCCTACAAGCCGGATGCCGTGCGTTCCATGTGCTGCCGCCTCCAGCTGGACCTGCGGGAACTGCTCAAACGCGGCGGCGGTCTCTTCGGCTCCGCGGAAATGACCGGCTCCATCGGCGTGGTGACCATCAACCTGGCCCGGCTGGGCTACCTGTTCAAGCAAAACCGGGAGGCCCTGTTCGCCAGGCTGGGAGAACTGCTGGACCTGGCCAAATCCTGCCTGGAAAAGAAAAGGGCCTTCGTTCAGGAAATGTATGACCGCGGCCTGTACCCCTACACCAAACGCTACCTGCCCACCTTCCGCAACCATTTCTCCACCATCGGCGTCAACGGCATGAACGAGCTGTTGCGCAATTTCTCCAACGATACGATGGACATTACCTCTGAAGAAGGCAGGGCCTTTGCTGAAGAGATCCTGGAATTCATCCGCTTGCGCATGCAGGAGTACCAGGAGGAAACCGGCAACCTGTACAACCTGGAAGCCACGCCCGCGGAAGGCACCACGCACCGCTTCGCCCGCGAAGACCAGAAACGCTATCCTGACATCATCCAGGCCGGCCCCGTGGGGCAGCGTTATTACACGAACAGCTCCCAGCTTCCCGTGGACCACACAAGCGACCTGTTCCGGGCGCTCCAGCTTCAGGATGAACTTCAATGCTGCTACACGGGAGGAACCGTCTTCCACATGTACATGAACGAAGCCATCAGCTCCCCGGAAGCCTGCCGGGACATTGTCCGCAAAGTGCTGACCCGCTTCCGCATGCCGTACCTCACCGTCACCCCGCTCTTCTCCGTTTGCGAGAAGCACGGCTATCTGCGCGGGGAGCACGAATACTGCCCCTTCTGCGATGAGGAGCTGCTCCACATCCACAGGCATGAATAAAATCCCTTTTCCAATAGGCTCCCGACTTCAAACCCAACCATTAATACGACAATGACCAAACAGGAAATATTAAGCAAATACGCACAGGACCGGACCCGCTGCACCGTTTACACGCGCGTCATGGGCTATCACCGCCCTGTAGAAACTTTCAACGCCGGCAAACAGGGCGAGTTCCATGACCGCGTCCACTTCGTGGAACCGGGCCGCCCCTGCTCCTGCTCCGCCCAAACGGAACAGCCGCGATAATTCTCCCAACAACATATGCGAAGTCGATGGGAACGGGTCGGGGCATAGCAGACATCACGCCGCTCACCTTGCTGGATTTTCCAAATAAGGTGGCCTGCATCTTCTGGCTGAGAGGCTGTAATTTGTTTTGTCAGTACTGTTACAACGTCTCCCTGGTCAGGGGAACGGATTCTCCTGCCGGAGACCGGACGGACTATCTTGATTTTCTCAGAGATCGGGTGGGATTTCTGGATGGGGTGGTTCTGTCCGGAGGCGAGTGCACGCTGTGTCCCGACCTTATCCCTATCTGCCGCAATATACGGCAGCTTGGCTTCGCAGTCAAAATAGACACCAACGGCACCCGGCCCGGCGTGGTGAAAACGCTGGTGGAGGAAGGGCTTTGCGATTATATTGCCCTGGATTACAAAGCGCCGGAAAAACTGTTCGGCTCCATTACCGGGCGTCCGGATTTATTCCCCTGCTTCACTCAAACGCTGGATTATCTGATCAACAGAAATTTCCCGTTTGAGGTTCGAACGACAATCCACTCCGGCCTTCTCGGGGAAAAGGAAATCAACCAGATCAGCGGGGATTTGACGTCGCGCGGCTATAGAGGAACCTACTACCTTCAGAATTTTTTTAATACAGAGGAAACACTCGGCCAAATCGGCGCTCCCGAACGGATGATTGACTTATCTCTGCTAAACACGCACATCCCCATAGGGTTGCGCAATTTTTCCATCACGGAGAAAGCTCCCGGCTCCAGCTCCGGGAAACGGCAGCCGTCCCCTCTGACATAATTTTTTTAAATAAAAGTTTCTATTTGTAAAATCGGGAAGTACCCTTCCGCCCGCCAACCATATTACCAGCTATTATTCATGAGTGAAACCCAAAACAAGCTGCTCAAGGCAGCTATCAGCCTGGCCGCCGCAGGAGTCGTCTTCTTCCTGCCTTTCGCTTCATGGGGAATCCAATTAAGCCCTATTGAAATCCGCGTCATCGCCATGTTCGTCATGGCGGCGCTCTTCTGGATTTTGGAACCCATCCCTATCTGGACCACCTCCGTGATGGTCATTACCCTGTCCCTGCTGTGCGTCTCCAACGGCTCTCTCTCATTTTTGATGCCGGAGCGCTATGACAAGGCGGCGGTATCCTCCATTCTGGATGACGCCATAGGCAAAGGGATCAATCCGGAGGTAGTCGGCAAATTGAAGGAAAATGTCGAAAACCGGTTAAATAAGAAAACCAAGCTGGACGCGGAAGAAGTGAGGATGACCCTGGGGTTCCAGCTCATGGACGCTTATGAAAAAATAGATCTGAACGCACAGGAACTGTCCCGTGAAGGAAAAACGGAAGAAGCCGCCGGGCAGGAATCCATAGCCGCCCAGCTCAAGACCGCGGCCGGGCGCCTGTACAGCAAGGAAATAACCGCGCGCATCCAGGGGCTGCAATTTGTCAACACCATGCAGCAAAAATCCACGATGGCCACCTTCGCGGATCCCATCATCATGCTTTTCCTGGGCGGCTTTTTCCTGGCTGCGGCCGCAACCAAATACAGGCTGGACATGAACCTGGCCAAAGTACTTTTAAAACCCTTCGGCACCAATCCCAAATTCGTACTTCTGGGGCTGATGTCCGTAACGGCTCTTTTCTCCATGTTTATGAGCAACACGGCTACGGCCGCCATGATGCTCGCCATCCTGACGCCGGTGCTGGCCCTGTTCACTCCGGAAGACAAAGGCCGCGCCGCCTTTGCCCTGGCCATCCCCATCGCCGCCAACCTCGGCGGCATTGGAACGCCTATCGGCACGCCCCCCAACGCAATCGCGCTGAAGGCGCTGCAGGGTATGGGGCTGGACGTCTCCTTCGGCAAATGGCTCATGTTCGGCATTCCTTTCGTCATCGTCATGATTCTGATTGCATGGCTTCTCCTGCTGTGGCTGTTCCCCATCTCCCAAAAGAAACTGGAACTGCAGGTGGGAGGGAAATTCCTGAGAACCCCCAAGGCCATTATCGTTTACGTCACCTTTGCCGTTACCGTCCTGCTGTGGGTAACGGGCAAGGGAGTACACGGGCTGGATTCCAATACCATCGCCATGATTCCCATCGCCGTCTTTGCCATTACGGAAACCATCACCAAGGAAGACTTGAAGAAAATGGGCTGGGACGTGCTCTGGCTGGTAGCCGGCGGCTTTGCCCTGGGGCTGGCCCTGCAAGACACCGGACTGGCAAAAAACCTGATCGGCTCCATTCCCTTTGCCGAATGGTCCCCCTTCCCGCTCATGGTGGGTACGGGAATCATCTGCCTGTTCATGGCCACCTTCATGAGCCATACGGCTACGGCCTCCCTGCTCATTCCGATTATCGCCGTTGTCGGCGTCAACATGGGTGACAACCTGGCTCCCATGGGCGGCGTTACCGCCCTGCTGGTATCCGTGGCCTTCGCCTCCTCCCTGGGCATGAGCCTTCCCATCAGCACCCCTCCCAACGCCCTGGCCTATGCCACCGGCCTGGTCAGCTCCAAGGGAATGGCCATTTCCGGCGTCATCCTGGGCATCCTGGGCATGGTTTTAACCTACGTCATGATGATGATTCTTGCCCAATGCCATGCTTTTTAAGTAAGGTAATGTTCCATGCCGGGACATGTTGCCCCGGCATGGCCAACATCAACGGGAAAAGCGCCCTATGATCATTGAACAGGAAGAATTCCAGAAAAAACTAAAACGCATCAATCTGGCGTACTTCTCCGATCCGGACCGCATTATTGCCATCAGCAGGGGAAACAGCGTCGTCCGTCAGGGGGAACAGAACAAAAGGCTTTACCTGATTTTATCCGGCAGCGTGGTTTCCTACCGCCACGTCGTTAAAGAAGACCCGGAAACAGCTTCCACTTCCCACAAAATCTACAAGGCGTTCCGGGCCGGTCCCGGAGACTATTTGGGAGTGCAGAGTTTCTTTTCCGGATGGTTCCGCAGCTCCTCCGATCTCATTGCGGAAACTGATTTGGAACTGGCCTATATCGACACCGCCACCCCTGCCGTGGACGTGGAACACTACGGCACGCTCCTGGAACAGTTTGTTCCCGCCATTGTCCATGAACTGGCGGCGCGCAATACCCGCGTCTTTGACCGCACTGCGGAAAAGGAAGAAGCGCTGCGGATGCTCCACCGTTCTGAAATGGCCGCCACCCTGGGGCAATTATCCGCCGGAATAGCCCATGAGCTCAACAATTCCCTGGGAGTCCTGTCCCGTAAAACAGACTTTGTTCTGGAAACCCTGGACAACATGTTCCGCCAGGAAAACGCCTTCCGCTACACCCTGTACAACAAAGGGTTGGAAGGGGCTTCCTCCGCATCCACTTCCGAACAGCGCAGGCTGGCGCGCCAGTTTGAAAAAAATTATGGGCTTTCCCAGGACGTGGCCAAGGCCCTGGCCCTGATTCCGGACATACAGAATCAGCCGGAGCTGCTGAACAAGCCATTCCTCAGCCAGCTGGAACAAAACCTCCCTTATTGGGAATTGGGACACGACCTGCATGACATGAAACTGGCTGTCAGGCACGCTACAGCCATTGTCCGTTCCGTTCGCCTGCTGGGAGGAGGCAACACCAGACGGGAAGAAGGGGTAAACGTGACGGATTCCCTTACGGAAGCTGTTGCTCTGGTCAAGTCCAGTCTGCGCGGCGTTGATTTTGAAATGATCCTGCCTCCCAGAGACTCCGTGCCCGGCATCTTCGCAGATATGACGGAGCTCGTTCAAATTTGGATTAACCTGCTTCAGAACGCCTGCGACGCGCTGAAAATAGAAAATACCCCCAACCCTTCCATCCACGTAGAATGCCGGGTGGAAAAAATCAGCAGCAAGGACCAGACATCCCATACCACCCGTGAAATTCTGGTCTCTGTCACAGACAACGGCCCCGGCGTCCCAAAGGACCTGCATGAAAAAATTTTCCGTCCCAACTTCACTACCAAAAAGAAAGGTCTTTCCTTCGGCCTGGGGCTGGGGCTCACCATCGTCCGGCGCATTGTGGACAGCTACGGCGGCCGCATCCGCCTGGAGAGCGTTCCGGGCCATACCGTTTTTACGATAGTCATACCAACCATCAACAATCATGGAAAAAATTAACATCATTTGCGTGGACGACCAGCCGGAAGTCCTGGACAGCGTTTTGCGCGACCTTCGTCCGCTGAATTCCTGCTTCCGCCTGGAAGGGGTGGAATCCGCATCCGAATGCCGCGAGCTATTGGAAGAATTCGACCAGGACGGAGAACTGACGGGACTGATTATTTCCGACCACGTCATGCCGGGAGGTTCAGGAGTAGAGTTGCTTGGAGGCATCGCCAAAGACGACCGTTTTGCCGGGACACGCAAAATCCTGCTGACCGGCCAGGCCACCCACGCGGACACCATCCAGGCCGTCAATGACGCACACATTGACAACTATCTGGAAAAGCCTTGGGATCCCGCCGTTCTCCTTGCGACCGCCCGCAAACTGCTGACCAGGTTCATCATGGACAAGGGCATCGACCATATGCCCTATATGTCCTGCCTGGACCAGGGCACTCTGCTGGATTACCTGCGGAGAAACTGACGGGTCTGGAAGGCATACGCCGCACCCTCTACTTTTTCAACGCACGCACTCTCATCCGTGACGGGCATTCCCCCGCCCTTCGTCAAGGAAGGAAACAAAACCGCTAACCGTCTTTATGTTTGATATCCTGCTCCATCATAACACCCTGGTTCTCTTTGGAATCATCTTTTTCGGCATCGCTCTCGGCAGCATTAAAATATACGGACTGAACCTGGGTCTTTCCGGCGTTCTTTTCGTGGCTCTGGCCGCCGGCCACTACCGCCTGGCCATTCCCGACGGCGTAGGGCAGCTGGGCCTGGCGCTCTTTGTGTACTGCGTGGGCCTCAGCGCGGGCAACCGCTTCTTTTCCGCCATCGCCAAGCAGGGCAGCAAACTGGCCATCATGTCTGCGGTGATTGTAGGAGTGTCAGCTTTATTCACTTGCCTTTTCGGCATCTGGTTCAAAGTTCCCGCGGGAATCTCTTCCGGCATCTTTGCCGGCGCATGCACCAGCACTCCGGCGCTGGCGGCCGCCACGGAAAGCCTGCCGGGAGCCTCCGGAAGCGGCGTCAGCATCGGTTACGGCATCGCCTATCCATTCGGCGTGGTGGGCGTGGTCCTTTTCGTCCAGCTTCTGCCGCGCCTGCTGCACTTTGACCTCAACAAAGAGGCCAAAGCCATGCATTCCAAACAGGAGGTCAGCATCATTTCCCGCCTTGTCCGCGTCACACAGCCCAACCTGATAGGCCAGAACATTGCGGACTGCAAGCTACTGGACGGCCTGCACTGCATGGTCACCCGCGTGGTTCGCAACGACAGGCTGATGCCCCTGACTCCGGAAGACACGTTCCGGGAAGGAACGGAAGTCCTCATCGTGGGCAACAGCGACACTATGCCCCACGACATCGCCTTTCTGGGGGAAGTATGCGACAATCCCTACCCCATGGACTCCCAGAAGGAGCGCCGCAAACTGATTCTGACAAACAAAAACTATGCCGGGCACAAGCTCCGCGACCTGAAAACCCTGCGTACGGACGGTATCATTATCTCCCGCATTTCCCGCCTGGGCTTCACTTTCGTCCCCACGGGGGAAACCACGCTGGAACGCAACGACGTGCTGACCGTGGTGGGGTCCCCGGAAAACCTTACCAAATACGGGGACAAAATCGGCCACCGCAGCCAGGACATGAACCAGACGGACCTGCTTTCCCTGGGCTTCGGCCTCTCCCTGGGCATCATTCTTGGCCTGGTCAACTTCAGCCTCGGCAACGGCGCGGGAATCTCCCTGGGTATTGCGGGAGGCCCCCTCATCGTCGCCCTGCTGCTCGGCCACTTCGGACGGCTGGGCCCCATCGTCGGCTACATCCCGCGCCCCACGCGCCTTCTTTTACAGGACCTGGGGCTGGTCTTCTTCCTGGCTGACGCCGGCATCAAGGGCGGAGCGGACCTGGTGGATACGGTAGCCACCCACGGCGCGGCCGTCTTCATCATGGGCGTTATCGTCACCTGCTCCGGCATGTTTGCCGGTTACTTCGTGGGCATGAAGGTCTTCAAGATGAACATTCTGGAATGCCTGGGCGGCATCTGCGGCGGCATGACCTCCACCCCGGCCCTGGGAGCCATCGCCAGCAAAACGGACTCCCAGGCTCCCGTGGTCAGCTACGCCACCGCCTACCCCGTGGCCCTTATCCTGATGACCATCATTGCCAAGGTCATCATCCAGACCATCGGCGGCGTGGTGGGAATTTGACAATGGCAGAGATCATCTGACCTGAAAACTATTATCTCTGTTTTACCACTTCAGCACGGGGTTCCATTCTTTTTCCGAATGGAACCCCGTTTTCATCATCTTGCGGGAGGGATAGACACAAAAATCATCCCGGATTCGGCTCCGAAAATCCACTGTCTCTCAGAATCAATGATCTCAATTCTCCATTTGAAAAAAATCCTTTTACCGTCAATAATTGATAATATCTATATCAATATCATTTTGATATAAAATAGAAATATAAGATGTTTTTTCATATTCAAAAAAATCATATTTTATTGACATTTTTCCAATTTATGTTGCCATGCATTTAAGTCTGCCTTTCATACCTTATGAAAAACATCCTCTGGCTTTTCCTCTTCAGCATGCTCATGTCTCCAGAGAGCTTTGGCACGCTGGCTTCATCTGAATCAGACATACAAACACTGCTTTCTGCAGGGCGGTCCTCCTTCATTGCCGGGAAAATCCGGGAAGTCCTGCGCAGCCGGCTTGATTCCGGCCCGCTTACCTCCGACAAAATACGAAAACTGATTCAATCCCCTCAAGTGGCGGCATTGTGCTGCCTGCACCAATTTTTCAATACTGCCGAAGGAGGGAAACCTTTCACTCAGGAGGAACTCAAGGATCAGATCTTCAGGAAATGGCTTTCCAGCCACCCGGAAGTATTCAACATGCTCGCCCAATCTGGTCCTGCCGGCAAAAGTACTCTTTCCGTTTTTTACCAAATCTGGAATACCAACGATCAGAATTTCAATCCCGCTGAACTCAGCATGGCATTGGGAGCCGGCCTTGTCGCAAACATCTTTTCTCCTGAAGAATGCATCGCCAAATTTAACTTCTACCGGGATTCTCATCACCACGCCAGATGCTATCCACAGGCAGAAACCTTGCAACCTTGGGAATGGGCCATCGTATTCCGGGGAAAAGAAGGTCTTGAAGATCTGGCATGGGCACAGCAATTTATCGCAGGGAAAAAAATCAGGCCGGAGAAAGCCGGAAGCAGATTTCCCGGATTCATTCCCTATCGTAAAAAAAATGACAAAGGTATCAGCGTCCATGCCGGAAGCGCTTTTTACGACCACAAGCCCATCACGCTGAAACTTTACACGGAATACGGAGGAGTATGCGGCGCCGTCTCCAAAGGCGCGGCTGGATTCCTGCGTTCCAAAGGAGTTCCCGCTTACCCGATTGGACAGCCGGGGCACTGCGCCTTCGTATGGAAACACCCCAATGGCCACTGGCAAATCGGCAACAATCTCGGCGGCTGGAATTGGGCCAGCGGCAGCGCTCAGATTCCTTGGAAAGGCCCTATTCAACTGGTGACGGCTTACGATTCATTCATTCATCATCCTCATGCGGAAGAATCGGCTTTAACATATTATCTGTCCTTCTGTACACAAAAACAGGAACATGTGGATTTGCTCTTGCGGGAAGCGCGTCAATTCAATCCCTTCAATTATCCTGCGTGGCAGCGTTATCTGGATATCAAGGCCAAAAACGCCAGCGACCGGAGAAAACTCGCCTTGCTCAGGGAACTGGCTCAAGCGATGCCCAACGAGCACAATCTCATTTGGCACGCGGCGAAAAGCGTGCTGAATATCCGGGAAAACAGGGTGAATCCCTATGAACTCTATGCCTGCACGCTCGGCCCCGACTGCACGCCCCATGCGGAAGAACTTTTTACCCGCCTAGTCTGGAACAGGTTAGTGGGGGATTGTCCTGAAATCAAAGGGATCGCCGAATACAAGCCGGGTTTTACCGGAAAACATCTGTCCCTATGGACCCAAAAGGGAGAACACGCCGTATGGACACCTAAAATGAAAAAATATTCGGTCAAAGTGATGCAAAAGTCCATTGAAGCGCTGACGGAAAGGGATAAGACGCAAAAATACTATGTGGAAACCTATCAAACCCTGTTAAGCATCTTGGGGGATGGGAAGTTAAACAGAGAGGGAAAAGAGTTTATTGAAAAAATTTCCGCCTCAACGGAAAAGAACGCGGGAATGAAACCCGGCTCCACGAAAATAAATTGATATGAAGAAGAAACCATCCATACGAATATGGTCATATATCGCGGCAATGCTCCTTTGCTCTTTCAGCTTCCTGCCCGTTTCGGCGGATTGCAAAGTTGAGGTAGACAAGTATATTCCCTATACTACTGCCAGCGGTTCCAAACCGGTTGCGTTGGGCGCGGCAGAAAAAGGATTGGGAAAAATCTCCAAAAAAGTATTGAGCGAAATTGCCCTCCAGGCCATCAAAAAAGCGAGCGGCCTCCTTACCCTGGCTGAGAATCTGAAAACGGATAAGGCTTTCCGCCACGTGCATATCGTTTATATCTATCGGTTTGTCCATCACGGAAAGGTAGAATCAGAATGGAAAATAGGCCACATGACCAATATATCCCGGTCCGGAGTGGACTACCATCCTCCAAAAGATATTTCTTACGTAGTAAAGGAAGGAAAAACAAAAATTAAAAATCTCTTGGAAAAACAATTAAAAGAAGATTGCAAAAACCATCAATAACCTGAACAGAAACATGAAATCCATATTAAACATATTCGCCATATTCTTCTCCTGCATGTTGGGGTTCATCAGCCAGACTGAGGCACAGGAAGAACAGCCGCAGCAGCCGGACGCACAGCAGCAGGAAGAAGAAAAAGATATCCCTGTCATCACCAACCCTGCTGTGTTTAATGAGAAGGATTTGGACAAGCTCCTGGAAAAACAGCGGGAATACATAAAAAAACATTATCCGGATTACAAAATCGTCATAGAGGGGCAAGAGCAGGATTATTTTGACAGCCGTCACTATTCGGAGTTTGATTTACAAAACGAAGACGAGGAATGGGTCCTGACCATCCGTTTCGATATTGAGGAAGCGTACCAGGCCTACATGAAAAAACATCAAAAGGAAATAGAACGGGAAGCGGCACGGCTCATCAGGGAGGGCCTCATCAAGATTGAATGATCGGCCTTTTCCTGTAACGAAGAGGAAACACGAACCAGCATTGGAACGTTCACGACCTTTCTTGTTTTCCCAGGGAAAAAACCATAACAGAATTCCATATGAATCATACTCTGAAATTCGTCGCAACCACAGGCATTGTTCTGTTTTTCCTTATGCTGAAAACAGGAAGTCTCGCGGCAGCGTGGGAAGAACAGCCGCGGCAGCCGGACGCACAGCAGCAGGAAGAAGAAAAAGATATCCCTGTCATCACCAACCCTGCTGTGTTTAATGAGAAGGATTTGGACAAGCTCCTGGAAAAACAGCGGGAATACATAAAAAAACATTATCCGGATTACAAAATCGTCATAGAGGGGCAAGAGCAGGATTATTTTGACAGCCGTCACTATTCGGAGTTTGATTTACAAAACGAAGACGAGGAATGGGTCCTGACCATCCGTTTCGATATTGAGGAAGCGTACCAGGCCTACATGAAAAAACATCAAAAGGAAATAGAACGGGAAGCGGCACGGCTCATCAGGGAGGGCCTCATCAAGATTGAATGATCAGCCTCTTCCTGTAGAAAAAGAGAGGAATATTGGCAAACCGACATTGGAACGCACCCGTCTTCTGTTACATGGGCGTTATAACTTCACTACCAAATCTTCTTAGCTTTCCATACAAATGAGGCGGCTATGATGCTCCCCACACCAAATACTGATCTTCATGATGGGAAAAAGTTCATCCAACAACAGAAAAAAGCCGTATTCTTTTTCGGTATTATTTACTTTAGCCTTGTTTCGTTGATCTTCCCGATTTTTTATCGGAGCAATTTACTGAATATCAATAGCCAGAATATTTTGAAAATCTTACGGGAAGACTATTCCACATAATTCCGCTTTTTATCATGAAGCCGGAGCATCAGGGTTTGTTTCCACCACCTCCAGGCAGACGGACTGGAAGGCCTTTTTCCAGCGGATGCGGATGCCGGCGTCCATCAGAAAGTCGCCTCCCAGCCTTCGTTCGTGAACATCCGTGAGAGAGCCGTCTTCATTCATGTTGATTTCCCGCACCAGGTACCTGGCGGAAGGATTCAGGCCTTTCAGGCGCAGGGGCGGAGGGGAATCCGCCAGCCATTTATCCATCAGCCAGGCGAAAACGACAGCCCGTTTTCCGTATACATACATCAGGGAGGCCACCCGGCTTTCATACGGGGAGGAAAGCCGGTACAAGTCACCGAACTGGACTACGGGGCGGATGCGCTTGTATTCCGCCAGAGCCCGTTTGGAAAAAACCATGTCCTCCTCCGTCATGTCACATGGCTGGAGTTCAAAACCAAGCCGGCCGGACATGGCCACGTCAAACCGGAATTTGAGCGGAGCGGAGCGGCCCGTCTGGTGGTTGGGGGAGGCGGTCACATGGGCGGCCATGGAAATAGCCGGGAACAGGTGGCCTATGCCCCACTGCATGAACACACGTTCATAAGCGTCCGTGTTGTCGGACGTCCAGAATTCATGATGCTTCCGCATGGTTCCATAGTCGGCGCGGCCTCCTCCGGAGGAACAGGCCTGGAATATCACATCCGGGAATTCCGCCGCCAGCGTCTCAAGAATACGTTCATAGCCCCGCACGTAGTCAATGGGCAGATTCCCCTGGCGGCAGGCATCCAGCCAGGGAGAGCCGGGGTCGGAAATTTTGCGGTTGCAATCCCATTTGACGTAGGAAATACCCGGATGCTCCCCAAGCAGCTTCCGCATGGCGTCAAGAATGTACCTGCATACATGAGGATTGCTCAGGTCCAGCAAATACTGGTTGCGTTCCAGCCTGTTTTCCCGATGCGGGAGACCGATGACCCACTCCGGATGGTTCTGATAAAGCTCCGAATGAGGGTTCACCATTTCCGGCTCCACCCAGATGCCGAAGCGTATTCCCAGTTTTTCCGTCTGGCGAATGAGGCCTTCCAGTCCATGAGGCAATTTAGCGCGGTTAACTTGCCAGTCCCCCAATCCGGCACGGGCGTCATTGCGGGGGAACCGGCCGCCAAACCAGCCGTCATCCAGCACGAAAAGCTCTATCCCCAAGTCTGCCGCACGTTTCATCATGCCGTGCAGCACTTTTTCCGTAAAGGTAAAATACACCCCCTCCCAGGAATTCAGCAAGGTCGGCCTCTCTGATTCTCCACCGCGCAGGCCGTAACGGCGCGCCCAGCGGTGGATGCGCCGGGAGGCCTCTCCCTTGCCGTTTTTACTGTGCGCCAGAATGAGGGGCGGTGTCTTGAACACACCGCCGCCGTCCAGCAGATAGGGCGCGGGAGCCATATCCAGCCCCGCTCCGGCAAAAAGGTAATGATACGGGCTGTGCCGGAACCATATCCGGTAATTGCCGGACCATGCCAGCGCCCCCAGAACCACCTCCCCGGAATCCTCCCGCGCCGGACCGTCCAGAGAGATGATGAATCCGGGGCTTCCCTCCTGGGCGGTGCGGGTGCCGGTTCCGGATACCAAAGCAAGTTCATGCCCCCGGGCCACTTCTTCCTCACTCATTATGGACTCGCCGCCCCAGGTGCCGCGGAAGCTGGTGACGAAATACCGTTCTGCGCGCAAACCCAGCTGTGCGGACGCCGCGCGGTGCAGGCGGATGCCTTCTTTCCCTTCGTTCCGAATCACCGCCCATTGCAGAAAAGTGTCCGATTCCCTGTGGGAGCGCACGTGGATTTCCACCCGCACAGGGTAGGAAGGGTCCTTCCCATAGAAGACGGCTTCTTCCCGGTCGTCATCCAGTTCCAGCACTTCCCAACCCAGGCATTCCAGGCTCAGGGAAAGAGCCCCGTCCGCCTGGGTCACGCAAATGCAGTACTCGCCGGACGCATTGGGAAGCCCTGTTACGGAATCCGCCAGGGAGGAATACAGGAGAGGAGCATCCGCGGCGTTTTCCAGGGCATCCTCCGGTTCACGCAGCCTCGGTCCGTAATAGGCGCGGCGCACACGGCCCTGTTCATCTTTGTACAGGGTCATCTGAGAAGAACGGGTCAGCAAATGAACGGAATCCGGAATCATGATCGGCAAATGCGGAAAGGGCCAGTTACTTATTCAGGCAGGCAAAAACGCTCCTGCCTTATCCACATTAAGGGCCTCCACGGACGGGGAAGTCAATGGCAAAATGACAGGAGTTCCCGAGCGTTTCCCCTACTCCTTCCACAGAAGGGAAGAGGGGCGGAATTTCATGGTTTTCGATTCATGCACCAGCAGCCTGCCGCCGTTTTCCGGATGGCGTACGATGCGGGCGCGGCGCCGCTTGACGCGGAAAGTGCCAAAGCCCCGGAATTTCACCAGCGACCGCCTCCGGACCGACCGCGCAATCGTCTCCAGCACCGCGTTCAACGCATGTTCCGCCTGCCGGGAAGTAACGTCATTCCCCAGCTCACGCTGGAGCTCCCGGATAAATTGTGTTTTATTCATAGGCCTCCCAGTATGAGGCCCCCGTTTCTCCGGTAAAGCGGCAACGGCGCACCCTCATTCCTGCCACTATACCCATACAAACGCCCCCTTCCATTCCGGCCTGCGAGTTTCCTCCTTGCCCCCGCAGGCTGGCCCCATTAAGGTTCAGGGGAAATGCCTGCCTCTGCCGCTGATGCCCCGTGCCCGGAACAAGCGTTCAACGCAACTGCGCTGAAGTGGCACACCTGCGCCTGGCTTCTGCTGCCCGTCCTGATATTCCTGGCCGGGTGGATGCACTGGTACGCCGCTCTCCCCCTCATGCTCCTGACGGCTGCGGGACTGGCGCCCCAAAAACGCAAGGAACCGCAAACAAGGGATTCCCTTCCCGCCTTCCCCCTGTTCACCCGCTCTTCATTTCTCGCCCTGGCGGCGTTTGCCGCCCTGATGACGCTTTCCGGCTGGGGGGAATGGGTCAACCAGCACCCTGACCATATCGTCAGAAACGCCTGCCTGCGTGAATTGGTAGCCAGCCCATGGCCCGTCATCTTTCCGGACGGGAACATGCTGGTTTACAACACGGGGTTCTGGCTGGTCCCAGCCCTGGCGGGAAAACTGGCGGGGCTGGACGCCGCACGCGTGTTTGTCGTTCTGTGGGGAACCTGGGGGCTGTTTCTTACCTGGCTGTGGCTCTGCGTTTTCTCCGGACGCCGTTCCCTGCTGCTCGCCCTGCTGATGGCGGCATTCGGTTCTCTGCTGAATTTCCAGTGCTGGCTGGGGCTGGACCTGTTCCGCCTGCATTACTTCGGCACGGCGGAACAAATCATGTGCAGCGCAAACGCTTCCATTCCAGTTCTGCTTTTTTTCATCTTCCTGGCTTCGGGACGCATGCCCCTGCCCTGGATACCCCTTCTGTTCGCAGCCACGGCCTTTTATTCCCCCCTCGCGGCCCTCGGTGGGCTTCCCCTGGCGGCCTGCCAGTGGTACCGTCAGTGGAGAGGCGTCCCCCCTCTCCGGGATGTCCTGCTCCATCCCTCCTTTTCGGCCTCCGTTCTGCTGGGAGTGTGCTTCCTTCTTTATTATGGGACGGTAAACGCGCCATCCTCCCACATGGGCATGCGGTCTTTTTATATGCATCCGGGGGATTTCCCGCTTATGGCGACCTCATTCCTGCTGTACGCCCTGTTCTGCTGGCGGGATTTCCGGAGGAATCCCCTCTTTATCTGTACTCTGGCAACCGGCCTGATTCTGCCTTTTTTTTACGTGAACGGAGACGTCAATGACCTGCTTTGCAAAGGAAGCGTTCCGGTCATGGCCTGCCTGCTTGCCTTTCTGGCTTCCTCCTGGACGCGGCATCCCGGTCTCCGCGTCTGGATATGGCTTCTGCTGGCGTTCGGAATGGCGCCCCGGTTCAACATTCCCTATTATTGCTGTTCTTCCAGCGCCCTCCAGGCATTTCTGGCGCCTCCGGCTTCGGAAACAGAGCCTTCTTCCTTCGTCAGCCGGGAGTGGAAGCAGCTCTTCTATGCGCCCCAGGCACGCCGTCAGGATGAATGGGGCCGCACCATGCACCACCCCGGGCACCGGTGGTATCCCTACTATTCCGGCACGTCGCGCCCATGGCTGCGCTGCATTTACCGTTTTTAACGGCAATCGCTCCGCCCCGGAAAAAGATTCCGCACGCTGCCTTTTTTAAAGGAGCCGGAGGGATGCCGGGAGGATTTTTTCGCTTCCTATAAAATAAACAAAAGAACTTTTGGAATTGTTCCCCGTCATCTTGGCTGGAGCATGAAAATACCGGACGTTCCCCGCATACATTCCGTTTCCTATTTGGGCTTGCGGGAAAACTCCGCCCAGGTTTCTTCAATAATTCCGGCAAGAGGTTTTCCATACTTGTCCACTTCACTCTTGGAGAACAGGCTCTTGATCAATTTTCCGGAAACAGGATCAATGATAAACACGGCGGGAGGTCCAAGAACCACATACGGCGCGCGGGGAGAATCCACACACCCCACGATTTTTGCGGCTTCTTCCGGAACCATTTTAAATTTAAACGTCCCCGGGGAATTGCCCGGCACCTGTTTGGTGTCCACCAGCCAAAATATAAATTTTTTCCCGGCGGCATTTTTGAAATTTGTTTTTTTGACATATTCCCGGGTAAAAATATTACACTGGGAACACCACGAAGAACCAGTAAGATAAATTACCAGCGGCAGCTTTTTCTTCATAGCTTCATTACGGAGTTTGTCAAAAACGGGACTGCCCGACTTATTAACTTCAGGTATCCTGTTTTTATTGGCAAACCCGAAAATGGGAGGACGCTGTTGAGCTATGCCGGCCTGAGGGGCAAACAGCCCTGAAACCGCTGCGGAACAACATAAAAAAAGGAAAGGCCTCATACGTGTTCCTACTATAGATACTATCCCGGGAGAGTCAAACAGCAAGCATTCCCCGGTTTCCAAGCAAAAAAGAAATGCTCTTTACACGGTCCATAGCAGGGCTATTCACTTGCCAAGTCCGGATGAAGCTGTAAGAATCCGCGCCATGAGAAAACTCCTGATCCGCTCCTGTCTGATTGCCGGGCTGGCCTGGACCTCTTCCTGCGCCTCCAACAAGGAAACGGCACCTCAGGACCCCGCCCCAGTTCCTGCCGTTCAGCCGGAACAAACCGCTTCAGCCAACCAGCCCGCACCCTGGGCGCCCGCTCCGGCGCAACAGGAGATTCTTCCAGAGGATGAGAATGAAGAATCCGCACCGGGGCCGGCTGTCTTGCCGGGCGATTTCCGCCCCGGACTGCGCACCCCCCGGCTGCCGGAAACCCTGCTGTACGATCTGGACGGCAAGTTGATTACCCCTGCCGCCCCATAATCTTTTCCCACCACCATGACTGCGATCATTCCCAAGGGTTTCCACCCCGAACCTTTTTCCTACCACCAGGAGCTTGAACTGGATATTGACGCCCTTTCCAATGCAGGCGACGGCATCGGCCGCGTGGACGGATGGGTGGTTTTCGTCCCCTTCGCCCTGCCGGGAGACCGTGTAAAGGCGCGCGTCTGGCGTAATGACAGGAACTATTCCTCCGCCGATCTGGTGGAAGTAATTAACCCCAGCCCGGACCGCGTGGAACCGGGCTGCCGCCTGTTCGGAACCTGCGGGGGATGCCAGTACCAGCATTTTTCCTATGACCGCCAGCTTCTCTGGAAGACCCGGCAGGTAGCGGATCTGCTCCGCTTGCAGGCAGGGCAGGAACTGCCCGTCAATCCGGCCGTAGCCTCCCCCCGCCAATACCATTACCGCTCCAAGATTACGCCCCATTTTGACAAGCCGAAGGAAGGAGGCAAGCCGGCCATCGGTTTCCTGAAAGCAGGCTCCAGAAGGGACGTAGTGGACGTGCCGCAATGCCCGATTGCCATGGAGTGCATCAATGAAGCCCTGCCCCTGGCCCGCAAAAGCGTTTACCAGGCCGCCGCCCGGTTCAAGCGGGGAGCCACCATTCTGCTCCGGGCCTCGGAAGGAACCGTCATCACCAATAACAATGCCGTCGCCTGCGAACGGGTGGGTGATTTGGAATTCCATTTTCTGGCGGGAGACTTTTTCCAGAATAATCCTTTCATTCTTCCGCTTTTTACGGATTACGTGGCCCAACAGGCGAGCATGGACGGGGAGGAATTCCTGGTGGACGCCTACTGCGGTTCCGGCCTGTTCGCCCTGAGCCTGGCGAAGAAATTTAAAAAAGTGCTGGGCGTGGAAGTCAGCGAGACTTCCGCGGACTGGGCACGCAGCAATGCCCGCAGCAACGGAATTGAACACGCGGAATTTCTGGCGGCGGACGCCGGAGCCATTTTTGCCCGGGTGGATTTCCCCGCGGAAAAAACCGCCGTGGTGATCGACCCTCCCCGGAAAGGATGCAGTGCGGAATTTTTGGCCCAGTTATTTGCCTTCGGCCCCGGAAAAGTCGTTTACGTTTCCTGCAATCCCGCCACCCAGATACGGGATCTGGCGGAATTCGACAAGGCCGGGTATGCCGTCACCGCCGTCCAGCCCTTTGACCTGTTCCCCCAGACCAAGCATCTGGAATGCGTGGTCACCCTGAAAAAAAATACCTGATTTTTTCCATGCCCAAGCTTTATATCAAAACCTACGGCTGCCAGATGAACGAACGGGACTCCGAACAGGTGGCCCGCATGTTCGTGCAGAAGGGCTACACCATGACGGACCGCGAGGATGAGGCGGACGTCATCCTGTTCAACTCCTGTTCCATCCGGGAACAGGCGGAACAAAAGGCTCTGGGAAAAATGGGGCTTCTGGCCAAGCAGCAGCGGCACCGTCCGCATGTAGTGTACGGCATGATGGGCTGCATGGCCCAAAGTAAAAAAGAGGAGCTGTTCAAGGAACTGCCGCGCCTGGACCTCGTGGTCGGCACCCAGAAATACCACCGCGTATTTGAACATGTGGACGGCATTCTGCGCGCGCGCCAGGAACGCCGCATGGATGAGTTGCAAACCGCCTTTTCCGGTACGCATGTGTGCGATGTGGCGGAAGAGGCGGATTCCCAGAACCGAATCCGGGATCACCTGAATCCCGGCGTGCGCTCCACGGCGTATGTCTCCATCATGCAGGGGTGCGAAATGAAGTGCGCCTACTGCATTGTTCCCTACACCCGCGGCGCAGAACGCAGCCGCCCCATCCGGGACGTGGTGGATGAGGTGAAGATGCTGGCGGACGCCGGCGTGAAGGAAGTCACGCTGCTGGGCCAGATCGTCAACCGGTACGGCAGGCAGATGGAAACGGCAGGCGGCAAGGGCGGCTTCGTCCAGCTGCTGGAAGCCGTGCATGAAGTGGAAGGAATCCGGCGCATCCGCTTCGTTTCCCCGCATCCCATCGGTTTCCGCCAGGATCTGGTGCAGGCGTTCACCTACCTTCCCAAGTTATGCAGCCACATTCATTTCCCGATGCAAAGCGGCAGCGACCGCATCCTGAAAATGATGCGCAGGCCGTACAGGAATGAAACCTATCTGGACCTTTGCTCCCGGATGAAGCAGGCACGCCCGGATTTGTCCATCACCACGGATATCATTGTGGGCTTCCCAGGAGAAACGGAGGAGGATTACCTGCTGACCAGGCAGGCCGTGGAACAGGTCCAGTTTGACAACGCATTCATTTTCCGCTATTCCCCGCGCCGCGGCACACCCGCCGCCGTGATGGAGAATCAGATTCCGGAAGAAGTGAAGGAAGCGCGCAACCAGGATCTTCTGGCCGTAGTCAATGAAATAGCTATCCGGAAAAACCGGGATCTGGTAGGCACCGTGCAGGAAGTTCTTCTGGAAGGGCCGTCCAAAACGAATGCGGCGCGCCTCTCCGGCCGGACCTCCCAGAACAAGCCCGTCATGGTGGATGCCGCCCCTGACCTGGCGGGAGAGATCCTTCCCATCCGCATTGAGGAAAGCACGGGATTTACTCTGTACGGCGTTCCATGCCCCTCCAGGGGATGATTTGCACGCCCTTTTCTTCCATCCGCAGATAGAGGGTTCCGGTTTCCCGGAGACGGTATATGGCTGTTCCCTCCGGTACGGGGCATTCATGCTCCGTCGTGAAAATGACTGCGCGGGCGCCTGTGGCCCTGATCCACGCCGCGCTGTCCACCGGGTCGCGCGGATGATGCCCGATGAGCAATACGTCCGCCCGCGGTGTTTTCTCCGCACGCGCCAGGGAAGAAAACCCGGTATTCCCTATCATCAGGAACCGCCGCCCGCGGCATTCCCATGACAACACCCGGTTCCGGTCCTGACGGATTCCCGTGCTCAACGGGACAGGAAAATCTTCCAGCACAAGTGCATTGCCCGGCCGTAACCTCCATTGCCGGACGGGACATTCCCCGGGCTCCGCGCCCCAGTTCCGGATTCCGGGATATTCCTTCTCCAGTTCTTTCTCTCCGGCCCGTTCCGCCTTGCCGTTTCCCCAGGACAGCATGCCGCAGGGCCGGACACTGCGCGCCTTCAGCACGGGAAGGAGGGTGTACCGCACCGCATCTTCCGTTCCGCTTCCCACAACCAATGCGGGATTGGAAATGACTGTGGCCCAGGCATCCTTCTGCAAGGGAACGATAACAGCTTCATTTTCCCCGGAAGGCGGTGCGGAAGAAAGATAACTGTACGGCAGGGAAGCCACTCCCCCGGCTACGGACAACATGGCGGACGCCAGCCAGGAAGCGGCCGTATTGCAGACATGCAGCATCCACGGGCACCACGCGAACATCAGCCCGGACAGGGAAATGCCCATAAGGGGAAAGACAAGTACGCTCAGGCACAAATTGGTCAAGGGAGCATACAGGTTCCAGGTTCCGAAGTGCCATGCCGTCAGGGGAATGGAAGCCAGCCACGCCCCCACGGAGATGATCAGCGCGCCGCGGCATGCTTTTTCCAGCCGCACCAGGAATCTTTCCCGCGCATGATAAATCCGGGGAGGAATAAACGGGTCCGGCGACCACAGGGGCTTTTCCCGACTGAGCCATTCCGCCAGGCAGACAATGACAGCAAAAACGCAAAAAGAAAGCTGGAACCCCGGCTGGAAAACCTGGAGCGGATTCATTAAACAGAGGAGGATGAAAGCGAGCGCCAGAATATTGGCCGGATGTCCCTTTCTGCGCAGCACAAACGCCAGAAGCCAGACTGTCGCCATGATGAACGCCCGCAGGGCGGAAGCGGACATCCCGGTCACGAACACGTACGCCGCCAGCAAAAGGATGCAGGCCAGCCGGGCCGCACGGGGGTACACATGCAAAAGCCTCAGCATACCCAGAACCAGCATGGCGGCCACGCCCACATGCATGCCGCTGACAGCGAATACATGCATGCAGCCGCTTTCCAGAAACTTCGCCATCGTTTCCGGCCTCGCGTCCGTCTTGTCCCCAAGCACGGCGGAAACCATCACCTGCCGGGCCTCATCATCCGGAGGGGCGCCCTCCCTGAGCAGGGAAGCAGCCCTTTCCCGGAGCCGCAGGGAAAAAGCCCGGAAACGGCTGCGCCAGTCTCCCGGCCCGTTCCGGCAATACTCATCCAGCCGGATTCCGGCGATGATGCCGTGCAAGTACCCCCACCGCTCCCGGTCAAAGATGCCGGGACCGCACGGCGCCTGAAGCGGATACGCCTCTCCCCTGATCCGGTAGCGTTCCCCTGCCTCCAGAGGACAGGCCCCGTCACGGGAGGAAACCGCGTACAGCCACCGGGAACCATCCGGGCGAAACAACACGGATTTTCCGGAAACAGCCTCAACGGAGCCTTCCATAACCATGACTCTCCCCGCTTCCACGGGAACGCCTGCGTATTCCCGTTCATACGCGAAAAGATATACGGCGGCCCACATCGCCAGGGCAACGGCAAGCACCCCCATGGAGGGCGCACGTAAAAAACACGGCAGCGACGCCAGGCAGAAGCATGGAATCCAGAACCAAAGGGAAACATCCATTGCCGCGCAAGCGCACAGCAGGGACAAAGCCGGAATCAGCAAGGGAGCAGATGCCGTCATCCGTTCCGGCCACGGACGCAGAACACGCCGAACTTCTTCCATGCAGGGTGAACCTTACGGCATGGCATCCGCACCATCCGGCTCCAGCGGGAGGACGGAAGGCAGCGGAAGAACAACGTTGGCAGGCAGGGGGGCCTTGCGCTGGAGCACTCTGGGAGCCAGGGCCTCGCTTGTCTCATAAGCTCCGCGGAACATTTCCAGCTTGGCGTCCAGATTGTCGATGTAATGCAGGGCCACCGCTTCCGGCGTTTTGGGAAACACGGGGGAGCCGAAGGCAAGTTCCCCGTGGTGGGACGCAATCAGGTGCAGCAGGTGCATGCGCACGTCCGGGGAAGGAGGGTCCAGCGTCTTCCAGGAATCCGCTTCCGGAAGGGACATGATGCGCTTCCACAAATTGTTGACCAGTTCAATGCCCAGCGGAATATGGCCCAGCAGTTCTCCGGCCTCCGAATAGGGCATCGTAAAATCCTCCTTCGGGTAGCAATTTTCCCACAACTTCCCGCAGTCGTGAAACAGACACCCGGCCAGCAGAAGATCACGGTTCAGCCCCGGATTTGCCTGGCAGACGGCAGAGGCCGTGCGCATCATCCCCGCTACGTGCTCCACCAGTCCGCCACGGCGGGCGTGATGGTAGGTGCGGGCGGCGGCGGCGCGCTGGAGGCGTTCCCCGAACTGCTCAATGAATTCAATGCACAGGGCGCGTATGCGCGGATCATTCATGCCCTTGATGAGCACGCAAATTTCCTTCAGATCAGCTTCCTGCTTTTTCTTCAAGGTTCCGGAACCGGCCAGAAAGCTTTCCTTTTCCTGTTCGTCCAGCAACCGCACGTCCAGATCGGAAACTTCCATGCCGAACCCTCCCTTGGCCCATTGGCCGCGCAGGCTCACGAAACTGCGGAGGGGCAGAGAAGCGAGCGTCCGGAACCAGGGTTTATCCTCCCACACCTTCAGTCCCATTGTCCCTTCCGCATCGGCAAAAGACACATCCAGATACGGCTTGTTGCCCTTGGTCATCTTCTGCGCGCACTGGGCAATCTGGGCAAAAACTTCCGCTTCAATCTGGCCTTCCGCGGCCAGCTTGCCCAACTCCATGAGACTGACTTGTTCCATGCGTGCCATCTTGCCCCTCTTCCCTCCATCCGTCAAGAAAACGCCGGAGGACTACGATAATAAAAAAAGGAAACCGCTTATTTTCCCAATACGCCCAGCTCGGCAACGGCAACATGGCTGCCTTCCACCACCCGCTTGCCTACAAAACGCAGATAACGTGCTTTGACAGGCGCTTTCAGGTCAATCCGCTGCGGAACGGGATTGGCGCGGATATTAGAGAACTCCCCCTCCGCAGCGGGAGCCCCCCATGTGTTCCCATCCATGCTCAAATAGACGGCATAGCGGTCAACCGTTCCCGTTGCGGAATCCCTGCGCGGCGTATAGATAACGGCGGCAACGTTAACCGGACGCCCCATGTCGATCTCCAGCGCCTGCGGGGGCGCCAACTCTCCCTGGGCGGCATGCGTATGCCAGAGGGTGGAAGAATCTCCGTCAATAGCCAGTTCCGGAGCGGCGGCGCTTCTTTCCCCGGCCACCACTTTCCAGTCCCGCGTGGGGACAGGAATAATCTGAGTGGTTACGGAAGATTTTCTGCCGCGATATTCGGCCGCCGCTTTCACCGTCCCCCCGGCAGGGAGAAAGAAAGGATTCCTGTACATGGCGGACTGCGGACCGGGTTCCGTTCCATCCGTGGTGTACCTGATCACTACGTTCTCCGCGGAAGCCAGGGTCACCCGTCCATTGCGGTCATAATTCACCGCCGGAGCATTCAGGATGACGGGATACTTCCATAAAGAAACCTCGCACAGGGCCGGAACGGCCCGGGATTGTTCCAGCACCACGCGCACTCCATCCGCCGTCACGGGCCTTCCTTTCAGAAGAACTCTGGCCCCTATGCTGGCCCCCTCCGTCCATTTGCTCCACTGGCCGTTCTCACGCACCTCCACACGGAATTTGCGCACCCTCTGCCCCAGTTGAATGGGCTCTGCCAGCCGGATGACGTCAAACGCCGCGGGCTCCGGCAATTTTAATACCACGCAGGGATGCTTATCTTCCGGAGCGGCCACCCAGTACGTCGTCCGTTTCCGGTCCAGAACCTGTTCCGCACCGTGCCCCTTCCAGGAAGAGGAGGACTCAGCCTGTGCGCCGGAGGCGAAGTTGCGGGAATACAACTCATCCAGCAGCACACGGAAGCCCGCCAGAGACTTTTTATCCTCTTCATGAATGCGGCCGCGGCGGTCCGGCGGCACATTCAAATTCAAATTGGCCCCTCTGCCTACGCTGTCAAAATACAACTTCAGCAGATTTTCCGGCGTCCGGACGCGGGAATTTTCATGCTCATGCCAGAACCAGCCCGGACGAATGGAAACATCCACCTCCGCAGGAATCCAGTACTTGCCGTCCATGGTGCCTTCCGTGCCCAGCCGGTAGCGCACGGTGCCGGGCGCGGGTTCCGTCCCGGCTTGCAGCGGAACGGGGGTGTATGTGGCCCAGCAGGGATAACCCGCATAGCCGCTTTCATTGCCTACCCAGCGGACATCCGGCCCTACGTCGGAAAAGATGACGGCTCCGGGCTGCCGTTTCTTCAACTCACCCCAAGTTGCCTTCCAGTCGTAATACGCGCTCCGGTCGATAGAACGCCTTTCCCGCGCTCCTCCGTAATACCCGTCCCCTCCGTTCGCTCCGTCAAACCAAGCCAGGAAAATGGGACCGTATCCTGTCGCCAGCTCTTTCAACTGCTGACGGTACATCCGGATATAATCCGGCGTTCCGTAAGAGGCGGCATTGCGGTCCCACGGAGACAGATAAACACCGAACCTGACGCCATACTTTCCGCACGCGCGGGACACCTCCTTCACCACATCGCCCTTCCCCTGCTTCCACGGAGAAGCCGCTACACTATGGAGGGTCGTCTTTGTGGGCCACAGGCAAAAACCGTCATGATGCTTGCAGGTCAGCACCACCCCTTTGAACCCGGCGTCCGCTAGCGTCCTGACAAGATCATCCGCATTGAAATCGGAAGGATGAAACAGCTCCGGCTTTTCGTCTCCATAGCCCCACTCTTTTCCAGTAAAGGTATTAATCGTAAAATGGACAAAGGCATACATCTCCATGTCATGCCATTCAAGCTGCTCCGCGGAAGGAACAGGCTTTAACGGCGTTAAACAGCCCTCCGGCCCGGCTCCTGCAAAACAGGCCGTGCACAGGACCCCTCCCAATACGGCCGCCTTAATCAACTGGTTTAAATTCATTACCAACAATCACTATCGTTTTAACTCCTCGTACGTTCCTGGCGGTCTTATCCTTTCCGATCAAGTCATGCAGGCCTTTTAGTCTCTCTTCCTCTCCGCGGCATTGATAAACTTCCTTTCCATTCCGAACTTACCGCCATGCCATACATCGGATGCCACCTCTCCTCCGCAAAAGGCTATGAAGCCATGGGCCGGGTTGCCCTCTCCATCGGCGCCAATACTTTTCAGTTCTTTACCCGCAATCCGCGGGGGAGCAAAGCCAAAGCTATTGACGAACAGGATATTGCCCGTTTTCTGGAATTAGCGCGGAATAACGGATTCGGCACGCTGCTGGCACACGCCCCCTACACGCTGAACCCCTGTTCCGCAGACCCCAGTGTCGCCCGTTTTGCGGCCCAGGTACTGAAAGAGGATCTGGAACTCATGGAACATCTGCCGGGGAATCTTTATAACTTCCATCCCGGCTGCCACGTAGGGCAGGGAGTGGAAAAAGGCATTGAACTGGTGGCGGATCAATTAAACGACGTGCTTTCGCCGGAACAGAAGACCATTGTTTTGCTGGAAACCATGTCCGGCAAGGGAAGCGAAGTCGGCCGGACCTTTGAAGAACTGGCCGCCATCATGGAGCGGGTGGACCTGAAGGACAAACTTGGCGTATGCCTGGATACCTGCCATGTCTATTCCGCCGGATATGATATCGTCAACAGGCTGGATTCCGTACTGGAACATTTTGATGCCGTGCTGGGCCTGGAACGCCTGCGCGCCATCCACCTGAATGACAGCATGACGCCCTTCTCCTCCTTCAAGGACCGCCATGAAACCATCGGCAAGGGTTCCCTGGGAGAACAGGCCTTCATCAACATCATTAACCATCCCGTTCTGCGGGAATTACCCTTTTTCCTGGAAACACCCAGGGACGACGCCGGGCACGGCGAAGAAATAACGTGGCTGAAGGAACATTACCGCAACTGAACCGCCGCCAACGGGTTTCCGTACTGATTGAACTCCGGTCTTTCTCCCGGAGAAAAAGCTTGCATCCGCTCCGGATACGGGATACACAAACCTTGTGAATTAGTTTAAACTAATTCCAATATCTGGGTTCCAAGGAAAAAACCATCCGATTTTTATGAAAGAAATGCGCATCGCGAAAATAACAGGGCGTGAAATTCTGGATTCACGCGGCAACCCCACCATTGAGGCGGACGTTTATCTGGAAGGAGGCGCCGTAGGCACGGCGGGCGTCCCCAGCGGAGCTTCCACCGGGGAACATGAAGCCTGGGAACTCAGGGACGGCGACACAACCCGCTACCAGGGCAAGGGAGTCACCAAGGCCGTAGACAACATCCGTAACGTCATTGCTCCGGCCCTGATCGGTCTGGAAGCCACGGAACAAACCACGGCGGATGCCCTCATGAATTCCCTGGACGGCACGTTCAACAAGGCCAAACTGGGGGCCAACGCCATTCTGGGTGTTTCCCTGGCGCTTGCCAAAGCGGCGGCGGCCCAGCTGCACCAGCCCCTGTACCGCTACCTGGGCGGCCCAAACGCCAAGGTCCTTCCCGTTCCGATGATGAACATCATCAACGGAGGCGCCCACTCCGACGCGCCTATTGATTTCCAGGAATTCATGATCGTCCCGTCCGGCGCTCCCACCTTCCGGGAAGCCCTGCGTTATGGCGCGGAAGTTTTCCATGCGCTGAAATCCGTTCTTCATGACCGCGGCCTTTCCACCGCCGTGGGCGACGAAGGTGGCTTCGCCCCTAGGCTGAACTCTGCGGAAGACGCCCTGGATTGCATCGCCCAGGCGGTGGACAAGGCCGGTTACCGGTTCGGGGAGGACATTTCCATTGCCCTGGACGTGGCTTCCTCCGAATTTTATGAACCGGAATCTGGGCTGTATATTTTCAAGAAATCCGACGGCAGCCGCAGAACCGCCGCAGAGCTGACGGACTACTATGTGGAACTGAAGAAAAAATATCCCATCATCTCCATCGAAGACGGCTGTGCGGAAAACGACTGGGACGGATGGAAAATCCTGACGGAAAAACTTGGCAAAAGCACTCAGCTTGTCGGAGATGACCTCTTTGTCACCAACGTGGAATTCCTCAGAAAAGGCATCCATCTGGGCGTGGGGAACTCCATCCTGGTGAAGGTCAATCAAATCGGCTCGCTGACGGAAACGCTGGACGCCGTGGAGCTGGCCATGGGCAACCGCTATACCGCCGTTATTTCCCACCGTTCCGGAGAAACGGAGGACGCCACCATCGCGGACATTGCCGTAGGAACCAACGCCGGACAAATCAAAACCGGCTCTTTGAGCCGTTCCGACCGTATGGTCAAATATAACCGCCTTCTCCGGATTGAAGAAGAACTGGGAAAATCCGCCCGCTACGGCAACGGATTCGGCCTGTTCTGACCTTTTTGCTGGAACTGGTATCAAGCAACGCCAAACCCCGGCCGCCGCGAGGCGGTGCGGGGATTTTTCATCTCCGGAGGAAACTGCATCCTTTTCTTTGAAACAAAATATGCCATGCTGGCCCTTCGGAGTCCTCCCCTGCCGATAAGTTTTCCGCTCTGCGCCATGCCTGCCCGCTTCTTCCTTCCCGCACGCCTTCCGCTATGCGCGGGGTTGTTGTACCTGGCGCTGCCCCTCCTCCTTTTTCTGCTGGGATGGGTGCATCCGGCTTTTTCCGTACCGCTTTGCGCCGCACTGGCATGCGGGCTGTACGCCTGCGCTCGGCATCTTCCGGCACAAAGGTTTCCGTTAAGCGGGCGCGGATTGGCCGTGCTGGGCCTCCTCTCCTTCTTCTGCCTGATGCTGGTGCTGTTGTGCGGATTCACGGGCCACTGCCAGCAACACGCGGATTTTATTATCCGCAATGCCGTTTACGAACATCTTGCAGCAAATTCCTGGCCCCTCGTCACGGAGGACGGACATCATTTCATCTACTACCTGGGCCATTGGCTGCCTCCGGCGCTGGCGGCTTCTTTCTGCCCGGAATCATGGGCTCCCTGGCTGCTGGCCCTGTGGACCTTTCTTGGGCTGGAACTGGCGCTGCTGGCGGCAACCGTCCGCTGGGGAATCCGGAAGACGGCCCGCTGGGCGCTGATCCTCCTCTGCCTCGGCTCTCCGGCAGCGGTGCCGGACTGCCTGGGAATTCCCCTCTCCTCCCTGTTTGCGGAATACAATGCCCAGATGGTCCTGTTTATCGGCATGCCCGTCCAACTCTTCAACACATTCAATCACGCCGTTCCGGCGCTATTGTGCGCCGTATTCGTCCTGACGCGCTCCCTGCCTCCCTCCGGGTATTATCTCGCGGGAACGCTTCTGCTGCCGTCCTCCCCGCTGGGCGCCCTTCTGCTCCTTCCGTATATGGCGTATGAAACCCTGTTCCGCCGCTCGTCGGCACGGAAACCTCTTTCCCGTCTCCGTTCCCTTCTGGGCCAGCCGGTTTTCTGGCTCGCGGCCCTGTGCACGGCCGTCATGGCCGTCTTTTATTCCCATTTGGACGGAGGAGGGCAATTTTCCTGCCTGTTTGACGCAAAATATGCGGAAATCTACCATTACGGGCAGCAGCGGCTTCTGCTCCATCCCGGTTCCGCCAAATACGCCAGCTTCCTTCTGGCCCTGGCCCTGGGGATCCTGCTGCCGGGGGCGCTCCTCTTCCCAAAATGCCGGAAAAACCCGTTGTACTACATCACGCTGGGCATGATGGCAGGCAGTCTCTTTTTCCGCACGGGCATCATGAACAATGAACTTCTCTTTAAAGCTCCGGCCGTCCTCTATCCCTTCCTTTCCCTGCTCTTTCTCCGAGCCCTCCGCCGGGGAGGCGTGAAATACCGGACCCTCCTGGTTCTTTATCTCGTTTTTTCCGCCCTCCCGAACCTGCAATGCATCATGGAAAAAGCGGGAACATTCTCCACCCGGGCGAGCATCATGCGGAAACATTGGCAGACGGCCAACGGCACGCCTGACTGCCCGGACACTCTCATCCGCCGCCAGTTCATGAAAAAGGACGGCCATCCCCTTCCCTCCTGGCTATTCAAAACCGGAACAAAGCCACAATCACGGCGGCAATAATCAATCCAGGCTGATGCCGAATATATCCGAAAGGGAACTGGCATCCACATCCAGTGCGTCTTCTCCTCCGGGAACGGGTTCCGGAGCTTTCGGAATCAAAACGGAGGAATCCATTCCGCGCAGGGTGAACAACAACTCCGGCTGCTTATCCAGCATCACGCCGAAAGCGTACAGGACTGCGGCCGCATGCTTGCACAAATCCGCCCAATCCGGACAGGAACAGGAAAAACGCCACTCTTCCGGCGCGGGAAACAGGCCGCCTTCCGGAGCGCACAGGATTTCCAGCAGCTCGGGAGACAAATTCCCTTTCAGCAGATCAATCCAGGAACCAATCTGCCCGGCGCATCGTGCGCGCAGCCGGGCAAGCACCTCTTCATCCGGGGGGGAGGCCTGGATGCAAACCTCATACAAATGTTCACCCATCACCAGAGCATCGATGCGGCCGGGAACCGTTTTAAGGTCCAGAACACAGCCATAGCGCAGGTAGGTCCGGCCGGGGGCCAGCCGCATCCCGTACACCTCGCACGCAGACAGACTCTTCATCCATTCCTTCCCCCAGAACCTTTTCGCCAGGGTACGCCCGGAAACCGTTACGGGGCGCAGTTCCATCCCCTCCGCAGCCAGTTTCGCCGCCTTTTCCTCCGCGCGTTTCCGCAAATCTTCCCGTTTCAGAGGCATTTCGTCATCCATACGCACGGCATCGTAATAACATATCCGCCCCCGTCCGCCACAGGGAAAAGACAGCCATGCTCCGTTTCTCTCTTTTCCGGCTCCACTCCGGTTTTCCAGGCATGCGGATTTTTCCCAGTTCCGCGGAATCTGCCTCCATTACCCATTTCAGGCTTTCAAAACGGAAGCTCCTGGGGCACAACATGTGGGTCATGTGGAAAGGCAGATTTTCTAAACCCACCGCTGATCTGGTTCAACGCTACGGCGAATCCGTCTCCTACGACTGGAGGCTTTTCCGCCAGGACATTGCCGGATCCATCGCCCATGCGCGGGCCCAGCTCAAGGCTGGCCTGCTTTCGCAGGAAGAATTCAACGCCATTGAATCCGGCCTGAAAGACATCCTGAAAGACATTGAAGCAGGCAACTTCTCGTGGAGCCGGGAACTGGAGGACGTGCACATGAACATTGAAAGCGAACTCACCCGGCGCATCGGCGCTCCGGGCGCCAAGCTGCATACCGCACGCTCCCGCAATGACCAGGTAGCTACGGACACGCGGCTTTACTGCCGGGCGGAAATCGATGAAATTCTGGGAAAAGTGCGCCATCTGCAGCGCGCGCTGGTCATGAAGGCGAAGGAATACGCAGATGCCATGATGCCGGGCTATACTCACCTGCAGCGCGCCCAGCCCGTCACCATGGGCCATCACCTGCTGGCTTACGTGGAAATGCTGGACCGGGATGCGGACCGCCTCAAGGACTGCCGCAGGCGCCTGAACGTCTCCCCGCTCGGTTCCGGAGCCATCGCCGGTTCCACCATCTGCCTGGACCGCCACGGAATTGCCGTGGAACTGGGTTTTGACGCAGTTACAGAAAACTCCATGGATGCGATTGCCGACCGGGATTACATCATGGAAATCCTTTTTGACCTGGCCGTGGTCGGAGCCCATCTCTCCCGCATGAGCGAGGACGTCATCCTATGGTGCACGGCGGAATTCGGCTTCGCTTCCTTGTCCGACGCCCATACGACAGGTTCATCCCTGATGCCCCAGAAAAAAAATCCGGACGTCGCGGAACTCACCCGCGGAAAAACGGGGCGGCTGTACGGTAACCTCACCGCCGTCATGGTGGCCGTCAAAGGGCTTCCCCTGACTTACAACCGCGACCTCCAGGAAGACAAGGAACCCCTGTTCGATTCCATTGATACGGTTAAACTGGCCTTGGACGTCAATGCGGAAATGATAGCCGCCATGACGGTGAACACGGTCAGGGCCAGGGAAGCGGCATCCGACCCCATGCTGCTGGCCACGGACCTGGCGGATTATCTGGTGCGCCGCGGGGTCCCCTTCCGGAAGGCCCATGAGCTGGTCGGGAAGGCAGTCGCCATGAGCATCTCCACGGGCACGCCGCTCAACAAGCTGAGCGATGAACAATTCACCTCCATTTCAAATGCATATGGAACAGACGCGCGCGACGTATTTGAATTGACAAAAGCCTTCGCCCAGCGTACCAACCCGGGGGCTCCCAATTCCGACAACACCCGCCGCCGCATCTCCTACTGGGAAGGCATCCTTTCCAAGTAACGCCGCCTGCGGAGGCGGACGGGAATGAAGAGAGCCTGCCGTCCGTCTCCGCGGGGCGCCTCCGGGTGCAGGCAGGGGACGCTTCAACCCCGCCGGCGGCGGCCACAACCGCAGCCGGCCAACCATCCCGGCAGCCATGTTCAAACCTGCTCTTCTCTCCTCTCTCAAAACTTATACCAAACAAACCTTTCTGGCGGACCTTTTTGCGGGACTGACCGTCGGTGTGGTAGCCATTCCGCTGGCCATGGCCTTTGCCATCGCATGCGGACTCTCCCCAACCCAGGGCCTCATCACCGCCATTGTGGCCGGGTTCCTCATCTCCCTGTTCAGCGGAAGCAAATATCAAATAGGCGGCCCCACCGGAGCCTTCGTGATCATCATCATGGGCGTCCTGGAGCAATACCACGCATCCGGCCTGCTGGTCTGCACATTGATGGCGGGCCTCTTCCTCATCATCTTTGGGTTCTGCCGCATGGGGGCGCTCATCCGCTTTATTCCATTCCCTGTCACCACAGGGTTCACCTCCGGCATCGCCGTGGTAATCTTTTCCACGCAAATTAAAGACATCTTCGGCCTCACCATCACGGAAAAAATTCCCGGAGAGTTCATTGAAAAATGGGCGTGTTACTTCCATTACTTCCACACCATCAACTGGGCGGCGCTGGGGCTGGCCGCCGGCACCGTAATCATTACCCTGCTGAGCCGCCGCTTCTGGCCCAGAATACCGGCCATGCTGGTGGGCATGCTGGGCATGACGGCCGTTTCCGTGGCGTTTTCGTTGCCTGTGACAACCATCGGGCAAGCCTTCGGCAGCCTCCCGAATACGCTCCCCCTGCCCTCCCTGCCCAGCATTGACTGGAGCACCCTGGGGGCGCTGACGGCCCCTGCTTTCACCATCGCGCTGCTGGCGGCGATCGAATCCCTGTTAAGCGCCTCCGTGGCGGACGGCATGACCGGAGGGCGCCACAAGCCCAACATGGAGCTGATTGCACAAGGTATCGGCAACATCGGCTCCGCCCTGTTTGGCGGCATTCCGGCCACCGGAGCCATTGCCCGCACCGCCACTAACATCAAGGCTGGAGCTAAAAGCCCGGTTTCCGGTATGATTCACGCCCTGACCCTGCTGGCCATTCTGATGGCCTTTGCCCACTATGCCCAGCAGATTCCCCTGGCTGTCCTGGCGGGCATTCTGACGGTAGTGTGCTACAACATGAGTGAAATACACACGTTCAGCCGTCTGCTGAAAGGGCCCAGGCAGGATGCGGCGGTGCTGGTAATCACCTTCCTGCTGACCGTGTTTGTGGACCTCGTTGTAGCCGTGGAAGTAGGCGTGGTGCTGGCCGCCCTGCTCTTCATGGGCCGCATGGCCCAAATCAGCGATGTTTCCGCCATCAAAAACGAACTGCTGGAAAATGATGAGGAAGATGATGGAAACCGCTCTGCCGCCAAGCTGGACATCCCGGAAGGCGTGGAAGTTTTCGACGTGAAAGGTCCCTTCTTCTTCGGTGCCGTGGAGCAATTCAAGGACCAGGTTCTGGAAACGCTGGAACATGATACCAAGGTGGTTATCCTGCGCATGCGCCTGGTTCCCGCGCTGGACGCCACCGGCCTGAACGTCCTTTCCGACTTCTGCCACCAGTGCCGGGAACACGGTTCCACCCTGCTGGTTTGCGGCGTGCAGCCCCAGCCTCTGGACGTCATCCGCCACGCGCCCTTTTACCGGGAGCTGAAACGCTACAATATCTGCGAGAATATTGACGCCGCCCTGAACCGGGCCCGCAAAATCATCAACGGCCCCGCGCCCAAACACCTGTAACGGCGGCCGTCCCCCCGTGCGGTCAGGGAGCAAGATCTCACTCTGCCTTATTCACGGCCTTCCGGTACGGGTGAGGCTGCTCCTGCTGCAAACAGCCAGAAATAACAACCTCGGGGAAAATGAGGGAAGGCCCCTTGCATTCCCTCATCCGGCTCATCTCCGGGAATCAGGCGGCACAATACGGCCTGTTAACTCTTATTGGGCCTTCCGGCAAAACAGGATGCCCGAGCATGGATCAACGGGCCCCGCAAGCCCGTTCCCGGTAAAATGAAATAGCCTCGCATGCTCACGAAAAGCAGAAACGTGCCGCACTCCGAACCGGCTCCGTCAGTCGGGAAAGAGGAACCTGTTGAATTGCGCAGCTGAATACCCCAATACGGCACGGATAAGTCCCGTTAACAATCCGCCGCCTGCTCCTCATAGCGGGAAAGAAGAAAGTCCAGGTCTTCCAGCAGAGACTGGCAGGAACGGTCCCAGCGCTTCCTTCCCCGGAGAGCCATCACGCATTCCTTCCTGCCTGTGAAGCAATACCTGGTAATGCCATGCCCCCGCAATTCCTCCACCTGCTTTTTCAGCTCGCAGGCAAAAAACAGCCAGAACGGCACGCTGCGGGCAATCTCCGCGACGCAGACCGTCATGGGCGGCATCTCCTCCCTAAGCTCCCTTGCAAGGTGTTCCAGGCCCACTTCCGTGAGCATGCGGCGCAGACGCGCATACAGCTCGGACACCTTCATGACGGACAAATCGCACTCATGCTCCAGATAATAACGCACGGAAGCCAGCAGGTCTTCCTTGAACGGAAGGGTTGTTCCGGCACGCCGGGCAGCGTGCTCCAAAGCATCCGCCAGCCATTGTTCCCCGTACTCGGTAATCAGGCAATCACCAAGCTTGAGCAACGGTCTGTTGTTTCGGAAGCCGATCATGGAACAGAAAATTTAAAGAATGGGAAGCTTGCGCTGCAGGGGATCAATAAGCGTCTGGTGGCGCATCTGCGTAATCTCCTGGATAAACTCCTCCACATTGGAAAACTGGCGGTACACGGACACATAGCGGATATAAGCCACGGGATCTATGGCATACAATTTTTCAATCACCTTCTTGCCAATCTCGCTGGAAGGGACTTCGCGCAAATGGTCGCGGTGCAATTCGGAAATGATCTCTTCCACGGCGCGGTCCAGGCGATCCATGCTGACGGGCCTTTTTTCACACGCCTTTACCAGGCCGCGTAAAATCTTTTCACGATTCAGGGCTTCTCTCAGATTATCCCTTTTGACTACGCGCAACTCCGTGCGTTCAATCTGCTCATAGGTCGTATAACGGTAATCGCACCTCAAACACACGCGGCGGCGGCGAATGGTCGTCCCGTCTTTGGACATACGGGAGTCGATGACCTTATCTTCCAAATGACCGCACTGAACGCATCTCATGGCGCGACCATACTACTACATAACGCATCCATAAAGGAAAAAGTACGCCAAATATAGTACAGTAGACTTGATGATCAATGCTTCCCAAGCAGAACTTCCTGTGAATAAACCGGGGTAAAAATGCCGCAGGTCATGCCCCTGTTCGGTTTCCAGACCGCTCCGCTCCTGTGAATAAGAAAAAAGCCCATGGCCCTTCCGGGAGGAAAAAACGTATTTTTTAACCTCCTCCCTCCACTAAAAAATACGGCAAGCATTCCGGACCGTACCAGGTCTATTGATTACGGATTCACCATGCCGCCTTGATTAACGACACTGCCCGCAACAGGTCTGGAGCCATTCAGATTCAGCACAGCGCCCTGCTTGACGAAGACTTTGCCCAAATTCACGGCCTTCCCCTCCATACCCTTCAAAGTCATCTCCACCTTTCCGGACAACGTCCAGGAACATTTCAGGGCAGAGGGCAGCACCTGTTCCAATATGACGCGGGCCGCTTCCGCCGTTTCTCCGCCGCCTTCCGCTTGGGTTACATGCACCTCCGCCTGGCCGGACAAACGGACAGGCATGGCTTTTTCCTGAACCGGCGAGGGCTTAATCTCCACGGCAGAACCACCCGGAATATTCCAGGACTGCCGGCCCGCCAGCTGTACATTCGTCCTCAACTGCAAATTTTTCCCCTCCGCCAGGCGAATACCTCCCGGCCCGATTACCAAACGGTCTCCGGAACTTCCCTTGCTCCGGACGATAACAGTCTTGACGGCCGGATCCTCCACACGGATTCCAAACAACTTCACCACCCCTGACACCAGGCTGGGTTTTACGGAAGAAGCCACATTCCACACGCATACGTTCTTCCCCGGCATTTTCCGGTTCATCCACGCGTCCGGAGAACCCAGGGGAAGATCGTAACGACCGCTTCGCACGGAGCCGGTATCCTTCCCGGCCAGCCGGGCGGCTTCATAAGCAAAACGGGCTCCTATGCTGATCTGAGACTGGCCGCTGTAATGCACTCCCATTTGATCTCCTGCGGTCAGTTTGGGAAGATCTCGGGTAGGGGCATAGCCCAGGGATGGACGGGATTCCGCCAGATCCTTCATCACCTGGCGGGTTGTCTTTCCCTGAACTTCCGTATCGCGTCCTTCCAGGCCGCCGGTAAGGTTACCCGTTTCCGGATCAGATTCATTCTTTCCGGCCCAATTGGCATTTTCTCCAAGGACGGCTTTCTGCGCGGCCAGTGCAGATGTATCCCCGTACGGTTTCAGATCTGCCGCCAGATTGCCCAGAAATTCCAGAAAGCGGGAAGCGCTCTCCGGAACGGAAGTTCCGGCATTGCTTTCCCCCTGCAAATACAAAAGCCCGGCAAACTCCACTTTGGAATACTTGGACCTGTCCACACCCGCACAGGCATTCTTGACGGCCTGCACCAGCGTCCTGTAAGCCTGGCCGTTTTTCCGCCAATGGGAATTGTCGCCGCCGTCCCGGGAAGCTTTCACAACCGCAACGTCCGCATCCTTGAACCATCCATTCTTCTCCAGAGTAAAGGCAAACCCGTATTCCGGCCCCATGCATAAATTTCCGTTATAACGCGGCATAGCAGGCCTTACCTGCTCCCAGGATGTGGAAGCGCCGGGAAACACGCCTTCCCTTTGCCCAAAATTTTCATGCCAGTACAGAGTCTCCTTCGGTTCATACTTTTTTAACAGCTCCGGAGAAGCAGGGCTGCCCTTCACCGCCCCCAGAGAATTGGATTGGCCCGTCAGCAAAAAAATCTTCAATTCTTTTGCAGAACACACGGAAAAAAAGCACAGGAAAAATAAAAAGGATAGAAAACGAATCATTTGAATTGCATTTGCCTAGGGACGACTATAGCTGCCGGAATTTTCTTTTTCAACCGTCAACTATTACCCATAGGAGCATGAACAGGGAGATGTAGGAAAAGACCAGCAGTCTTAAAACCCCATTCAAAGTTTTCCGAGGAATCATTAGGAAAAAGAAAACCCGGAAGAATCATTTTCTCCCGGGTTTCTCCAAACAATTTTCTGAAAATAATGACGCAGAGGCGCATGGGCAGTTTTTTTGTTTCCCTTTCCCGCCTCTATCAGGCTTCCTGCCTTCTGCGCCTCCGCATGGCCAGTCCCGCCAACCCCAGCAGGCTCCGGGAAGCCGTCGCCGGTTCCGGGACCAAATACGCAGACATGGCAGCCTCATAAAGTATAGCAACCATTTTTCCCTACGGACAACTTCTGAACGTTCGAGGAGGATAGCAACAGATCACATAACCAAACTTAAAGTGGAAAATATGACCGAGCAAGAAAAGAACAGGCCCCGCGAGTCAAGTGA